>Ga0272448_1000062_pt1 | contig 149404 bp, 125 predicted proteins | sample YNPCB0191_FD_202220 | JGI IMG/M metagenome (GOLD analysis project Ga0272448, IMG submission 202220) | Hot spring sediment microbial communities from Yellowstone National Park, WY, United States - YNP-CB-019-1 | ecosystem: Environmental > Aquatic > Thermal springs > Hot (42-90C) > Sediment... | reverse complement strand
GCAATAATCAAGCCCATGATCGTGAATAACCATCCGTTGGCTGTGGCGCTCAGGTTAAAAGCAAGATGGGTGAATAGACTAAAAATCGTCTGCATACTGCTAAAACTCATCGTGTACAGAAACCATATCAGGAAAAGAACGGTCAGGTTGGAATTGATAAATACTTTCTTAATTCCCCGAAACGGATTCATGGTGAGCGGTCTTGAGGTATCTTTATGAAGATTGGTTTCCGGCAGGAAAAAATAGGCTGCAATGGTATTGAGTAAAGCGAGTCCACCTGCAGACCAAAAAGCCAGGGGAATAGAAATAGAGGCCAGAAGTGCTCCTAACGCAGGACCAATGATAAAACCAATCCCAAACGTTGCTCCAATTAATCCCAAGTTGGTGGTTCGTTCTTTAGCGTCTTTGGAAACATCGATCAAATAACTTTGGGCGGTTGCAATATTCCCACTCGTAATGCCGTCGATGATACGGCCTATCATCAAGAACCAAATATTGTTTCCTATCGCAAATAGAAACCACCCCAAAGATGTTCCTAAAAGACTCAATATAAGAATAGGGCGTCTCCCGTATCGATCCGATAGTCCTCCCAATAAGGGGGCTGCAAAAAATCCACAAAAAGAATAAATGGAGAAAATGGCGGTTGCCAAAAAAGCCGAATTGGTCATATTCTCGACATAGATCGGGAGAATGGGGATAACAAGTCCAATACCCAATACATCAAGAAAAACAGTCAGGATAATGATCAATTTTTGTTTCGACATGCAAGGTGATTAATGAGTAGTATTCTTATCATAGTGTACAGACGCAAAAATTAAAATCGTTCTTTCGGACTAATAAAGGTTTTAAAGAGCATTGGAACAATAAACAGGGTGAGAAATGAGGAGAGTAAAAGTCCGAATATAACCGTTCCTCCCAGTGCACGCCAGGTATCATTGGAGAGGGTGATGGGAACAAGTCCGGCAATCGTGCAAATGGATGTAATAAAAATAGCTTCCAATCGTGATTTCCCTGCATCAATAATGGCTTCATCGAAAACAATGCCTGACTTGAGATTCAGATTTATTTTATCAATAAGAATGATGGCATTTTTCACGACAATACCAAAGAGAGCAAGAATGCCGATTAATCCGGGAAAGCTCAGGGGTAAATGAGTGATAGCCAATCCGATAAAAACGCCGATCAGGGCTAACGGGATGGTTACCAGAACGACAAATGCCTTTTTGAAAGAATTAAATTGAATAATTAAAGTTGAAATAATGAGCAAAAATGCCACTTGCATAGCAGTGATCACAGAGAGAACCGATTCAGTATTTTGCTCATTCTCTCCCCCATAGGAGATATCATACCCTGGTGGAAACGTATAAGTGGCAATTTTCTCCTGAAAGGTGCGAAGAACTTTCCCGGGGCGTGTGTTTGTATCAACACCGGCAGTGAGTAATACGGTCCGTTTTTGGTTGATACGTGTAATCGTATCAACCGAAGGACGAACCTCTGTTTGTAGTACATCTTTGAGAAAAACAGACTGTTTTGCAACATTGAGAATCTGAAGATTTTGAATATCTTCTAGATGAGGAACCGAATGTGTATCAAAGATGGCTTGCACTCGAATTTCTTTTCCCTCTTTTAACACCTTTGTAACTTCTATCCCTGATATGGCAGTACGAAGAATGCTTCCCACATAGACAGCATTCAGATTATAGAGTTCTAATTTGGCTGGATCTAATACAAAGGTATATTCAGCTGGGGATTCTTTGAGTGAAATATTGGTGTCGACTATGCCTGGAATGGTTTCGAGCACTGTTTTAAAATCATGAGCGATACGATCAAGTGTTTGCAGGTTCTCCCCATGAATCTGTGCATCGAATGCTGCTCCTGAAGGAGGTCCAGATGCGGGAATATTGATGGTTATTTTTGCCAAAGGAATAGATGAAAAATCTTTCCTCATTTGTGCCGCCAGATTATATGACTTTGATGCTCTTTTTTCTTTTTCAATAAGATTAATTGTGATTCCTGCAAGATTCGAAGTATCATTGGTTATGCGCGTTCCTAATCGTGAACCATTGGATGCCGGTTTTCCAACAATAGTAGAAAAATTCGTAATGTCTGGATAATCCAATAGTTTTGTTTCTATCAAGCGAACAATTTTATCGGTTTCATCCAGCTTTAATCCGGGAGGTGTTTCAATCGTCATATATATCGTATCCCCGTTTGTTACTGGGAAAAATTCAGTGACCACGATTCCTATAGCTGGGAGTGTCATCGTTCCTATAAAAAGCATGAAAATAATAATCAATATGGTTATGCGTGTTTTGGTGTGAAAAATGACGAATCGTAGATATTTTTCATAGAGGGGCAAAACGGCGTTAAAATGAATGATTCCATGCATAAGCTTGTTCCAGAAGTTTTCCTGGGTGTGATCACTTTGATCTTTGAGTTTTTGTTTGATGAGATCGTCATTTTCCCATTCTTTTTCGATGAGGAGTTTGTTAGCCGCCAGTATTTTCCTCCCTTTGTTGCTATACCAACGCAATAAAAGAAAAATTCCCACTATAAAGAAAGCAGCAATACTATACGATAAGATTGTTTGTTGGAGACTAATAACATAGACACTAATCAGCAGTCCTCCCACTATGGCAAAAAAGAATTTTTTTGTTAATCGAATACGCTCCAGTATAGCGGCCAAAGGATGATTGATTATCAACGCGATGAGAAGAGAACTGATGAGAGTAACAGAAACAGTAATAGGAATAGATTTGATGAACGATCCTATAATGCCGGATGCCATGAGGAGAGGAAGAAATGCCCATACGGTGGTAAGGGTGGTGGTTGTCAGAACAACCTTAAAGTCATTGAGGACCAGGAGAACCGCTTCTTCGGGAGTAAATTTTCCTGTTTTCATATACTGTTTCGTTGCTGAAACAACCACGATGGCATCATCCACTAATAGTCCTAACGAGAGTAAGAGAGAAAAAATCGAAAGAAAATTGAGGGACGTTTCAGTCAGGAGCATGACGCCAAATGAACTGAAAAAGGTCAAGGGAACGGCCAGTCCTGCTACGAGAGCTTCTTTTAAACCGACAATGAGAAATAAAATAGTGAATACTAGTAGGATCGTTAAAATAAAATCATGAGTCAGTTGATCAAAATCTCGCTCGATTTGACGAGAGGCATCTGATATTGTCTCGTACCGAATATTGGGGAGGGAGGATTGAATTAAGGTCTCTACTGTTTTTTTCCCTTTTTGTACTGTTTCCAAAATAGATTCACCTGTTTTTTTAATCACCTGAAGTGTGACAGCTTCTGTTGGGAGATTTCCATGTGATGATAAGCGTGAATACACGGTTTTTTTGATTGCCTTCTCTGTGATGGTGGCAACATCTCTGAGGTAGATGAGACTATTGTCTGCAGTATGGAATAAAGGGATATTTTTTATTTTTTCAACATCAAAAAAACGGGAATCGATACGGACAGCATAGGAATACTTTTCATCCTCAAATGTTCCGGATGGATAAGCGATATTTGTTGCTTTGATCATTTGATTTGCTTGTTCAAGGGATACTCCAAAAGAAAGCAGTTTCTGGGGATCATAGGCTATTTCAAACTCTTTTTCATCTCCTCCTGATACCTGAACTTCGCGGATGCCAGGTATTTTTTCAAGCTCATCTTTCAGATGGTCGCCAAAAGAACGTAATGTAAATCCATCATAAGGCCCGGTAATACTGAAGGTCCAAATGGGGGTATCATCAAGGGATATTTCTTTTACAATGGATTCTTGAGCCTCAGAGGGGAGATCTTTTTGTCCGTTTTTGACTTCATCCCGTAGTTTACGAATCGAATCATCAATAGGTGCTTTGGCGTCAAATTCCACGGTTATAGCTGAGAAAGAATTGGCTGAAGATGATGTTATTTTTTTGATATCTTTCAGACCTGCTATACGAGTTTCTAATTTTTTGGTCACAAATTCCTCTACGTCTGATGGAGATGCTCCGGGGTATACAGTGGTTACTATTGCAATGGGGATTTTCACTTCTGGGTTGGACTCTCGAGGGAGGCGTTCATAGGAATATATTCCCCAAAGGGTCAGTAAAAAGATAAGGAGAATAACGACACGAAAATTATGAATAAAAAAGTACAAAAAAGAATTTCTCAGTTCTGGCTTGAATTCCAGTTGTTGTAAATACAATGTATCAGACGATGTAGACGAAGTAGGTTTGGAAGGAGGAGTCATGACGAATGAGGAGCAGGAAGTAAGGTAACAGAATCTCCATCTTGGACTAATTTATTTCCGTCAATAATAATGGGGGTTGTCTCAGGGAGATCGAGACGAATTTCCAGATGATTGCCATCCACACGGTCAATAGTGGGAATGACAATTTTTTTTGCTTTCCCTTCTTCAACAATAAAGAGATAGCTTTCATTTTGTCCAATAGATACTGCTGCAAGAGGGACAAAAATGGCTTGTGGGGTACTTGGGGTTTGTTGTATGTCAATCCCAACAGTAACAATGACTCCCGGAGAGGGGAAGTGGGCATCAGGAGAAAGTGGCACAACTTCAATCATAAAACGTTTTGTCACAGGGTCAGCTTGTGGGGATATATTCTTGATTTGTCCCGGAAATGATTGCTGGGTATTACCGATGATTTGAATGGGCATTCCTGGTTGGAGAAAGGACACATATTGTTGGTCGACATAGGATTGGACTTTAAGATTTTCTGTTTGACTAATAATCGCGACAACTTGTCCAGGGGCAACCGTATCACCTTCAGCGATCAGTTTTTTGGTTATTTTCCCTGAAGACGGTGCCGTAATAGTCAAATGATCTAGTTGTATTGTTGCGAGATTAACTTGTCCCATGATGGTATCCAGCTGGTTTTTGCGGGCGTTTATGGCATTCTCTAATGCTGCTTTGGCATTCTTATATTGCAATTGCGCCAGATCCAGCTGTATTTTACTTGCTTCCACCTGTGTTTGGATTTTAATCTTTGCGTTTTCGTATTGGTTATAGGAAGCTTGTACTCCAAAACCAGCTTGATCCTTCTGTGAGGTTGTTCCGGCAAGGAGATTATTGAGATTTTGTGCCGCGGCATCTTTTTGCTTTTTGGCCAGATCATACGCTTTCTGGAGGCTATCGAGCAATGCAGTGTTGTTGAGCTCCACATTGATCAGTCCTTGTTTGGTATTGTTGATTTGTCCCAAGGCATTATTGATTTGTGTTTGGTATCCTGCAACGCTGTTTTTAAGATTATTGAGTGATAAGCCATTTGGAGTCGTGGTGGACAAGGGAAGTGTTCCTGAAACAATGGTATTCTCTAGTAATACTTTGGTGCTATCAATCAGTTTTTTGGTTTGCTCCGTCAGAGCAATAACAGCATCCACTTTTTCTTCAATCGTGGAGAATGTTTTTTGGGTATATGCTATATTGGCCTTCTTGGTGAGCTCATACAGATTTTTAGCATCAATAAGAGACTGTTGATATAAGGCCCCGAGATTATTTTTATAGGGAATAACAACAGTATTATTTTCATCAAATCCTGTAATATTATTAATAGAATCAATGAGAGTGGAACAGAGATTGCTTATGCTATTGGCAATTGTCTCAGCATTTGTTTGCATATCACTCGTATTCTGAACGGCTATTTTTTTTCGATTTTCCAAAGCAAGACGAGCATTTTCTTCTGCCACCTGAGCTGTTTTGTAAGCAATTTGTGCGGCTTTGTAGGTTTCTGAAGAAGTAATATCTAGATTTTTTAAACTTGATACCGCTTGATTTTTTGCTATTTCGGCTTGCTGAAGATCTTTTTCCGAACTGATCAGTATATTGTTATAATTGGTTTGGCTTAACTGAAGAGATTTTTCGGCTTGTTGTAGTGCAATGGTCGCCTGTTGTACCTGTTCGCTCGTTAATTTATCAGCATTATGATAAGCTGTGAGGGCATTATCATAGGATGTTTTTACCGGATTATCCTTCCCTTGATCAATGTATGCTAATGCTTTTCCTTCCTGGACACTATCGCCTATTTCAAACGAAAGGGAGCTGATGATGCCCGATGCTTTTGCTATTACCTTCACTTCTTGATCAGATACAATCGTTCCTGGATATTCAAGATGTTCTTGCAGTATTCGACTTTCAGCAATCGTTTGTACCTGTACTGGTAGTGGAGATCTTTCTCCATTAGCGTTATGTTGTTCACCAACTTCTCCACAACTACTCAATATAATGGGTATGAGGAAGAGAGGAAAAAATGCTGTTTTTTGTATGACATAGTTCCTAGGGGGTTATAAAGCTTTTTTGAGGTTTCTCATTTCCTGGTGGAGCGCGGCATGGAGTTCATTAATTTCATTGGCTTTAACCAGAGCGATAATCTTTCCGAGTTTTACCAGAATAAGAAGTTGATCTCCTGGTTTAACTCCAGTCTCTTTTCGTACTGAAGACGGAATAACAATCTGTGCTTTTGGACCAATGGTGACCATGCCATGGAGCGAAACATGGTGGTGTTCCCATGAAGTGTTCTGTAGAGAAAGAGCATGTTTCATATTTTTTTTCTTCATAAAGTATTACAAGTAAGAAAAGTAAGAAATATGAGATGTAATAATAGCGTCCCAGAGTGGTTTGTCAAGGTTTTGTATGAGTCCAGTACATATTGCACTTTTGAGGTGGGAAAGAAGATAGCATAAATTGGAGGGGAGACAAGAGATTTTTGAAAGCGAAATGGGGACGTTCGGTGTTGTACCATAGGAGCCACTCCATGAGGTGTTGGTTACAATCGGAAGGATGGAGCAGATCGTGCACATGAAAATCAATAAATTCCTCCTGGATGGTTCTGTTGAACTGCTCACCATGGGCATTCATTTTGGGTGTTTTGGGGTAGGTATGGTAGTTGTATGCATTCAATACATATTGCATTTTTCAAGTAGTGAGGTGGACATCACTGGCTATTCATCCCTTTGATGCTGGATTGTTTTTCTCTTTGTTGGTATCAAAACCATATTCTGCGCCAGATAAAAAAGTTCCTATTGGTGCGGTACATCCAAGTGTTTCCCAAAACAAGAGAATGGTTACTTTATAAAGATCTTTGTTCATAGATCATACCGATAGGTGAAATCCTGATTATATACGACATCCAAATTGCATATACACTCATCGTTGTAATGAGTGCAATATGTATCTGAACGTATCCCATTTTGTTATGGCAAAATATATCCCGATAGTTTGTTCTAGAGGGGGGATATTTTGTGATATTGCACAACACAGAAAAGAGATCTTAGATAAACATTTTTTCGATAACAGCTCTAAAACGATTATAGGGAGGAATAGTTTGAACAGTGATTGGTGTACAATACAAAAGATCTTTTTTGATTTGTCGCAAAACTTCTTTGGTAATCCCTGTTTTGCTTCGGAAAATAGCATTCGTTTCGTTCAAAAAATGGAAACTGTTTGGGGTGAGATTGGCAGATCCCATAATGGTGGTTGTCTCATCAATCACAATCACCTTTGCATGAATCATCCCTTTATAGAGAAAAACATGGAGAGGGAAAGGAACCGAGCGTTTTTGAGAAATAGGTTTCAGTAATTTGTGGATGGTATGCATATTGGCATGATACACCCCATCGGAACGATCGGGTAGGATGACCGCGACGTGAACATTTTTTTTTGCTCTGCGTCGTAATGTTCGGATAATGGAATCGTCAGTAATATACCCGTGTTCTATGATGATTGATTTTTTGGCTTGTCGCAGTTCTTTTATGAGTTCTCTTTTCATCTTCCGTTTTCCTTTCCAATTGAACAGGATTTCAATCCCATTCATGATCTTTTTTCGAAACCAATATTTTTTCTGTGGTATGGTCAAAGGAGGAAGCAGGTTATTTGCCCCTTCGCCTTTGATACGGACCATATAATCATGCCAGCCACCTTGTTCTGGATGCTGGTGATTGACTGCTGTCAGATACTCGTCTCCAATATTCATTCCGCCGATTAATGTAATACTCTCTGGGGTGCCTTCGTCAAAAATGTATACCTTGGAGTGGTCATTTTCCTTCAACAGCTTAAAAAACAAAAGGGAAGAGGATCCTACCGAAATAAAGTGGACATTATTGGTATGCTGCTTCAAAAATATTTCCCCCTCTTTACTAGAGAAAATATCTCCCGGTTTTCTTCCTAGGGAGAACCATCGCATCATATTGTATACCCGACTACCAAACGCATCTTTTTCGATAATAATCTTTATGGATGGGGTGGTCTTTATTTTTTGTTGCAGAAGGGCAAGTAGATATCTTCCCTTCCTATCATCCTTCCACATGAACATCCGAATACGAATGGACCACTTCGCTTGCCGGATACATGTCTCAATCGCCTCCAGAGCTTCTTGTCCATCAATGAGTAATCGTATATTTTTATTGACCGGGGTCATAGAAATTTGTTCCGAGAGTATCCTAGCATAGGAATGGGGAGTTTCAATATACAAAGGGATTATTCCTATTGACATACTTTTCTAACAAGGTAAACTAGTTAAAGAATACATATTATTTATTTTATTTCACTTTGTATGAAATTAAAGGATATCATACTTCCCCAACTGTGCGGAACTGTTACGGTGGGAACAAAAGGACAAGTCGTATTGCCCAAAGAAGTTCGCGAGAAACTGGGTATAAAACCAAAAGATCAGCTTTTGGTTTTCCTCAAGGCGAGACATGCTATTGGATTGATCCCGGCGCAAGATGCTAAAATGCTCTTAGAGCATCTTGAAGAAGAGATGAAGATGTTTCATCGGCGTCTTTCTTAACTTTATTTCTTTTTTCCTTTTATCGGTATGCAATCACTTTGGAAAAAATACGGAACATATATTATTATTATCCTCGTTATTCTTGTTCTTGTCGGGATGTTTTGGCCCAAGTCCAAAAAAACAACCTATACGACCGAAAAGATAACAACAGGAACCGTTACACAGATTGTCTCTGTGACGGGTACGGTGGAAGCTGATCCCAAGATCACGCTTCATTTTCAAAAACCGGGAAAAATTGAGACGATCAATGTAAAAGTAGGAGATAAGACAGAAAGTGGGCAGGTTTTGGCATCTCTGGACACGAAAGCACTTGCTATTCAGGTAAAACAGGCTCAAGCAGGTGTTGCGCTTGCTCAGGCAAATTTGAACTTGAGGCTGGCAGGGCCATCCAAAGAAGAACGGGATGTTGCGCAAGCTCAGATTGATAGTGCTACGGTAGCCTATCATGCTTCGCTTCAGAATTTGGAAGATGTGAAGAAAACGACAACGGAGAATGAGAAAAAAGCGGAACTCAATCTTGCAAATGCCCAGGTTGCTCTCCAAAATGCTAAAATCCAATATGATAATGCTGTTGCCGCAGGACAAACGACAACAGCATCCAGTTCCACCGCTCTTGATAATGCCTATGCCAATGCGAAAACATCCGTAGGGTTGGTCATCGTTTCGGCCAAAGAAATTTTGTCATATGCGAAAAGCATTCTCGGTATTGATCAGACTTCTATTATCCCCAATGCTTCTATCTATCTGGGCGCACTCAGTCAACAATCTTTAGTCAATGCTCAAAATGATTACGACGCCATCAAACTGCTTGTTCCTCAGGTTGAACAACAGTACAATGCGATTTTATCCACATGGAAACCCGAAGAGGTGGACAGTTTTATTCCGACGATGTTGAATATGGCAAACAAAACGAAAAGTCTTGCTCATAGCATGTACGGGGTACTGAACAACACACTAACGGGAGGAAATCTCACCCAAACCGTGTTGGATGGGTATAAGGCAACTGCTGCACAACAGGAAATTACCATCACCAATAATATCAATGCTCTTCAAGTGGCGCAGCAATCCATTACAAATGCAAAACTGGGAATATCCTCGACAGGAATTTCCACATCCTCTGCCATCGATAATGCAAAAGCAGCGTTAGATACGGCTCAAAATAATTATGCAACAGCAGAAAGAAACCTGGAACAGGTCAAGGCACAGGATTCCCAAAGTATCAATGCGGCTCAGGCGGATGTGGATATGAAACGAGTGGCGATTGAACAGGCTCAAGCGGCTTACAATGCAAAAGTGGCTAAACCGCGTTCGGTCGATATTGCCGGACTTCAGGCTCAGGTGGCTCAAGCAGAAAGTGCATATCATCTTGCTGTACAGAATTTACAGGATGCTCAAATCATCGCTCCTATAGAAGGAATTATCACGGAAGTGAACGGAGAGGTGGGGGAGAATGTCAGCGGAGCTGAACCTACGATCGTTATGATTGCTCCGAAGTTGAAGATCAAGGCGAATGTCTCCGAGACGGATATTACGAAAGTGCGGGTGGGCAATGATATCTCTATGACGCTCGATGCGTTCCCCATGGATGAGGTTTTCAAGGGAAAGGTTGTCGATATTGATCCGGCAGAAACGGTTGTACAGGGTGTTATTTATTATCAGATCACCGCTCTTTTTGACAATGATCATCCCGATATTAAGGCGGGAATGACGGTTAATCTTGATATCATGGCGAACAAAAAAGAGAATGTTTTGACGGTTTCTCCCCAGGCTGTTTCGTACAAGGATAATAAACCATTTGTCCGGATTCTGGTGGACGGAGTCCCGCAGGAAAAAAATATTGAGATTGGACTGGAAGGAAATGATGCCATAGAGGTTACGGGAGGATTGCAAGCAGGAGACGAGGTCGTTTTATTTGCGCAATAATCCATACATACGCTATGCGTCTTGTAGAACTGAACAATATCAAGAAGTCTTATCAAATGGGAGCGGAAGTAATGACCAAAGCGCTCGATGGGGTCTCTCTGGTGATTGAGGAAGGGGAGTTTGTCGCTATTATGGGCGCATCGGGATCGGGGAAATCATCGCTCATGCATATTATGGGATTTTTAGATACTCCCACTTCTGGAAAATATCTTTTTCACGGGAAAGAAGTGCAGGGATTATCTGAAGACGATTTGGCGAAGATACGAAATACAGAAGTGGGATTTGTGTTTCAGGCTTTTAATTTGTTGCCGCGCACTTCTGCCCTGGAGAATGTGAAACTTCCTCTCATCTATGCTCATGCTCCTGTTGCTGAACAAGACAGAAAAGCAAAGGAAGCGTTAACCGCTGTGGGGCTGGGAGATCGGATGGATCATATGCCGAATGAATTGTCGGGAGGTCAGCAGCAGCGGGTTTCTATTGCCCGGGCGCTGGTGAACAATCCCAAAGTGATCTTTGCCGACGAACCAACCGGAAATCTCGATACGAAATCAAGTTATGAGATCATGTGTATTTTTCATCGTCTCAATCAGGAAGGAAAAACGATTATTATGGTGACTCATGAGGATGATATTGCCACGTATGCCAAGAGGATCATAAAGCTCAAAGATGGGAAGATCGTGGAAGATCATAACAATCGAGATCAGAAAAATCCGTGTGAGGAATCGAGGAAGAAGAAGGAAGAAAAAAGGGAAGAATGATTCTGTCATTAACCAAACGTATTTATGCAAGGATATCTCCTGACGATCAAATTGGCACTCCGAGGACTTTTGGTGAATAAGGGAAGGTCCATATTAACGATGCTCGGGATCATTATCGGGATCTCTTCCGTTATTATTATTATCTCTGTCGGTGCGGGAGCCCAGAGTTTGATTACCAATTCATTGAAAAGCATGGGGACTAATCTTATTGGAGTATTGCCGGGGAAATCGGATGACAAAGGTCCTCCTGTGTCGGTATTAGGGATTGTGATTACCACACTGACGTATGATGATGCCAAAGCGGTCGCCAGTCTTCCTCATATTGTAGGGGTCTCTGCCTATTCAAAAGGAGTGGGAACGATATCAGCGGGCAATCGATCAACAGATAGCACGTTTAATGGTATTACGGCTTCCTATCCAAAAGTAGAAAACCATAAGGTTGCGCTCGGACGATTCTTGACTTCTGAAGAGGAAACTGGAGCGGCAAAAGTTGCAGTTTTAGGAGCAGATATCAAAGAGACTCTTTTCCCTGCCACCAATCCCCTTGGTGAAAAAATAAAAATAAAAGAAGAAGCATTTACGGTTATTGGTGTGATGGAGAGAAAAGGATCTTCTCTGGTCGGCAGTGTGGATGGGCAGGTATTTGTCCCCATCACGGCGGCACAAAAACTGCTCTTGGGTGTCCATCATATTGGTTTTATGCGTGTCAAAGTGGATGATGAGAAAAATGTCACCGTGGTGATGAATAGTGTAAAACAATTGTTGCGCTATCGGCATAAAATCAAAGATCCTGCCGATGATGATTTTACAGTACGGAGTATGAGTCAAGCGTTGGATACCTTTACCGCAGTTACCAATGCACTCACGTTGTTTTTGGCCTTTATTGCTGCGATTTCTTTAATTGTAGGAGGAATCGGTATTATGAATATTATGCTCATGACGGTGAAAGAACGAACACGGGAAATAGGATTGCGAAAAGCTATCGGCGCAACACCGTCTTTGATACAAAATCAATTTGTGGTGGAGAGTATGGTTCTCACGGGTATTGGGGGCATATTCGGCATGATCATCGGAGTCAGTATGGCATATCTCATCGCCGTTGTTGCAAACCAAATGGGATATGCCTGGGATTTTATTGTTACGCCCGCATCCTTGATCGTTTCTTTTTCTGTTTCTTTATTTGTTGGTCTCGTGTTCGGTTTATATCCCGCCCGTAAGGCTGCACGTTTAAATCCTATTGAAGCGCTTCGCTACGAATAAATATGATCCTGACGCTTTTTAAATTATCATTGAAAGCTTTGACCTCCAACAAGATGAGAACCTTGTTGACCACCCTGGGCATCATTGTCGGTATTTCCACGGTTATTATTGTTCTTTCGGTGGGAGCGGGGCTTAAAACATTGATTTTACAGCAATTATCCAGCGTGAATCCCAATACGCTGTTTGTCGAAGTTCAGGTTCCTTTGAAAAATGCAAAACCAGGACAATCTGCCCAAGCACTGGCAACGGGTGTTCAAATTACGACCTTAAAAATCCGTGATGTCGAAGATGCGCTCAAACTGCCCAATATAGCAGTTGGGACGGGGATGATTATGGGGCAAGGAAAAGCAACCTATAAAAATAAAGAAAAAAAAATGATGTATTATGCGGTACAAGCCAGTTATCCTGAAGTGAATAGTGTCCAGGTCGATACGGGACGTTTTTTTACGGAAGAAGAGGATAAAGGTCTCTCTCGCGTTATTGTGCTGGGCCATGATTTGGCGACGATTTTATTTGGAACGGAAGATCCTTTGGGAAAAAATGTTAAAATGGGCCAACTCAATTTCAAAGTGGTCGGTGTGATGAAGAAACTGGGGATGCAGATGTTTATGAATATGGATGAAATGGCTTATGTTCCTTTACGGACGGCCCAAAAAATGTTGTTGGGGATTGATCATATTTTATATATGTCGCTCAAAATGAAAGACAAAAATCAACTCCATTCCACGCGGTATCAGTTGGAACGACTTTTGCGCAAAAATCATAATATCAAGGATCCGACGAAAGATGATTTTGCCATCCGAACAATGGATGAGGCGATGGGGATCATTGATACGGTTACGGGTGGAATTTCGTTGTTGCTCCTTGCTATTGCTGCTATCTCACTTTTGGTTGGAGGAGTGGGGATTATGAATGTGATGTATGTGACGGTGACGGAACGGACACGAGAGATAGGACTCAAGAAATCTATCGGAGCACCCGAGCATATTATTTTGGCTGAATTTATGATTGAGGCGGTTATGATCACCCTGCTGGGGGGATTTCTGGGGATAGGGGGCGGTATTTTTGTTTCCTGGCTGGTCAGTGTTGTGGCCGGTCTTTTTTCATTTCAATGGCCGTTTATCATTGCTTTGAATGGAGTATTGCTTGCTCTTGCAGTTTCGGGAGGCATTGGATTGATTTTTGGATATGCCCCTGCTCGAAAAGCAGCACGGCTCAATCCTATTGAAGCATTGCGATACGAATAAGTTTCTTAGCACTCTTCTTTCTTCTGATAATATCCTTCCAATCCTAGACGATGAAAAACCTTGAGAACATTTTCATACTCTTTTTCTGTAACATTTCTATTGAGGGCAGAGAATTTTTTTTCTGCTATCACTTTATAGGCAGGAAAATACTGATTCATCACACTGACAGGGATCTTGGTGGTAAACTGTTTGGCGATATGTTGTAAAACGCGAACACTCTCTTTCTCATGAGAAGGCAACACCAAGTGACGAATCAGGACCCCTTTCTTTGCAATCCCGTCTCTGCCTATCTTAAGCGGTCCCACCTGACGAATCATCTCTTGGATAGCTTTGGTTGCTATGTTTTTATACCCCGGAGCATGGGAATATTTTTTTGCTAATGTCTCATCACTATATTTAAAATCAGGAAGATAGATGTCTATAATGCCTTCAAGCAACTTGAGAGATGGTACGGAATCATATCCACTGCTGTTATAACCGATGGGAATATGTAATCCTTTCTTTTTTGCTTCCTGAATAATCTCTATGATTTGGGGAATAACATGCGAAGGAGTGACAAAAATAATATTGTGTACCTTCTGTTTGTTTTGCAGATATAACAGTTTCTCGACCACCTCTTTGCTCGTATATTCTTTGCCGTGATGCATTTGGGAGATGGGATAATTTTGACAAAAAACACAAGAAAGATTGCAACCGGTGATAAAAATATTTCCAGCCCCTTTTATGCCTGATAGGGGTGGTTCTTCTCCATGGTGTACTGCAAAACTGGAAATTTGTATCTTGCGTCCTGTGTGGCAATATCCCAGTTCTCCTTTGAGTCTGTTTACCTTGCATGCTCGCGGGCAGACTGTGCAGGATTGCAGCAAACGAAATCCTTGTTGTATACGTTTTTGGGAAGAGACCATATTATTTTTCCTGAACATCATACATCAAACATATGAAAAAAAACATGGATCATGACCATATATCCCAAAATGGTGCCGAGGGACAGAATTGAACTGTCGACACAAGGATTTTCAGTCCTCTGCTCTACCACTGAGCTACCTCGGCACGTCTACTTTTTTTAATTATAAAAGAGAATATAGAGAAATCAATATCTCCTTTTTTAGCGTGTTTCAAATTCTTTATGCGAAAGACTTATTCTCCCTTGTTCATCGATGCCAATCACCTTTACTTTCAGTTTGTCTCCAATCTTTACTTTATCTTCCAAGCGATCTACCCGATAGGGAAACATATTGCTGATGTGGATCAGTCCGTCTTTTCCTCCACGTATGGCGACGAAAACTCCAAATGTAGCCAGACGAACAACCTCTCCCTCTAGTACATCACCCACCTGAGGAACATAGGTAATATCTTCAATCCATTGTTTTGCTTTTTCTCCGCTTTCCTGACTGGTGGCTGTTATGGCAATGTGTCCGTCATCCGTAATGTCAATCTTGGCTCCTGTTTCAGCAATAATTTTATTAATCACTTTTCCTCCTGTGCCAATCACTTCTCGTATTTGTTCGGGATTAATCTGCATCGAAATGATCTTAGGGGCAAACGGTGACAACTCTTTGCGGGGTGCGGGGAGTGCTTCAAGCATTTTTTCCAGAATGAATGCTCGTCCTTCATGTGCCTGCATGAGAGCCTGTTTCATAATTTCCAAAGTAATTCCCTTTACTTTGATATCCATTTGGAGTGCGGTAACACCATCTTTTGTCCCGGCTACCTTGAAATCCATATCCCCTGTGAAATCTTCCATTCCCTGAATATCGGATAAGACTTTAAAGTTTCCTTTCTCATCGGTAATGAGTCCCATGGCGATGCCCGAGACAGGAGCTTTGAGAGGAACTCCTGCGTCCATCAACGATAGACAAGATCCACAGGTAGATGCCATGGATGTTGATCCATTACTGGCCACAATTTCAGATACCACGCGAATGGTGTAGGGAAAATCTTTTTCATCCGGAAGAACCGGTAGGATTGCCCGTTCGGCCAAGTAGCCATGTCCAATTTCTCGCCGCCCTGTTCCGCGCATTGCTTTCGCTTCTCCAGTAGCATACGGAGGCATGTTGTAGTGATGCATATACCTTCGCACATATTCTTCTCCTTCCATCTCGTCGACCACTTGTGCATCTCCCGGAGATCCGAGGGTAACGATACAAAGGGCTTGGGTATCTCCTCGTTGAAACATAGCGGATCCATGTGTACGAGGCAACAACGATGTCATACACGTAATGGGACGAATTTCATTCAGTTTGCGACCATCAAGTCTTTTTTCTTTTTCTAAAATATTTTTTCGAATCCCTTTCTTTAAGACTTGAAAGATGGCCATATTCACTTTCAAGCTCGACCATTCGGGGAATTCTTCATGATCGATCTTATCTTTAAATTGTTCAAAAATTTTGAGTTTCAGGGCCTCTTCTTGTGCCGAAAGTTCATGTTTTGAGACGACATAGAGCGTATCAATCAGATGTTCTTGTTCAACATATTCTTGGATGGCCGCTACCACACTGTCGTCTGGGATATTGATAATGACTTCTTTCTTGGTAATGGAAAACTGGCTGATGAACTTCTCTTGGAGTATGCAGATTTCCCGAATAGCTTGATGAGCCATATCAAGAGCTTGTATCAGAGTTGCTTCCGATACAAATTTTGCTCCTGCTTCAACCATCAAAATTGCATCTTTTGTTCCAGCGACGATGAGATCTAAATCTCCTTTCTCAGCTTGTTCATTGGTTGGATTGAGGATTAATTTCCCATCGATCATTCCTATGCGAACAGCAGATGCCGGTCCATCAAACGGAATCCCGGCTTTCATAATCGCTGCTGAAGCAGCAATAATGGATAAAGCCCCGAGATCTGTTTTTTCATCAGCCGAGAGCGTGGTGATGACCACCTGAACATCATTAATCATCCCTTTCGGGAAAAGAGGACGTAAAGGACGATCGGTTAATCGAGCATGTAAAATGGCTGTATCGGATGGTTTCCCTTCTCGTTTCATAAATCTCCCGCCTTTTATTTTTCCCGTCGCATAAAATCGTTCTTGATATTCGATGGTGAGAGGCAGGAAATCTGTTTCCAGATTGGGATCTTTGCGCATGCAGACCGTTGCCAAAAGGACATTATCCCCTAGGCGGAGTGTAACCGCACCGTCTGCCAGGTTTGCCAATAAACCCGATTCTAAAACGAAGGGGTGGTTGAAGAGAGTAGTTTGCAATGTTTTGGTTTCCATAAAAAGAGGTAAAAAAATAAAAAGAAGCCTCTCTTTTGGAAACCCATTTCAGGCTCTAGACAAGATGTTCAGAGAACTAAACACCTTCCTTAAAACCTGAAGAGATTGGATATGTCCAAAAGAGAAGAGGATGATATTATTTTCGAAGATCAAGATCTTTGACGATTTTGTCATATTGGTCTTTCTGGTTGTTCTTCAGATAATTGAGCAGTTTTCGTCTTTTTCCAACCATGAGAAACAATCCCCGACGGCTATGATTGTCTTTCTTATGAATTTTCAGATGTTCCGTCAAATCGTTAATACGTTTGGTTAAAATCGCCACCTGTACATAGGCTGAGCCCGTGTCTTTCTCGTGGATCTGATGTTTGGCAATCAGTTTTTTCTTTTCATCATGTTTCATAATAAAATTGACAGATTAGAAAGGATGATAAATTGGTTGCCACTCTACTGTAGCAGAAAATCAAGAACAGGGCAACACTATTTTGCTTCTTGCCCCTATCGGTTTTGTTGCTCTGTTACTGAAAAAGTTTTGTTGTGATCGCCACTATACCATAGGAGAGCAAAGCGATTATCAGTCCTATAACCGCATACAGCATAGTACGCTTGGCGGTATGTATTTTTTCCTGATCTCCCAGAGCCATGGCATACTGAATACCCCCAATGATGATAAGAATGACAGCAAGAGAGCCAATAATACCGGTCATCCATCCCGCCACATTCCCAAAGATATGAGCTATCGATTCTGTTGGTGCTATGGCCGGTCCCGGAGTATTGTAATTGATGTTTTGATTTTCCATATCGGGCAGACCTTCCAAAATCGTTACGAGCAAATGCATATGGGGAAGAAGAGGAATCATCGTATTTATTTTTTATTTGTTAAAAATGCCCACAAAGGTGTTCATGAGCAGGTAAGCTCCTATAGCAATGCCAAGTCCTACGATGGCATAGGTTAATCCTTTTTTGGCATGGTGTAGTTTATCTTCATCGCCTCGAGACATAACATATTGATATCCCGAATAGATAATCATAATAATAGCGAATCCTCCCACGAACGATAACAGAATATTAACCGTGTTTTTGATTGCCTCCGGTAATTGACTAACGGTTACTGGTCTGTTGGTGTTCAGTTGTGTGGTTGGCTGGGAAAGGAATTTTTGAATGACCGCCGAAAACAGCAAAATCCCGACGGATATAAAAGAACCGTTAATTACCTGTTTTGCCTGTTCGATTTTTTCATCATTGCCTTGGGAGGCCATATAGAAAAATCCTCCCACAATAATCATCCCAATGGATAATGGAAGAATAATGGCAAATCCCCATCCCCAAATCTTCGTGACCAGCTGTCCGAAGTCTTCGACATCTCCCAATTCTGTTGAACTTTGTGCGAAGGCAACAGAAGGGATGAAGGCCATGAGGAGAATACCAAGATATGTTATATGCTTCATGCTTGTGATGTCTGAGGAGGTAATGGTTCAATCCGTTGATCTGTTTTTGTGGGAATATCAGTCTGGGGAGGGGAAGGAGAGGTTGTTAGCGAATCTTGTTGCTGAGATATCATTTTTCGGTCCACGGTATGGAACGTAAACATATTGTTTTGATAGTCACACACTATTCTATCTCCAGCGACCACTTTTCCCGCAATAATCAGATCCGCCAGAGGGGTGTCGATCATTTCTTGTATCACGCGTTTTAAGGGACGCGCACCAAAGACGGGATCATACCCCATCTCTCCCAGTTTTTCTTTTGCCAGTGTTGTGATGGTCATGGTGATCTCCTGGTCGTTCAGATTGTTGAGTGTTTCTGTGAGGACGACGTCCACAATCTTGATAATGTGATCTTTCGTGAGAGGTTCAAAGAGAATGATCTCGTCATACCGATTGATCATCTCGGGACGCAGGAATTCTTTGAGGTCTTCAATGAGTTCTTTTTTTAATTGTTGTAAGAAAGCATTTTTGATGTCATCTTCCCCATGTTGCTGATCCGAAAGAGGTGTTGTTTTCTCTTGAACATTCCTATCGCTGGGATGCTCTATGATGGCTGTTTCCTGATGTTCAAGGACTGCGGGGAGATGATCAGGATTGGTTGTGGTTGATCCAGAAGGATTGGTTACCGATACGCTTGTTTTTGCTTCTTTTTTCTTGCTTTGTTTTGGGGTCTTGGATTGTTCTTGTCCTGCTGCTCTGCTTTCGAGAAATTCAGCCATTTTTTGTTGAATCTTGGTTGATCCAATATTGCTCGTACAAATGATAATCGTATTTTTAAAATGAACAGTATGACCTTTGCTATCGGTTAATCTTCCGTCATCAAATATTTGCAAGAAGAGATTAAAAATATCTTTATGGGCCTTCTCGATTTCGTCAAATAAAATGACAGAAAATGGTTTTTTTCGGACCGCTTCCGTGAGTTGTCCTCCTTCTTCATATCCGACATAGCCGGGAGGAGCACCAACCAACCGAAAATAAGAATGTTTCTCCATATACTCACTCATATCAAAACGAATCATGGCGTCCTCTGTGCCAAAGAGATATTCTGCGAGGGTTTTGGCCAGTTCCGTTTTTCCCACGCCGGTGGGCCCTATAAAGAGAAATGTCCCAATGGGTTTATTCGCTTTCTTTAAACCGGCCCTTCCTCGTCGAATAGCTTGCGACACTAATTTAACCGCCTGGTTTTGTCCTATGATACGTTGATGGAGATACTCTTCCATATTCAGGAGTCGTTCGCTTTCCGATTCTTTTAAATGTCGTAGAGGAATTCCAGTCATTTTGGCAATAATGGATCGAAGAGTTTCTTTCGTGATCGTATCATGTGTTTGCGCTTTTTCCGTTGCAATTTCCTCTTTGATTTCCTCTAATTTTTTTTGTTCCTCTCGGATCTGTTCTGTTATTTTTTCTATTTCTTCCGTTCTGTTATTCCGTTTGGCTGTTTCTTGTTCTTTGGTGAGCTGGGTGATCTTGTCCTGTAGCTGTTGTACTTTTTGAGGGGCGGCAAAAGAGGGGAGTCTTGTTGCGGCTCCTGCTTCATCAATCAGATCAATCGCTTTATCCGGTTGAAATCGGTCAAAAATATAGCGATCACTCAATTTAATGGCCTCGATTAAAACATCGTCAGGGATAATGACACGATGAAAAGCTTCGTATTTATCACGCAGTCCTTTTAAAATTTCTAATGTTTCATCAAACTGAGGTTCATTGACCATCACCGGTTGAAATCGACGCTCCAAGGCGGCATCTTTTTCGATATAGAGATGATATTCGTTTGTGGTTGTTGCTCCGATACACTGAATTTCACCACGAGCTAAAATGGGTTTTAAGATATTGGCCGTATCGGTGGAACTATCTGTAGATATTAAGGTGTGCATTTCATCAAAAAAGAGAATCACTTCCCCATTGGTGGCTTTGACTTCTTTTAAAATATTTTGCAAACGTTCTTCAAATTCTCCCCGTTTGCTTGCTCCCGCCATAAGAGACATCATGGATAATCCAACAATGCGTTTCCCTTTTAAGACGTCCGGAATATCTCCGGTGACCATGCGGTAGGCCATACCTTCCACGATTGCTGTTTTTCCTACTCCAGCTTCTCCCACCAGAACGGGATTGTTTTTTCGTCGGCGAGAAAGGATCTGTAAAACACGTTCGATTTCCTCATGTCGCCCGATGACAGGATCTAGTTTTCCTTCCCGTGCACGGTTGCTAAAATCTTCACCAAATTTATCCAACAGGGGAGTTGATATTTGTGACGAAATGATATCTGCTTTTCCTTCTCCTACCACATGGATAATGACTGCGCGGACATTTTCATAGGTGAGCCCAAATCGTTTTAAGATCTGATACCCCATACCTTCCCCTTCTTTCATCATTCCCAAGAGAAGATGTTCTCCTTCCACATAATGATGGTGGAGTATGAGTCGTTCTTCCTGTGCCAGATCAAAAACTCTTTTGGTACGAGGAGAAAGTCCCGGTTCTGTTTTGAGGGGTTTCCCGCTTCCCGGTAAGTTGTAGTGGACATATTCTTTGATATCCTCGATATTGACATGCAATTCTTCCATGATCTTGCGGAGAACCTCATCGGTGAGGTCTAAAAGAGCAAGCAAAATAAACTCTGTACCGACCAGATCGTTCCCCATTTTTTGGGCCTCTGCAATCGCGTACGAAAGGATATTCTGAGTATGTTCGGAAAAATTCTCCTCAGGTTTTGTGTTATCCATTGTGTTTGTTTTTTACAAAGTTTTTTCTTCTCTTTATTATACCAAAAAACGGTGTATCTGAAAAGGGTTATCCTTCATGTGGAGCATCAAGATTTTTCTGTGCATTAATCAGTCCCAGAATCTTTTTACTTTTCTCAAAGGGATCAGGGATAAGATTCATGGTAAACTCCGCTGTCTTACCTGCTGTCTGCACTGTAATAGATCCAAAATTAAGAATGGTCGGCAGAAAACCCTTACATGAGGCGGAAACATCTTGGATGTTATCGAGAGGGGTATCTGATATGGTTCGTTCTAAGAGATTTGCTTGCGTAATATCAACAATACGTTCATTCGTGACAATAAAAAGATCTAAAATATCACTGATCAATACGATATAGGCATATAATAGGACGAAGAGTTCATACAATGAGAGAAACAAAAAGATGATATTCGTGACGACCGTATCTGTCCCCCCCAACATAAGAGTCACACTGGTGGTAATCGCTCCGGGAATAATCCCCGCAACGAGAATAATGGACAATGATCGGATATACTTAATCCAATGTCTTTCGATCCAGAGCACAATATATTCACCTTCATGTTGTCCTTCAAATGAGCGGGGAGTCTTGTTTGTCATAGGCGAGAGGATGTCGTTGTAGGCATGCTACCGAGTTTTTTTGTTTTTTTCAAATTTTTCTTTTGCAAGGTGATACCTGTTATCCCCCAAAAGGTCAGCGCAACGGCTGTCTCTTCCCACGAATGCAGGAATAAGGATGTAATTGCTATCGCCAATAGGGTCAGCAAAAGACTGAGAGACAAGAGATTATTATTTTTGCTAAACTGCAGAAACAGTTTCTGCATCGTTCCGATGAGAATCATAACATACAGGATCAATCCGAAAAATCCAAGTTCCAAAGCGATTTGTAAGTACCAATTCTCCGGTATCCAGCCAATGTTATCTGCATTGAAACGACTTGATGCAGGTCCTGCATTTCCGATGCCATATCCCAGAGGATTTTTGAGACTGTATACGATGCCGTCCCATGTTCGTTCATAATGACCCTGCGTGGATGATGTTCGGACAATAATATCTGAAATGATCGCCGGTTTGATCATCATGATCAAAACGACACCAATTATCCCAATGCCTATCATCCACAACAGAAGGTTGCGTACAACTCGTTTATTGTTGATATACAGCAATATGCCTACCAGGAGCGACAGCACGCAAGCGATGTAGGCACTCCGTGAATAGGTGAAAAAAAGATTCATTGCGATGAAAACGGTAAACATGATCCAGAGCCATCGGTTGACGGACTTCTTGTTTACGATCCACTGGATAGACAATGGCAACAGAATAAGAAGATAAGAAGCAAATTGATTTGGTCCCGATAGCGTACTGGACACCCGGGGAAGTAATGCATTGTTATCAATGGCATGATACATGGGGAGTGGTCCTCCCGGAACCCACGTGCTGATATGGGGGGAATATCCGAAATGGATCATAACATCTTTGGGAAGGAAAAAAATCTGGAGGATCCCAAAGAGAACGACGATTATCCCGCTTCCCAGTACAACACGAACGATCTTTTGGATGTCTTCCTGAGCAAAACGTATCCCATGTCGTACAATAAGAAACAGCCACAGGAACTCAAAATCATATTTGAACCCGAACAGAATTCTGCCGATCTGTCTGGTCTGAAAAATGGCAGAGAGAATCCCCAAAATAAAAAAGATAATGATCACCCCATCAAGCCAATCCGGTTCTATTGTTCGTTTTGTCTTCCAAATATCGAAAGCAGCAAGGATGGTGAGGATAATAATGATTCCTTCTTTCCAGGCATTGATGGGAAAATGAAATCCTAAGCCAAACTGTACATAGTTCGTCACCAAAGCATGAAAAGGCAAAAGAGCAAAAAGCAACACAATCAAGAGATAATATAAGCGTTTGGTCATGGACTTATCGTCAAGGTTAAAGTTTGTTTGGTATGAGGGTTTACCTTTACTCTATCATCTATGCGGAGATTGTAAACGGCAATAATCGTATCTTCTTCATCCACAATAATCGGAAGTTCTTGGCGTTGTTGTTGAGGGATCTTAGTATCTGTGAAAAAATCTTGCACTTTTTTCTTTCCTCGCATCCCCAGAGGAATAAAAATATCTCCCGGTTTCCACGATCGCACAAAGAGTTTTTTGGGGTGATCATAAGCGATGGTACATTGTCCTTCACCGTTGATCTTGGTGATGATGGTAAACCTATTCCACACGGTTTTTCCGGGAATCAGCAGTTGTTTTGTTGAGGATGGTTGTTTTTTTGCTGTCTTGGCTGGTTGAAATGTTATCGTATGGTAGATATTGTGAAGAGCAATGTTGGTACCAAATCGAATGGTTTTCCCCGTTTGACTGTTGAGCATAAAATGACGCACATATTCCAGATGATCAAAAGAAAGATCTTCCGTTGATCCGTGAAAATATTCATACACAACCTGTAGGACAAAACGTTGTAGAGCAACATGAAGGTGTTGAAACTGTTGTTGTGTACAGGAGAATGACGTTTTCATAGATATGTCATAGCGTAATCAACATAATACCGTTTACAATACAGAGAGAAGATATCCCCTTCAGCAAGAGGGTTTTTCTATCAAAGGTCTCTTGTAAAATATGGGGGAAAAAGGAGCTGAGTAAAAGGCTGAACAGGAGCACGAACACCACTTGGGAAGTTGAGATAATTGATACGAGTGTGATCGGAACAAATGTAGCGGCAACAATAAAAAGGACATCGGCGGTATAACCGATGATCTCACTCGTTATGGCTGTCCCTACAACTTTTTTCTGTTTTTTCCAAAGCGCATACCACTCCTGCCTTGCGGCATGATGCCATAAAAACAGGATGATCCCTAAGCATAAAATCCCCATAAATTCGATGGCGACCAGTGTTGTAGCATCCATGTCAGACAATAAAAATTTTTCATAGGTTCGTACGCTGCCATTGAAAAGGATGAACAAGAATAACCACAACAGAACAGAGATTGCCATCGTCGTTTTTTCCTGTGGTTTCATGATCGTCAATAACGCTCCGAGGATGGTGAGAAAAATCCCCATGATTTGGAGAGGGGAAAAGAATGTGTGTAAAACATAATGTTCGCCTACGAACGTGATCAGCGGAAAGAGATAAATAAGATTGATCACTCTTGATGCTTCTTCTCGTTGGAGGACAATAAAATAAATAGCAAAGGCTCCCCCTAAAACAAGTCCAACCCCAAAAGACTGGAGCACAATCGGCCAGGAGGGGATATTGTTTTTCTCCATCACCAAGATGCCGAGTGACAAGATGAATCCAACGGAACAAAGCATCCAAAACGAAACGAACGGATGCCGTATTTTTTTTTCCAGCAGAACACGGTCAATTATATTAGAGATGGCATACAGGAACGGGGGGAAGAATGCGATACTAATCCATGTCATATTATTTTGGGGTCAAAAAATGGAGTGCCTCCTGTTTGAGATAATCCTCGATATCTTTCAGTTGTCGGGCTGTCTTTAAGATATTGTTTGACACCTGTGGATTTATTTTTTCCATCAGCGGCAAGATTTTCAGTCGGATGATGTTGCGCGTATACATCGGTTGCTTGTTTGTTGTATCGATCCGATACGGAACCTTATTCTTTTGACAATAATCAATAATATCCTGCTTTCGATAGGATAATAATGGTCGCAGGATATCCTTGGAACAGACGTCCATACCGGTTAATCCATGCAACCCGGATCCCCGGATAAGGTGAAGGAGAATCGTTTCTACCTGATCATCCAAATGATGAGCCGTTACGATATGGGTAGCCTGATATTTCTCTTTTACTTGTCTTAAAAATTGATAGCGTTTCATGCGTCCCATTTCTTCCAAGGTCCGTTTCTCTTGTTTTGCCAATCTTGCCACTGAAGCTTTTTCATATTCGTAGCGGAGATTATGTTTTGCACAGTAGGTTTCGACCAGCATAGCATCCTTCCTGCCTTCTTTCCTTAGCTGATGATCAAAATGGGCGACGACCAGTAGTTTTTTGGGGATCGTTTGGATACAGAGATGAAGCAGTCCCATAGAATCTGGGCCTCCTGAAACAGCAATCACCAAAGGAGTGTTATTGTTATGGTACAGCGACATGATGGTACGAAAGGCGGCAAGCGTAATCATACGTGGGAAAGTTCAATAAGAGCTTGAAAGTTATCATCAAGGGCTGCTTTATTCTTCATCCGTTTTTTACACTTCAAACATTCATGAAGAATGATATACCCTTTTGATCCTGAATATTCAAGGGCGATGGGTTTCATCAGCCCTTGGCAGGAACTCTTGCGATCTCCGGGGACATCTTGATCAACATGGAGCGAATACAGACAGAACGAACAATGATTGCGCGGTGAAGGAAGATGGTCCGTATTGGTTGTATGGCAGTGTCGACAGACAAATCCTTTGCGTTGTTGAGGGTAAAAATTTTTCCGCTGAACAGACATATAAAAAAATCAGATCAGTCGTATTGTAGCACACGGATCTGGAAAAGAGAAAGAGGCTTTTTATCCCTGTTCTTTGTTTTTTCGTTTCAGGCTTTCTTCATATTTTTGGAGCAAATCCACATTTTTTTGTATTTCAGCCATCTTATCCTTTTTTTCCATCTCCTCTCTTTTTTTAAGATAGTCATTTTCAAACTTCTGCAGCATTTCAATATTTTCCACCGCCTTTTTGAATTCTGGTGTTGAAGATGTTCGTTGGTCAACCAGTAAACGGAGTTTCTTCTGATTCTCTTTCTTGCCGAGCAAATAGGTCAGATATAAAAATCCCAAGGCAATCATGGGGACCGTCAGATAGGTGAGATTCAGTTCGAGAAAAAAATCAAAAATCCCATGGAAGAACATAGCAAATAACAACCCCTGTAACATCTTCATTTCATGGAACACAAAGGACGTTTTCATGCGGAAGATTTTGTGGAGTGTCCCCCAAAGGATCATACCCCCCTTCTGTTTTTCTTTTTCCTGTAGTTCATAGGATGCAAAGTGGGCTATGCCATAAAAATATCCAAAGATGCCTGAAAAGACAACGTGGGCTAAGGTGGACAAGAGAGAACGAAAAATATAGGGGAACAATAAAACGCCAACCTGATGAATGTAGATACTTTTACTGGGATCAAATACACAGGCATTATTGGCAATTTCTGTCTGCGTACAAGGCCCCAGCCATATTTTATCCACAAAATACAGAATATTTTCCAAAAATGCGAAGCCGAGAGCGACAATAATGCTAAAGGTAATCGCACTGTCCACCGAATAGATCGTATTATCATCGGCAAATCGGACGACAAGATGCTTACTGTATTCTTCCAAAAAACCAATCATGATCGAATACCAGAAAACTCCATAGACTGTATTTTGGGCGACCTCTGCGCCCAGCCACCATGTCAGGATCGCAGAGGTAACAACGATCAGAAAGGCGACCAATAGACCGATCGAGACAAAAATCAAGGGTTCTTCTATGGAACGTTTGGTAACATTGCGAAGAGCAATTTGAGGTTTGACTCCCAGAACCATATCCGTAATCAAGATAATAATGGCAGCAGACATGTAAATCAGTAAACTGATCGCAATCGCAATGACAACAAACGTGATGACATTCCCCATGGTAGGGCTGATACTGAACGTATAGCGGACGTAATCATAGATATTAATATGGGGGATCTTGATGCCAAACAGGGTGAAGGAAACATTCCAGTTGTGTTGCCAAATAAACATCGGGATCACGGAAAGTGTCCCGGCGATGAAAGAGACCAGAATGGTTCTTTTATTTTCAGGAGATTTGCGATAGAAAAAATATCCCCAAATGATTGCGGGGAGCAAGGCCATAAGTCCCCCTATGAAATACTGCATGATCGTTGTTGCCAGTTCCGTATTCATGGAAGCAGAAAAAAACCAATTTCCTTGTCACTATAGCATATTGCACCTGTTTGTACAATAATGTGGAAGATGATACAAAGTTGATACTTTCTATTTTCAACACACTCTTTGCTCAGTATAATAGGTTTCGCTGTTTAATTGTTTATCTCTGATGGTATGAAAAAAGATATTTTCGGAATTTCCTTTGCCCTCTTAGGTCTTGTTATTGTGGTTCTGGTGCTGATGGCACTGAATGGCCATCGCGCAGTTGCCCCCGGCAATCAACCATTAACCAATACGGGCAGCATCAAAGAGAGGGATACAACCTATACGAAGGAGGTTAGTGTCGATATGAGTAATGCCAATGCAATCACGATCACCAATACGAATAACATGAATACCCCCCCTTCCGGACTTCAAATACAAGATATCAAAATAGGAACCGGCAGGGCGGTAAAAAAAGGAGACACGATTCGTGTGCATTATATTGGAACACTGCTGAATGGAACAAAATTTGATAGTTCGTATGATCGTGGGGAACCATTTGAGACACAGATTGGTGTTGGACAGGTGATCAAGGGGTGGGATGAGGGAATGATCGGAATGAAAGTAGGAGGCAAACGAAAACTGATTATTCCACCGGAACTTGGTTATGGTGCCACGGGAGCCGGAACGACTATTCCGCCCAATTCTACGCTCGTGTTCGAAGTGGAGCTGATGGGGATAAAATAGAATTTTTTTCTGCTGGAGAGGTAATAAATCCTTCTAAGAAGATGGAGTTTATAAGTTTTGCTGCGTTACGACATGTTGAAGTTTGGCTTCACTTTGATGAATCCTTCTTAGAAGATGGAGTTTATAAGAAAAGGTGGAAAAATAACAATACTCCGGGGCTGCTTTGATGAATCCTTCTTAGAAGATGGAGTTTATAAGTCTTTTTGACATATTTTTGTATGCCATATGATTACTTTGATGAATCCTTCTTAGAAGATGGAGTTTATAAGAAAAGGTGGAAAAATAACAATACTCCGGGGCTGCTTTGATGAATCCTTCTTAGAAGATGGAGTTTATAAGTTAGCCCCTTTAATGCCTTTATTAGAAAGTCTTGTCTTTGATGAATCCTTCTTAGAAGATGGAGTTTATAAGAATGGTTCTAAGGACTTTTCCCCTGACTCCCGCACTTTGATGAATCCTTCTTAGAAGATGGAGTTTATAAGACTCAGAGCCTATGTCTAGATAATTCAACCCTACTTTGATGAATCCTTCTTAGAAGATGGAGTTTATAAGATATAGGAATATGAAAAAACATACAAGGTAAATACTTTGATGAATCCTTCTTAGAAGATGGAGTTTATAAGACTATGATAGAAAACACTGTAAAAACCGTACCTGCTTTGATGAATCCTTCTTAGAAGATGGAGTTTATAAGCAATCTGGGTTTTTTGGCTATGCCGTTTATCAAACTTTGATGAATCCTTCTTAGAAGATGGAGTTTATAAGGTAGATTGTTTTCATGATGTAGTGAGGTTAGGAAACTTTGATGAATCCTTCTTAGAAGATGGAGTTTATAAGTGGGACAGCGACGGTCAAAGAGTGGCAAGAAATCTCTTTGATGAATCCTTCTTAGAAGATGGAGTTTATAAGTTCTAGTTCTCCTAATGCCACTATAACAACCATCAGCTTTGATGAATCCTTCTTAGAAGATGGAGTTTATAAGAAATGGTATTGAAAATTGGTACGCCTTATATCTGCTTTGATGAATCCTTCTTAGAAGATGGAGTTTATAAGTTCTAGTTCTCCTAATGCCACTATAACAACCATCAGCTTTGATGAATCCTTCTTAGAAGATGGAGTTTATAAGATTTACTCCATCAAATCTTCTCAGGATCACTTTACTTTGATGAATCCTTCTTAGAAGATGGAGTTTATAAGATAGAATCTATATTGGCTATAATGATAGGGAGTGACTTTGATGAATCCTTCTTAGAAGATGGAGTTTATAAGTTGACACTCCCGCTCAAAAGGCTGTTGAGGAACAGTCTTTGATGAATCCTTCTTAGAAGATGGAGTTTATAAGTTCATTTTTTCTCACCCCCTTTCTATGGTATTACTTTGATGAATCCTTCTTAGAAGATGGAGTTTATAAGTTGACTAGTTTTCAAAGAACGATTGACTACAACTTTGATGAATCCTTCTTAGAAGATGGAGTTTATAAGCAATTCAACATTGAATTGCTGTAGGAAATCAATCTTTGATGAATCCTTCTTAGAAGATGGAGTTTATAAGAGTATCTGTTCTCTATCGTCTAGCAATTCAATATCTTTGATGAATCCTTCTTAGAAGATGGAGTTTATAAGATAAGAGAATATGTTTTTGCTTGCCCTTGCAAGCTTTGATGAATCCTTCTTAGAAGATGGAGTTTATAAGCAAGCTGTAATGCCTTTTTTAGTATGGATACATGCTTTGATGAATCCTTCTTAGAAGATGGAGTTTATAAGGCTCGCACCCTATTCCGTTCCGTTGGTTGTACTCGTTTACTTTGATGAATCCTTCTTAGAAGATGGAGTTTATAAGTTAAAAAGGTATAGTTTTTATTTTTTATGTCAAACACTTTGATGAATCCTTCTTAGAAGATGGAGTTTATAAGAGCAAAAAATGGCTAGCAGAAAATAAAATATCAACATTATATTTTTTGAGCAACTCTCTTGCTAAAATAATATTTTCTTTACTGTAAGCCATAAATAGCAAATAAAACCTTTTTTACTGACTCCATGGCAGTTTTGATGAGATGTAAGAGCAAAACTCCATAAAAAACCTCTTCGTCTCGAAAAACTGACCATCGGTTTTGCCTTTTCCCATCTTCCAAGTTGTCAAAGATTCGTGAAACAGTTGGGTTTTCCTTTCTGTTTCGAGTGCTCAAAGAAAATACTAAAAGCACGATTACAGTATACCAGTATTATGATTAGAAAACAACTATTTCTTGGTCGCCTATAGGTTCAGCGATATGGGATCCTAATCGCTCAATTTTTCGGATATAATTATCAGGTAAATGGTAGATATTCACATTGATATCTCCATCCTTCAGTTGCGCTTTTTCCTCTATCTCATGTTTCAACCGTATAAAGTCCGTATCATTGATGTTAAACTCAAATACAGAATACTGTACTCGTTCTCCAAATTTTAGAAGAGACTTGTTCAATCTTGCCCGTTTACGATCGCTACTGGTATCTACACAAATAAGGAATTTCATATTGTATTAATGTTAAAGGGTAAATAATCGGTTTCATCACCAATCAGGAATCCAATAAAATGACGAATCTGTTTTTCTATTAAGCGACGACGTGTACATTTTTCATTCCATCGTTTGGATAACAGTTCTTCACCTTTATACCATGCACTCCATTTTGCAAAGAGTTTCCTCAGAGAGTCTTTTTTTAAATAGACTCCAGTTGGCCGTCCCACTACTTCCTTATGCTCAAAATCATCTTTGGAAAACTCACGACGGTTAACCATTATGAGAACAAGTTTATCAACAAATACACTTCGAAATTCTTCCAGAAAATCACAAGATAAACTAGGACGACCATAATAATCATGATGTAAAAACCCGATATATGGATCTAAACCGCAGGATTGAAGCATGTGCATGATGTCATTGTTCAAGATGGTATACAAAAAACTTAATAATGCGTTCACCTCATCTAATGGGGGATGTTTGGAACGTCCTCGAAAGGGGAGTTCAGGATTTCTAAATGCCTGGCTATAGGTATCAAAATATTTTTGTGCTAAAGCTCCTTCTAGTCCTAACAATTGAGGTTGGTCATTTACGTCTGATAAATCGGTAATATTGGTATGTGAATGTCTTGGATCAATGGACTTTAAAAACTGATAAGAATTCTGCCATTTTCCCAATAAAAATTTTTTGGCAATCTCTAATCTCTGTATGTCATCCAGATGTAGCTGAGTTTGTCTCACACGTAAATGTACATTTTTAGGATACCCAAAGTGTACATCTGCTACTATTTGATAGTTTTGAGTAAGAAATGTAATGGCAACTCCAAATTTTTTACAGAGTTGTAAGACCTCGTAGTCTATAGAAGGATTTTGTTTAATAATTTGTAGACTTCCTACTCGTTCCAGAGGCAAGGTTTGTCGTTTTCCTTCTTTACGGAGAACTAAATTCCCTTGACTATCGGAACTGAGCTCTGTTTTATCACTTACAATGATGTCCGTTTTGTCCTTGAGGTACATATATTTTTGTTTTAGTCCCTGTAAAAGGGAAAATAAAGAGTTTAATAATAGCAATTTTTGTGAAAGCTACATTTGTCACAACGATGATCATTTACACGAGGAAAAAGCATAAAGCGATCATTTTGCTCTAAATTTATTTGTATTCGTATCAATTTCTGTCTAAGCTCTCTTTTTTCATCCTCATCCAATGTTATGAGTAATCGTTCATGAGGTGCTGAAAAACTAGCATATCCCTTATTGACAGGGATATTGAGGAAATCCTCTAAAACCATAATCTGTAATTTTATTTGTATGATAATCTGTGGAGCTTTACGTTGAGATCCCTTCTTTAATTCTACAGGATAACATTCCCCATTTTTTATTTCTAAGATATCTAATTTTCCCGCCAGATTCAAATGATCTGAATATATTTCAAATTGCTTGATCTGATGAACGCCAAATTTGTAACGGTCCCCACGGACATTTATCTTATCATGTTCAATTATCCCCCTTATATAGTCCTTATTTTCATGGGCATGATAATCCTCCCGAAGCACATAGTAGAGACATGCTCTGGGACAGTACCAGTACTCGCTCATGTGGTATATGGAAAACATAAAGAGCACTTCTCTTTATTATACTCTTTTTCCTGTAGTTATTCCAGTAATTATAGGATCAAACTCCCTCTTTGGAATATCCCATCATTTAATCTCTGCTGATATTCTTCTTCCAATTTGGATATTGCCGTTATTCCTTTCTTCTTTTCAGATTCACTACGGTAGGGCAATAGAGAGAATCGTGCAATATTTAAGGCGGCTTGTTTGTCAGCATGACAGGTATGTCCACAAAAATTACATTTAAAGAGATCTGCTTTTTCTTTTCTGGGATTTAGTAATTTTTTCAAGATAATTTCTACATACGCCTCATGTTTTTGGATTTTCGTATTAGAAAATATCGCTTTTATTTTTTCGAAAGAATTTTCTACGACTTCCCTCTTTTTGTTTCTGTCCCAAGATGTAATTTCTTGATCAAGATTTATACATAACTTATTGCACGATATTTTTGGGTCTTTTTGTTGAGGATGATCTTTAAATTGTTCAATGACGGCAGCAATAAAGTCCTCTTTTCCTGTCAATGAATTAATTACTCCACAGTTGCTACACATTTTGGATGTATATGCTGCAGGAACTGTTTGCAATATGCTATCTTTTTTAAAAGAGATATTGTTTTGTTTCAGTTTGGATTCAATAAACTTCTGGAGGTGTGTAAACTGTCGAACCCCTACAAAAGTATTTTTTCCGTGTCGACCAAATCCCCTATCTAGATTTTCCAAAACAATCTGCAAACCATATTCCAATGCATTCGATATAATTTTTGCGCCAACACCTTCAATTACTTTTTTGACTCGTCCCTGAATGTTCAATTTTTTTACTGATCCATGAGATTGTCGTTTAGATATTTCTTTATATTCTTCTCTGAACTTCTTCCCAAATTTAGGTGCTAACTCGATAAAATTGCGTTCGTCTTTCCCTTCAAATAAGGGATTACCTTGTGTATTTACCAGAGCTGCCCAGGCAACCGTGTTTTCCCCACGATCAATACCAATCAATCCTTTTTTCTTCTCCTGTGTCAACTCGTATGCCTCTACTTCTGGTCTCGTGGTTACCAGATTCAGAAAATATTGCTCTTCCTTGTGATTGCGTATCCGTTGAATTTCCGCACTGTTGAAATAAAGAAGATTTTTGAACGGTGATATTTCAAAATTGGTGATATATTCCCGAAGTTGTCTTGTGCCCAAGAGAAGGGGGATCAGCATTGTTTTGGATCCCGGATCAAATTCCTTTGGGGATAGTTGATAAATATGATGACTGACTGTTTTATCATTTCCTTTACTAGCTAGAACAAAATATTGATCTACTGGATACTCTAATGGATGGTCATATTGTTGATCAAATTCTTCAAAGTGGATTTTATTGTAGAGATTGAGAGCAAAATACCAGTGGGTTCTTATATTCCCATGATCTGTTGTGTTTCTAAATACTAAACAAGCTCCTTTTTTTGTGCCGTGGTTATCAAAATCAAATCCTGATAGAGGCAATATATTTGATTCACCCTTCTTTAAGAGATCAAAAGCAGTTCCTTTGTAATTCCCGGACATATCATCTATTTGTAGTTCCAGATTTCTCGCTTCCTTCCTTTTTTCCTCTTTTTTTAACTGGTAGGCAATGAAGGAAATAATAATACGTGCATAATCGCAAAATTCTCTCTTGGCTTTTTGGTCAGATGAGAACTGTTCGCAGGAAAGATGTTCCTGCTTTTTTAATAATTCTTGTAGAGCATATTCAATCAAGGCTTTTACAATTGCACTATTGGTTGTTATCTTTCCTTGTTGTACCAAATAATGAGCATAGTGCATGAGCTTTTTCCCTGGGATGTTATTCTTTCTCCACAGTATTTTTCGCAGAGTGAGTATAAAACTATTATTTTCTTTCTCTTTTATTGTTTTCCATTGCTCTTTCCATTCTTGTTCTTGCTCGACTGTATCTTCTGATAGTTTTCTTTTTTGATCCGTGAATATAAAATCATTTTTATCGAGAAGGAGATGGTCAAAAGCAGAAAAGTTTTTGTATTGTTGTAGTTGTTCTTGAATGAAATGATAAATCATCTCTGCGGTTATTTTTCCTTGCGATTCGTTTTTCATCTGCGGAAAAGATGGTATTCCCTTAAGATGATTAAGGTGGTATGTATCCCATAAGCGTTTTCCTTCTTGTTCTTTGTCAGATTGCTTTATTTTAGACTCTTTTAGTTTTATAGAAATATATGTTTGTATTGCATTATTGAGAATCTGGTTAAAACTCTTTGCTAATGTATTATAGAGTTCAGAAAATTTCTTAACATCTCTGTCCTCGATTTGTAATTGCGTTAGCTCCGATAAGAGTTTCTTGTCATCTTCTTTGAGATTGGTGACAAAGAATTCAGGAAAATTGTTTTTTGGGTCTTCTTTGTTTAATAAAGCAATTCTTTCATTTTTCTCTGAGATCACACTCTCTATTTCTTTAATACTCTCTTGCAGCTTGTCTACAAATGCCTTTAAGACTGCGGCTGTTTTGGTTCGTAGGGGTTCTTTTATATCTATTTCGATATCATCTACAATGCCTTTTATGGATATTCCCTTCTTTTTATACTCTTGATATTTTGGAGTCTCGTGATATATCCCATTTTTATCCTTTTTTTGTGCATTTGTCATGTAAAAAAAAGAGATACGATTGCTAATCTGTTGTGTATCTGGTTGAAGTTCAAATAATGCTGGGTCAAAATTATATTTTTCATAATTATCTGTGGTGATATATTCTTTTCTTTGTTCTGTATATTGGAATTGAACTTTTGTACATCCGTCCTTCGTATCGATGTCATCGGCAAACCAGTACAGAGTTTTATGAATATTCCCTGTAGTATTACTAATACCTTTATATGCCTTCACTTTTAAGTACGTTCCATCCGATTTTTTTATTTTTGTTGTTATTTCAGGTAATTCGGGAATTACTATATATGTAGTTTCAGTGGTATCTTTAATTCTAGAACAATAAATCAAAAAATCCCAAATGCTTTTTTCATAATAATGGTAAAAATCCTCGAGTATAAGCTGTTTTTTGTTCTCGAAGGTATCTATGTATTCGTCAAGGAGTTTCTTTTTGTCTGGGGATAGTTCCTCTAGTTCCACTTTTCTTTGCTTTGGGGTAAGGGAAATAGCCAATCCGCATTGCATAGTTTTGAGGACATTCCTTGTTTGTACTTTTCCAGTTTTTGGATTAGTTACCTTAGATAATGTTGTTTGAGGAAATTGCTGCAGAGCCTTTTTAAGAGAAATATTAGCCATAATGAATGACTTTTATTTTCTAAACACTTACATTCTATTCTTAATCTCGCTTTTTGAAAAGGAATAGAATAACTATTACATCAAATAGAGATCTCTCTTTTATAAGAGCATAAGGATAAATTGCACATTGCTCTGTTACGATCATCCAGCTTATCCTCCTTCGTGGTACGCTTCGGAAGGATATTGCTTTGTTTGTGTTTCTCTCTGTGCTGTTGTCAGATATGAATGGGATTTCCTTAAGGGATGGTGACGATCGTCCCGCTCATCTTCGTGATGGTGGCGGACTGATCCGATGTGCCGGTTATTTTATATACCCGTCCATCTTTTTCCACATATACAGCATAATTTCCACCTTCTGAAATCGTTGGGCTGGTGATCCCCAAAGATGCCAAAGTTCCTTTAAAGACCAAAACAGAGATCTTTGCCGGATTGTTGTCGAGGGGTTTATCTCCAAAATTAACCTGATGGATCGCTCCTGCTTCCGTTGGTGCCGATCCGCCATAATACCAGTTGGCTGGATATTGGATGCCATATTTTAATGCTTTGTTTTCATACAGCCTCATTCCTTCGTTGACACTTGCTGTTTTTGTCCCTGTGGTGTCATAAATATCGCGGGAAGATGTGGCTGCTTCATTTGTTCCACTTTGCAGATCCCAGTCTTTTGTTGTTCCGGGAACAAAATAAGCGATCTGTGCAGCTTTGATCAGCCCGTTATCCTCCGTATATTTAAAAAGAATTTTCCTTTTGTTCGTTCCGTCCGTATATTCCACATACACATAGTTGGGAGATGCAAATTCAAATTTGGCGGGCGTGACGGTTCCCGTAATCGCATCATCAGCGGGTTTGAGCATATTCAGATTTTCGGTCAGATAGGCGATAACCTGTTTTTGGAGATCATTCCCGACAGGAGTGGAAATCGAGGAATTGGTATTGTTCGGTTTCACGACAGCGTTTTTATTTGTATTCACCACACTGTTCTTGTTGGTATTGAAGGGAACGGCTGTGTTGGCATTGGTATTCGCTTCGGTTGTCCAAAGAAAAGAAGCGATCATATCGTAGAACTTATTTCTGAGCATCATCTCATCCTTTCCTCCCGGAGCGGCGAAGCGAATCTCGTACAGTTTGTCGACCAACACATAGATGGTGATATTGTTGTCTGTTGTGTTCACAACTCGTTCGCCCGTGCGGTTTCCCACCATAATGGTGACGGAATCTTTTCCGAGAGTCTCTTTCACCCAGGCTTTCAGATTGACCGGTTTATCCAGCACCGCATTGATGATAATAATAGGATCATCTTTATTCGTTACATCGACGGTTTTGTCTTGTAAGAGCAGATTCAATTCTGTCGGAGAGGGCGATGTTATTTCAAAGAGAGAAGAATAGGAAAAGGAAAAGGGAAGAGGACCGGTGTATTGAAGCATGGTGCTTTGCGTACGGTTGGTATTTCCATTTTGATTCGTGTTGGGTATCAATGTGACCGATGCAACATCGAGGACATCGACGTTATTGATCTTCCGGAGAACTCCTTCCAATGTCACCTGCTGATCGATATAATCAGCAAGAGAGACAACCTTGCTTTCGATGGCCAGGAATTTCCCGTCACTCATTTCCAGTTGGTGTGTCCCCGGGGTTTGTAAGGAAATATCTTTACTGCGAATGATCCCTTCTTTGCTGACCGTTATGGGGGATGTATTGGTGTTATTTGCTGTCGAAGGGGTGTTCCCGAACAAGGAACAGGAAGAGAGCAGGAGGAGTACGGCGAAAGAGAGGGTGATTTTTTTCATATAAAAACAGAAACGAAATAAACATCACTCTGCAATATAGTACAAATTGCTCTTCGTGTAAATGGTCTGATGCGCGAGGTCGGACAGAATCGCAAAAAGGATATCGCCGATCCTCATATCGGCCTGGTAATCAAGGGTGGGACAGGGGCACATCGTACATGCCGGGGCTTGGGCAAAAATCCCCGGTGTTATGTTTGCAAACGATTGCGATCCTATCGAAGGGCATCCATCGACATTCGTGGCATTCTTCAGATTTCCGGGGATTTGAGGGCATTTGTCTCGACTATCTGGGACACCATCCTGATCGAAATCGACGACCGCACGGTTGGTATTCATATTGATCGCCTGCACCGATATATTGGCATGAAGAGACGTGAAGAGCATGATACTGATCAGAAGAAGGAAAAAAAGTTTAGAGAAATGTTTGGTCATAGAGATATTAGTTACAGGGTTCATTTTTGAATTTTTCGATATCACATACTCCGGGCTGGTTCTGTTCGACTTTTTCACAAAAGGTCGCCATATACGTTGCCGTCTGTTTGGTATAGTCGCAAAGCTGTTTATTTCCTTTCATCAGTTTCAACGTTTGAACCAAAGCTCCCTGCAGTTCCTGGTCGATCGGTTCGACTCGGCGGTTGTAGAGGAAGGAGTATCTGTTTCGGCGGTCCTCCCGAAGTTTTTCCGTATCATAAACATCCGTATAGACCTGTTGAGCACGAAGAGAATCTTCCGCCGTATGCGTGGGGCTTTGTTGCTGCAATTCTTGTTCCGTCTCTTCCACCGTCTTGGGTTGGTCTTTTTTGGAAATGAATTCATTGGATATGCAGGTCGCCACATTTTCATAAAATGCTTTATAGGAATTATCCGTGTTTCTTCCTCCGCATCCGGATAATTGTTTGTTGGCCTCTTCGACGGTCATGAGCCCCTGTTCCTGTAAAAATTCATTGAACAGGGTGTCGGAATCTCTTGGTTTTATTTGTCGTTCCGCCTCCTTAAAATTTTTCCAGGTATTCACCAAATGTATCCAAATATCTTTCAACTTTGGAAATTCAAATTGTGGTTCGTTGCAGGCATGGGGACTATCTTTGGTATAGTATCCATCTTGAAAAAAGTATGTATTGGGTTTTTCTGCTTGGCGCAGAGCGCGATAGCCTTTCCGTTCCAAGATATTTTTGGTGGTATCTCCATGATAGAATAGAGATTTTTGTTCCTTGATCGCTAATAAGGATGTTTGGTCACAAGCTTGTACGGCCTGTTTTGCTAATGCATCGAATTGATCCAGTTTTTGTTTATACAGCTTCATATCATGGGCGAGGGCATGATTGTCATCGGCATCGATCAATCTTTTGAAATCAAACACAAACGTATTGTCATCAACGGACATGCTGAGCATTTGTAAATAAAGCTGATCGAGATTCGAACGAACCTGCGCCTGCTGCTGGTTTAGATTTCCTGATCCGGCCGTTGTACAGGCGTTATGGATCATGCTGCGCAGAGAAGAAAGGCTCTGATCCATTGCGTTCAGTTCTTGTTGTACCAACGGAGATGTTTGACAGACCTGTTTCTGCTGGGTTCCTGTTGCTTCTACGATGGAAGAAGAGGAGAGAACTCCCATGGTCAGGATACTACCGATGAAAATAATGTGTTGCGTTTTCATGGGCTGACAGGTTGTTTTTCGGTTAAAAATTTCTTAGCAGTTTCACTCATTTCTCGGAAAGATTCTACGAGACTGGCGATGGAGGCTTTCATCTCCAAGACCTGAGCTTTCCAAGGATCCGTATCAACAGATCCAATACTTGTTCGTGCTTCCATCCTGTTGGCAATCGATCGTTCGGTTTCGGAATTATTGATCTCTTGATAGATGTCGGTCAATTTGTTATTCATCTCTTCCTGTGAAGACGTTCCTACCAGATAACTTAAAATTCTTTGTTCTACTGTCGAGGCGGGAAGAGGACTTTGACTCGTTGCCGCTTGGGCGTCCTGTATCGATTTTGCCCGGTCAGCCTTTGTTTTTGCGATCGTTGCATCCGGTGTATTGGCTTTGTACTGAAATGTTTTTGGATTCCAAACAGGTTTATTGGTGACCACGACCTTCAAATTGAGCCGTTTGACAAAATCGATCGCATGGGTGCCGAGTGCAAAGAATCCTTTGGACGTTGATTTTAAATCGAGCGGAAGCGCATCGAGCTTGGAGAAATACTGGTTGATATACTGGGCATGGGCGGTGTAGGAATTGTCCTGACTGCCATAGGTTGGGGTAGATCCTTTGTGCATCGTGATCTTCACGCAAAAGTACGTTGAGCAAGGCCATAGGCTCGATCCTTCCATATCTTGGGCACTGGTGTATTGAGAATCTCCCCCCGGTCGTTCTAAAGGGGGAGAGTTGTTGTTTCCATTCTCGGCGGGAGGTGTATTAATATCGGTGATCTGTGCATTGGTGTTCCCGTTGGCAATTTGATTTTGCAGGTCTGTGATATTTTGTCGCAATGCGGCCAATTGTGCAGCAAGATCTTGTTTTGTTTGTGCATCAGAAATAATAAAGGTATTGGGATCATTGCACCCCTCATTGGTATTCGTATTTCCTGTTTCGCTGTTTCTATTTGTATTGGTACTATTTGTGTTCGTATTTTGTCCAAAACCGCCACCGTTGTTTCCATTTCCCGATCCTCCCGTATCGCCTGATCCTTGCAGGAAACCCGTATAAGAAGACCAGTAGGCGATAGGAGTCTCTGATTTTTCTCCAAAGAAAATCACATCGATAATATTCAAATCCACGACAATATCAAAACTGGAATCATCTGTGGTTCCGTTGCTGTAGAGTCCCAAATTACCTGTTTCTATTTGGAGTGAAAGTTCATAATCGGCCATGTTTTTTTCAAACTGATAGGTGGAAAGCACCTTATCAAATATCTCTTTGGAAACATCTTCATGAGTTCGTTCACGCAGTTTTTTTAAGTCTATTTTATTTTGCGTAATATCGACAATATCCGCTTCGGTGAACGTGTACTTTTTGTTGGGGTCTTTATTGATATCTTCCACAGTTCTGGTAAGGGCATTATGCTCGACGATCGCATCATATTTTTCATAAATTTGTTTGTATAAATCCAATCCAACGGAAGATTGTTCTTGTTGATAATCTTGATAGGTGTAAGCAGCATTGGCATACACGTGTCCTTCGGAAATGTTCATTCCGACCAACATGATCCCGAGAAAGAAAAGAGAATGTTTGTTAATCATTTTCTATGGATTGATTGGGAAGTTTATATTGGAGCTGGTCGATAGCGGCGCGGAACCGGTTCATCTGATCCCGGACTTTCTGGCTGTATTTGATAATAGCGGCGTAGCGGGTATGAAGGGGGTACATTTGGATGAACTCCTGCAGAGAGGTGAGGGCAAGATCAATGGTTCGCTGAGATCGATCCAGTTCTTCCTTCGCTGTGGCTGTCCGGTCTACGATAGGATTGATGATTGCTTCTTGTGTACTGGTTTGGTTTAATGCGGATATTTTGATACCGTTATCTGTACTGGTCCATTTATTGAGATACTGCTCATATACCATTTGGTAGCAGTTGGAGACGAGAGCGACCGCATAAACCGGGGAAACAAGCGTTGCTTTTTGGACTTCAAAATAATCCGATCCCGCATCTGCCGGAGTGATCAGTCCTACATTCCACTTGTCGTCTGATGGAGCCGTTGTTGTCTTGAGGATTAAATTGCAAGTCTGTATTGTTTCTGGAGATGATGGTGGTGGGGTTGAGGGGTTGGATTGTTTGGGTGCATACACATCATCCAAGAGTCCTTTGAGTGTCTGCTGATAAGATTTGGCAATATCACCTGTGATCTGATCGCATCCTAACTTACTATCTTCGGGAGCTTTATTTTCCGGTTCTTCTCCCGGGACATCTTTCATAAATTCAGTATTGGCCACTTGCATCGCTTTTTGTGTCGCCATATTGAAAAAACAGTTGATCGTCGCATGGTATTGTTTTTGTGCCTCCTTGAAATTATCATCTGTGATGGCCCCATTGGCACTTTTGGGAAATTCCATAGCGATATCTTTTATATCGGTGTTCGATCCCCGGATGTTCTTCAGAGGAATAAGGAGGAGTGCAATAGCGATCAGAATCACGAGGACCGTGAAGATGTACTTTCTCTTATTTTGGTGGGATTGGTTTTTCATAGAAAATTTTGATTATCTTTTCGGAGCTTGTTGGGTGGTAAAATATTTCCCCACATTTTTGAGCAGATTATCGAGTTGGCCTTTGATGAAGCCGATGAGAGCGACGAGATCTCGGAATTTTTTATTCAATGCAATATATTTATTCACGATGAATTGGTATTTTTTCATCCCCGCATCAAAAATCATAAATTTCTCAAAATTCTTTTGCTGTTCATCCATCTCTTGTGCCACATAGATATTGCAGACATCCCGTGCACCGGGAGAAAGTTGTTCCTGAGAGATGACTGTGCAGGTTCCCTGATCTTTGGGAATATCATCACAGACCTGTTGGATCTTGGCCCGATACTCTCTTAAGTAGGTGACCCCTTGAGCCGTCAAATACGGAGTAGAGGTGTCTGGTTTCGTGGTGAGGTTTTTAAGCTTATCCTCGATCTCTTGTTTGGCAGGAAGCAGTTTTTGTGTATAGGCATTCTCAAATAAGGGGCAAGAGTCTGCGAAGGCTGACGGCAGGAGAAGAGAAAAAACAAATATGCCGAGGAAAGAAGAGAGAATGATGTGTTGCGTCTTGTACATCTTATGAGGGATTAATGGTGAAGTGTGAAAAGAACGGGAACATGATTTCCCCGATCATATCTTGCCCTTTAAAGATCTCAAGGGTCAGGGGGGCATTATCCGATGAAACCGGTTTCATTTTGAGAGCAAGTGTGTTATCAAGCAGCCGAATATCTCCGTTCGTACCGATCATGCCCAACAGTGTTTTTGATCTCTCATCATAGATTGCGGCTCCTCCGGCGAAGGAAGGGGCACTCTCCGGCAAAGAGGAAAATTGAATCGTATCGGTCGTATTGGTATCCACCACGGTCAGTGTTTGGGGAGCCCCTGCTGATGGTGTCGTGGTCACCAGGACGTCTCCATTCGGATCCGGAACGATCGTCAATGATGTGATCGTTTCTCCGTTTTTTGTAATGGCGATGGTGGTATGGGCCGTATCGGTTGATGGAGAAACTTTGACCGTATATTGAGCATCTTTCAGGGTAATATTCCCGGATGATTCATTGATGGTTGCGACGATATTGCCCTGTGCATCTTTGAGCACCACTCCTGTATCGGTATTCATATCAGAGATGGTAAAGCCTCCATGTTGATCGGTATGAAAAAATCCATTCGTATCTGCCGACGGGGTTTTAAGGATGGATAGTTTTCCGTTGCGTTCCCGTATAATTTGGAAGGGCTCGTTACTGACCGGTCCGTCTGTTTTTCCCGCAATAACATGATTTTTTATCGATGCGCTATCAATGGATAGTTTCGGTGTGGTGACATGAATAATAATTTCCTGCTGACCGACATTGCCCGCGTCATCAGAGACGTTCAAATATATTCTTTTTTCTCCCGGCTCTGTAAATGGTCCCATGGTCATCAGGGGATCATTCCGACATGGAGTTTGAGATAAGATCCCATTTATATTGGTATTCTGATCGGTGGTCAAGCAGTGGGCATAATCGGCGTCATTCGTCTTTTGCCCGTCTCCATCACTATCTTTGTTTGGATCAAGATCCCACCAATAGGAGACTACTTTTCCTTCTGTATCTTTGGAAGGGGAGGCATCCAACGTGAGCGTTTGTAAAATGGGGATCTCTTTGGTGTTTCCTCCGGAAACGAGTGCTATCGGAGGGGTATTGTCCCCATAGGGCTGAGGTGCCACCAGATGAATCTCATTTTGGGTTCCGAGTGTTCCGTCCGGTGCAATACTTTGGATCTTGCCATAATAATTTCCATTGGGAAGAGAAATGGTCAGCGAGGGATCGGTCGGATCAATTCCTTCTGTCAAGGTTGCAACGGTCCCATCAGTATTCGTGATGAAGGTTTTTACCTTGTCTTCTTCTCCTTTGAGAGGAACATAGAACAACGTGGTGGTCTCGTTAAAGTTTCTCACTTTTTCCAAATCAAAGCGATTAATCACCGGCTTGAGCATGATCCGGTACCCGACGATCGTACCGGAAATATCCGGAGCCCAGGAAATCGTCGCCCCGTTTGTTTTTGTAAAGATGTCCGTATGAACGATACTGGCTAATGCAACCTTCTCGTCTGCTAGTTTCACCATGGTCGGGTCGGTATTGAGATGGGATTGATTTTCGGGTGCATTCGTTTTGTTTTCTTTGAGGAAAATATTCCCGTCGAGGGTGTAAGCGATATCTTCATCTCCATCGGCATCCGCATCAAAAGTAGTGAGAAGAGACGTTCCCGAGTCGCCTCCGCTATACGCGATCAGTTTCTCGTAGGTCTGGGATACATTGTTGTAGACATATAATCCCTGGAGACTCACGGAGGGGGCGGTGATATCCGTCGTGCTGGTATCGGTTTCTTGCTCTGTTTTGGATGTCTTGGCGGCCAAGAGAGGAGCCGTGGGCTGTTCCTGGGCAAGAGAGGCAGGGAGAGGAGAAAAATTATTTATGGTTTGCGTTGTTTTGATGGATACGGTTTGATCGGAGGAAGAGGCCAGAACCGTTCCTGTCGGAGGAAACCAGTTTTTTAATTCCCCAACGGCGAGGAGGTTTTGATGCTTGGTGATCGCCTGAGCAATTGTATGTTCATCTTTCATGGCATCTTGCAACAGGGACAATAGGGTTTGTTTTATGGCTTTATTTTTCTGATTCACCGGAACGGTTGTGGTACTGGTTGTATCCGGTATTGTTTTCATGGCTTGTTGCACCGTCTTTTCTATCATAGAGAGGGTTGGGCTTGATCGTACATCCGAAAGATTTTTCATTTGCTCGAGCAAAATATTTCGCATTTCATCTGTGGTCACAAATTGATTCTGCTCCGTCTGCCACTGTTGTGCAGTGGAACGGATTTGATCCCCGGCATCATTCAAATTTTTATGGATGGGAGGAGGAGTCATATCTTTAGGCATGGTATTTTGGATAGTATTGCTGGCGCCATTGATCAAATTGGTTTCAATCTTATTGAGGGTATTGGCAATACTGCGGGCGATATCCATTAACAGGGTAACATCAAATTTAAAATGGACAAACGTACTGACCCGTATCTGATCTACAAACGCAAATACAGGAACAGGAATGGCAAGAGAAATGAAATCAAGGGGTAAGAACCCCGAGCGTTGGGTACGATCTTCTATTTTTGATTTCAATTCCCATTCTTGTGCAAGGGGGAATCCCTGTTTGTATAAACACCAGATATACAGAGCGAGATCCAATATTTTTAAGACAGGTTTTAAAAAGCCCAGTAACTTCGGAATTTTTGGTGGCGGGGGAATATCAGGAAGTTTTGGTATGGGTAATGGAGGGAGTTTTGGAAAAATTTTAGACAGATCCGGGAGCGGGGGTAATTTGGGAATCATCACATCCAGGTCAGCATTGATCGCTATATCTGGTAACCGGAAGGAAGGAAGACGTGGCAGTACGATCTCCTGAGGCAGAATCTTAAAATTGGGAATATCAATATTGATCACGGCGTTGATATTGGAAACGTCCAGAACGATATCGGGCCACTTCGGGAAGGGAATATCCGGGAGGCTGGGAACAAGATATTGTGCCAGCGAAAGTCTCCAGTGCATAGAGTTTCCCCGATCGTTTGTACAGGTTGTACAACGGTTCCGGTAGTCTAAAAAGAGTTTTGGAAGGAGCTGCCAGGTCTCCAGTATTTTTTTAATGAGCATAAACAGTTCCACCCATTTAATCACGCGCAATTTATTCCTGAGATAGTAGCCTCCCATCACATCAACGATGCGATCAAAATAGGTGAGTACTTGACGGATCAGGGCTGTTTTCCATTGGGAAAGCATTTGAATATATTTTTCAAAGTTCACATAGGATTGTAGGGTTTGAAGATTTGATTTTACCCGGCTGATGAAGCGTCTAAGGACTTGAAGTTTAAGAAGATTATTCGGATCCAGATTATGCGCAAATCGCTCTATTTCTTGTTCGGCGTTCCTTACCCATTGCTGAAAATATTCTACCAGCTGATCGATCCGTTCTCGGGACATCCAAGGGTATTTGATCACCACATCCTGCATGCGGAGGTTGAGAAAAGGAAGTGTGTTCATATAATCCAGGACATCGCCGATGTATTTAATAGAAGCTTTCTTTGTCGACGGTGGTGGAGATGTCAGTGTTCCTCGGAAATCAGGAAGAATCAGATAGATCGTGGGAAGTCTGGTCAGCATCTGCTGGATATGATCCACCTGTCTATCGACCCAATTCATAATGAATCCCGGGAAAGAAGGGGGACGCTGATTATTGAACTGTACCGCACTGCTCGTAAAGACACCGTTATTAAATTGGATGGATGATTTTCCCGTGCCCGTATTTTGTGCGCTCGTTCCCACCTGAAAGACGGACATGCCCGAACCAATATGGATTGATTTGGAAGCTGGAACAAGAGTATTGAGAGAGACATTGATACTCTTGCATGCTTTTTTAGAAACCATCTGCGCCAAAGGGATAGCCATCCAAACACAATTACCCACCGCCGGATTGGGAGGCACTTCAATCATGCCATAGGCATGCGAGTTCCAGCACAGAGCAAATCCCAATCCTCCTGTTAAGGTTGGAGATAAAAAGATGCGCAGGATGGAATTGTCAACTCCTGTTCGTGGTGGAGTACATCTATTGGTTACTGGATCACATTGAACGGATGTAATCTGTCCTGCCGTAGCGTAACAGGAAGCTCCGGTACAAACGTATGGTGGAGTTGTTGTGACTCCAAAGATCGGATATCCTTCATCCCGTGCGATTCTTTTTGGTTGAATCTCAAGGGTCGTTCCCCATCCGGAATCTGTAGTGGAGAACCAAGGGATGGTAAAATAACCGGGACTTAAAAATGCCATATTAATGGGTAAATTCAGACATCCGCTTGCATCACATAAGGTGTGCATCACATTATCGATGGCTGCTCGTGTGCTGTCGACCATACTGTCAATGCTTCCTCCCGTATCATTATATTCGTCCCACGCATTTGGGATCCCGTCATGATTCGTATCGTCTGTCCAGCTTTTCATCTGGTCTTTGACGAATTGAGGAACCCCGTTTTTATCTTTGTTTTTATTTAAATTATCATACGCATCTTGTGCTGCCTGCGGGGTTGTAAATGTTCCATTTTTCATCACACCGGTATCATATTGACGTGCTCCAATGGAACTATAGAGCATTGCCTGCCCTGTTCCTTCATTGGCCATATGAGCAAAAATATCAAGATACTCATCGGGAGGACTTCCGAATTTCCCCACTTCGAGAGCAATAGTAGGCATCGTTTTGACCTTGGCTTTATACGTGATGGTGGCGCTCAATCCTCCTGTGATCTGTATATGACCAATAAACAGAGGATAATTTTCATTGGCTGGAGACAGTAGGGTAAAATGATCTCCACAATTTTCACAGGTCAGGGAAGTCGTTTGAAAATCGAGAAGGGAAGGAATCACATCTGCGATCGCCAGATCGGGAATGGATGAAGCGCTGGTAAGTTTGATCGTATATTGCACATCATCACCAACCTGCAGGGGGCCACCGTTTATATCTGTTGCGCTCTTTTCGGATTGCAACGGAGTGACCAAGTCGAGTCGCATGAAATCTTTCATCCCCGGACTGTTCGCATTGCTGTTGATGGGATCTCTATTGCTATTCATCTTTGCATCATAGGGAAGAGTAATATAAGCAGTTGTACTATTATTGTTTGTGATCTCCTCTGCTGTTCCTTCTATTGGCGCAGAACTTTTGGGGGGAAGAGCATCATAATACACATATGGTTCATCATTGAGATTTTCACTGCTGATGTGTATCCCCAAATTGCCGACCAGCAGGGGAGTCGCATCGAATCCCGAACCATTCCCATAAAAAATATTGATATCACCGCTGTCATCCGAGGTGGTCAGGTCCAGTTTCCCGTCCTGATCCATATCGGCCAGTTTGATATCCGTTATTGTTCCGTGAACATTCAACGTTCGATCATGGCGGACAAAAGTTCCTCCCGTATTGATGAGCTCTGCAACCTTTCCTGTTGTCGTTACTAAAACCAGATCTTCCCAACCGTCTCCGTTTATATCGCCTGCTGCGATAGACTGTATCCCGTCCTGGATCTGCAGGATGGTTCCCATATTCTTGAAATCCTGACCATTATTGAAATTTTGGAGCAGATCGATCGTGCCGTCGGTTAGAACCACGAACAGATCTTTTTGCTTATCATTGTTATAATCGATGGGAATGACCTTCTGGATGGTTTTATTCTGATAACTGGCGAGCAGTTTTCCAATATCTTGGGTGTATCCCAATGTTCCCGTTGTATTATTTTGTGGTAAAGAAATGACCGGATCTCCCAGATTGACGAGCAAACTGCTCCCATACAGTTTTGTGGAGTCTCCCACGGAATTGCCGGCGGCAAAGAGAAGCTCATTTTTAAAATCTCCTTTCCATCCCACCGCTTCTTCCCGTTCGCTGTCTTCGACCGAAATGAACGGCTCATTGATCGTGTCGACCTCTCCTGCTTTGGTGAGGCTGATGGATCCGTCCTTTTTGGTGAGTTGGTAATCGGGATTTAAGAGAGAAACATATATGCCTGGGCCTTTGCCGGGGACCGCATCAATTCCTTCGGATCCATTCAGTGCGGTAACCGACAGATTGCCCAGTTGATAGATCAGATCGGCAACCTTGCTATCCCCGTTCATAATCGTAAACGTGTACGATGAGGTGGCATCCGGTGAGGATAAGGCGATCGACAAAGAGGGAGATAAAGAGATATATCCTCCCGGGAAAATGGTTCCCACCGTGCTTTCTCCCTGCTTTATCACCATCGTGTTTCCTTCTTGCGCAACCGTGATGTCATCGGACAGATTGTCATCGATGATATATATGCCATTATGGGTCGCGGCACTTTTATCCGGCACGAGAAAGAAGGGGACATTTTTATCCGGTTCTATATAGGTGGTGAGATAGGTGCTGCTCGTATTACTTTCATACACATTGATCGCTATCGGTTTATCCTGATGCACGGCAACGGCGGTTTTAAAGTTTCTGTCCGGATCGCCCGCTGATAATGCAATCCCTTGATTGGATATGGTTGCAAATTCTTTGAGTTGCGTCGCCGGTGCGATGAGCGATGTGACGGCCTGGATCTTTCCGGGATTAAACAGCATCCATCCTCCCAAATATCCTTTCCGGAGAACATTGCCGGCGTCACTTCCCAGTAAGGTGGTGTACAAACTGTTAAAACTCATATTCTTCAGCGTGTCCGCGTCGATGCGATGCTCTGTCTTGACGATCAATGTCCCCTGCCAGGGAGGACAACCATGGTTGCTTGCTGGTCCTGCAATGGTTGGGCACTGATCGATCGTATCTTGGACACTGTCTCCATCAACATCGGGAGGTGTATCTTTTGGACACCCTCCGTTTTCCGATAACCCGGATAAGGTGGGGCACTGATCGAGCGTATCAGGAATGCCATCTGCATCTTTATCTGACGGCGGTGTCGTCAGCGGACATCCTTTATTCGTTGCCGGTCCCGGTTCAAAGGGGCAAAGATCCTGATTGTCCAAAACACCGTCTCCATCCTGATCCCCGGAGGACAATATTGCATTATCTGCTGTTGCGATCAGATGGATCTCTCCTGCCAAAGGGGTGGAACTGAGATCAAAATCGGCTATGCCATTTGTCGCATTCACCGTGCTGTAGGATAACGTTCCATACGGTTTTGTAAGATCAGTGATGGCAAGCGAAATAGTTCCATTATAGGAAGTGACGATATTGCCATATGTATCCCGCACGGAGGCCATTATTTTTGTTTTATCTTTTCCGTCCGCCTGCAAGACATTCACGGTACTGGTCAGATCAACTTTTTGCGGATGACCCGGAAGCAGAGTGATCGTGATTGGTTGGGATGGATACGTGGTGCTTTCCATTTGGATATCCCCTGCTTTTGTACCCGCCTGCAACAGAACGGTTCCGGTACCATGCAACAATGAGATCGTGTCAGCAGAAAGCGTTGCAATATCATTGTTCGTATGAAGTTCAATAGTGTCAGATATATCGGCTAGTTGTCCGTTTGTGTTTTTAATTTGGACAGTAATAGGGAGAGAATTTGGTGTGCCAACCATCATGCTGGTGGTTGTGGCAGTGAAGGTTACTTGTGCTGAATCAAGAACGGATAAGGAAAGCATGGCATCCTGATCGATGCTGTCGATATGAGCCTTGATGTTCAGCGTTCCTGTTTTGGTCGCCTGTACAGGGAAGATCAGCTGGGCATCATTCTGGATGGTTGTGTTGATCCCGTCTTTTGCTGGATCATTATCCGGAACAATGGTCGTTCCATTTTCGTTCAGGAACAAAGAAACGTCATAAGTTCCCACTACCGGATTTCCATCCTGATCGGTGACGATCAGGGCAACATTCGTCGTATGACCGTTCACGACCTGATTGCTTTGTCCTTTGATCAGTATCTGTGAGGGGGTATTGCCGACGACGGATAGAGGTGCTTCCATAGAAAGGATTTCCCCATCGATATTGGCTGTTGTTACGAGTGTAAAGTTGCCCGCTTTTTCTCCCGTAAAAATCGGTACACTTCCCTGTCCGTTGATAATCTCTCCCGTAGCAGATGAAGGAAAAGAAGGATGTACGGCGTTATCTTTCTTTTTGATCTCAAAGTGGATCGTTCCATTCCCCGCTACGGTGGTCCCCGAAGCATCAACGATATCAGCTGTGATCATAATGGTACTTCTTGCCGGCAGTTCAGTCCCGTAGACGGTTGCTCCGCTTCCTGTTTGTTCAAATTGAAGATTTATTTTTTTATCATCCACATGGATCGTCAGAGGATCAGAGGTGATGTTTCCCATGGTGGCAATGATGGTCGCGGTTCCGGATGCAAGAGGAGTGAGCGTTGTAAAAGCTGTCCCGTTTTGCATGGGTACATCGGATTGATCTAATCGTATGACAGTCTCTCCTTGTTGAATTTTGAATTGGAGAGACATCTCGGTCGTGGGCAGATAGGCTTCTCCATTTTGATCGAGTACGGTGGCGGTCAGGAGCGGAGAGGTTTGATCGATGAGATTTAAATTCGTGGCGGTGCTGTCGAGGATAATGCGCGATGGGATCTGTCCTTTGGGCATCGTATTTTGATTCTCATTTATGCCTGAAGGGGGTGTGAAAGGATCCGTTCCTGAAGGAGGTGTCGAAAAATCAACCGTACTCTTCCCATCATCTGTCTCGAAGGTCAGCTTGGGAGGCAGTAAACTTTTGAGCCAGCACTGAATGGCGGAGAACCATTGCCACAGGTCTACCCCGTCGTAACTTCCGCACGATTCGTCCATAGCGGTTATTTTTTTCTGAATGCTCTGGAGTGATTTTTTCGTCTTCTCCTGAATATCCGCCAGTGCGTTTTGGGCATCGATCGTATCGAACTGTTCATCCGTGATGTTGTTTTTCGGGATGACAAACGAAAGAAAGTTATCGCTTCCTTCCATATTCAAATAGAGCGATTCATATCCTTTCCGTTTGGTGGGGTAGATGTCCTGGTAACTGCCGTCTCCAGCCGTTTTGGATGTGGACAAATAGTTTTCAAAGATGTATTTGTACTTATCATTGATGGTGAGATACCGCCAGTGGATGGCATCAGCCAACATATCCAAGGAGATTCCTTGTTCTTCCAGTGCCTTCATATATACTGACTCAGGACTCGTATCAAAGGGGTATGCTGCAAAAGCAATATTCCCGTTCTGATCTGGTTCTTGTAAGGGGGGTTCTTCATCTGATGGAGTCTCTTCTGCCCGCATATCAATCGACATCGTCACCGCGTTCGTATTACTGTTTGTATCTTTCGGAGTGATCGTAACGGTGATGGTATCCCCTCCATTCTTGATAAAGGAGGAGAGTGTATTGTAGTTATGAGAGGTGATGGAAATATCTTCACTCTCCGTGCTATAGGAATGAGAGAAGGGAAACAAATTGGTTGTAATATGTTCCAGCTCCTGTTCATCATCGGTCTGTCCTTGAACAAAGGCTTTGACATAATCGACAACATAGCGGAAACGTTGATCGTCCGGATAGGATGTGCCGCTTTTCGTTTTGATCAGATCAATTGATTTTGTTTTCCAATCTGCAAACGTATTATTAAATGCCGTTAATCCTTTTCCCGTGATCGGCAATCCCAATCGCCACGAAAGATAGGATTTATAACTCTCTATATTTTTGAGATACGTTTCCCGATCATCATTTGTAAGAGGTTGTCCCGTTGTTAATAAATCAGTAATAGCTGCTTTGGCATTTTCTGTTGTTCTGCTTTTCTCCTGTGGGATGGTGAACAGATTTAAATAATTGATGCGTTGGTATTGCCCGGCGCTGTTTTGAAAATCAACATATCGTGGGTTATCGATAGGCAGATATTGGGACATTTTATTAAAGAGTTGAGCTTTGATGGTGTTTCCTGTCGGTTCTTTATGGTAGATGATGGAGGGGATACTTTTTTCTTCTTCTGATCCGCTTATTTTGGTGTAATCGATATATTTCCCTTTCTTCTCGGGATAATTCGGAGGAACCAAACAAGCACGATAATCCGCCACCCCGGGGTCAGCAGGAGGAACTTTGAGTGTTCCGCGGATATCGACCACGGGAAGCGTGGCATCGAGGGGATTGCATTTTCCGGGCAGGGGTTTTGCCAACTGTCCGTTCTGAAAATTGATATTTTTCCCGCAGCACCCTCCGAACGGGTCACAGTTGTTGAGATTATTGTATCCCCCCGGATCGGCGGCCGTGCTGTTTACGGGATTGTAGACACGGTTTGTTTCGACTTGTTGGGCATAGGGTAAATTTGAATTGCTTCCGCGGTACAGTGTGCACTGTCTTGCGTTCGTGATTGCTGCCGCATCCTGCCCGTTGATATAATTATGGAAACGCTTGATATCGGGACTGAACCATCCGGGGCGTATAAACTCTGCCGATGTCTCAATCGTAATATTGGACTGCAGCTGATTGGCGATCTCATCCGTTTTGTCTTCAATCACATCATTTGCTTTTTTGAGAATCCGCATACTGAACTCGTCTTTCGCCGTGATGAGACTGATGAATGTATCAGTTCCTTGGTTGCCATTGTCATTGGGAGACGGCCATCGTCCCGAACCCGATACCCATTGTTCCACCTGTCCTATGTAGTCGCCAAAGAGCTGGCTGAATCGCGAGATCATCCGCATGATAATATCCCGCGTGAAAATATCGGGCACTTGTTTATAGGGGTTTTCATTGTTGTTGGAGGATCTCCCTTTTTGAAATATATCCATATTCACGTTCGCACTCGCTATCCGTGCGTTGATATCTCCCGTGGTGATGTCCGTGACCTCTTTGGCCAGCTTCTTGTTAAACCGCATGTAAATGATATCTTCCATATGATCCAAAAATGCCTGATAGCTTTTGAGCTTGTCGCTGTTCAGTTTATCGGCCTCATGCAACAGATCCGCAAAAAACACTTTTTGATCAAAGGTGGTGTAATTAGGATCCCCTTCATAAAACGCATGGTTTTTATCAAAGTACATGGCGAGCAGTTTGTTCCCGTCTTCTCCCGATGCCGGCGGAATAATCACCCCATGCCAAATTTCCGCCTGTTTCTCTTTGGGAGTTTGGTTTTCTTCAAAGATTTTCGTGGAGGGATTATAGAGAAATTCCTGATCGATAAAATCGACATACGGGTAGACGCTCTTATAGGTATGGTCCTGTTTGCGGACCGTGGGAAGAGGAACATTGCCGATGAGCACGATCCCTTCAAGGTTGTTGATCTCGTTGGGCGTTCCGTCCCCTTCGAAATAGAGTTTTTCTAAAACCTTGGAAATCTCAAACGGGTCATCATTCTTGTTGACCGTAACGATCGTCACTTTCGTGTTTGCAAGCTTCTGCTGGATATCGAGAGCATACCGTTTGATCCGATCAGATAACGTGGATGCCGGAGGATAGTTTTTGAGTCCCTCGTATGTTGTCTGGTTATTGATCAACCCTTCTTCGACAAGAATCGCGACGAGATTTACTTTCGTTTTTTCCGGGTCGCCATAGACAGGAGTAATATGAATGATTTGGGTCATGAGAAGCGCCACAATCAATATCAGGGATACTCCCTTCTGAGAGAAGTGATACGTTTGTTTTCTTCGTTCCTCGTTGTGTATGAAAGCGTTGCTTTTTATCACACAAATGATTACTATTGATGTACTTATTATTATTTTACCTTTTTTAGTCTTTTTTTACAACATGACATCGCATAAAAAAGAAAAAAAAGAGGTGCATGATCATGCTTCCCCTCCAACCGCAGAAACGACTCCTCCTTCCACCGGCAGTATATCGGGGGACCAGACGGCGGCCACCGATCTTCAAAACCTGCAGGAGCGTTTAACCAAAGCGTTGCAGGAAAAGGATGAATATCTTGCGCTTTTGCAACGGGAACGGGCCGATTTTATGAATTATAAAAAACGGGTGGAAGAAGAAAAAAAAGATGTAATTGCCTTTGGTCAAAGTTTACTGCTCCTCAAATGGATTCCTCTCTATGAGCTTTTTATCAAGGCGGAATCCCATCTCCCGGAGTCTCTAGCACAGGATGACTGGGTGAAAGGGGTCTTGCAGATTAAAGCGTTGTTTGAGAAATTATTCAGTGATCTGGAAGTGAAAAAAATAGAGACGGTGGGACACCCGTTTGACAGCAATATGCATGAAGCGATGATGGAAGTTCCCGGGGAAAAAGGAATGGTTATCCAGGAATTTGAACCGGGATACCTGTTTCATGGACGGGTACTGAAAGCGGCGAAAGTGGCTGTTGGTCGGGGAGAAACATCTGCAGCAGAACAAGCATCACCAACAGAACAGGAACCATCACAGGAGAAACCAAACACAACAACAGAACAACCATCCCCATCCGAACCTTCTCTAGACTCTAACCCAACGATATGATGATTCTTCCTTTTTTCTTGGGGAAACAAGGAAAAACTCTTCTGCTCTTGGGTGCCCTGTTGATGCTCTTTGGAGTGATCGTTGCTACCAACCCCGAGATTCTTGTCTGGATCGTTTCTTCCTTTTTTATTTTTCTCGGCGCGGTTCTGTTTACCATTGGACTCTCACTGTACCAACAGCAGAAAAAGATGCGTGCGTCTTCCGGTCCTTTTATGGAGTATCCATCTGATTGGCAACGTAAATAACTCATGAAAAAGAAATTATCTCTTCCGGTGCTGATTCTTGATCCTGCCAATTTCATCGGCGGGGCGGAATGTTTTATGCTTGATTTTTTACGTTATACTACGTCCAAAAAAAACTATACGTTCATCGTTGGTACAACGGGGAATAAAGAATATGTTTCCCAGATCCCGGCGCATTGTAAAATATTCAAACTTCCTCTGCCCAGACTCAGGCTCTTCTCCCTTTCTTCGCTTTTAGCGCTTCGGCGTTCCGTGCGGGAGATATCCTCTTTTGTTGAAAAGAAAAAAATTGCTTTGATCATCAGTAATTCCGTGCGAAGCCATGTGATCGCTTCTTTTGTTTCGAAAAAAACGCATGTGCCGCTCCTCTGGATGATGCATGATTTCACCTTCCCGAGAATGATCCTTTCGTATTTAGCGAAAGTTCCGGTTCGAATTGTCTGTGTTTCCTATGCCGTGAGGAAATATGTACTTTTAGCTACAAGAGGAAAATGGAAAGAAAAAATGGTGGTGATTCCCAATGGGGTTGATTTAGCAAACATTCAACAACAGGCAGCGATGAATATCAAACTTCCCCTCAAACGGAACGAAATCTGGGTCGGGACGATCGGACGAATCGAGCGGTGGAAAGGACAAGAATATTTCATCCGGGCGGCGATTAAAATGCTGAACCTTGTTCCGCGCGCACGATTTTTTATCATCGGGAGTCCCACGGAATATGACCGCAAAACCATCCATTATTTTGAAATGCTGAAAAGGCTGGTGGTGCACAACCGCTTAACCACGAAAGTGAATTTCACGGGGTATCTGCCTAATGTCTATCCGCTCCTGAGCAAGCTCGATATTTTGGTCCATACTGCCATTGAACCGGAACCGTTCGGACGTGTTGTTCTGGAAGGGATGGCGATGAAAAAACCGGTGATTGCTTCTCCCCTGGGGGGGCCATCCGAAGTGATCAAGGATGGATCCGACGGATTTTTGGTTGACCCCAAAGATACAACAAGACTTGCGTCCGTCATGATGGAACTTGCTTCTGCCCAGCACAAACGTGATATGGTGGGGGAAGCAGCATATCAAAAGGTCTCTCAATTTTACACCACCAAAATCGTGTATGATAAACTGTTTACCCATATCAAAATGATTCTTTCCTAAAACGCTATGACGCTTGACTCTTTTCTCTCTTCTCTACGGGGAAAAACGATCCACATCATCGGCATTACGGGTGCCGAAGGGAGCAGTATCGCTGCGTTTCTCCTCCAGCAGCATGTCGATAACATTATCGGGCATGATTATATTCCTGCATCCGATGTTCAAAACCATTTCTTCTTGTATCATGACTGGATGAGTGAGGAAGAAAAACAATCGGTGTATCAAAAGCTGCGTTCTTCTTCTATCACCTTTCATTTTCAGGATACGTATCTGCAGGATATCAGAGAGAATGATATCATTTTTGTTCCCCAATCTTGGTTTCGGTATGAGTTCAATGCGCCTCTGCAGCACTATTTTGAGCCGACGCATCGTGTGAAAAAAAAGTACGAAGATCGTATGTGGAGTCTTTCCAAATTATATCTGCATTTGTTTCCCGGGACGATCATTGCGGTGACGGGGAGCAATGGAAAATCGACGACGACAGCGCTTATCGGACATATTTTAAAAACCGCTTTTACGGAAGAAAACCGCAGGCTCTTTTGGGGAGGAAATGACCGGAAAAATGATCAGCCTCTCTCTCATCTTGCCACGGCTTCATCTGACGATGTTCTGTTGCTGGAACTGAGCAACCGTCAGCTTGTGTTTGGATTACAGAAAAGTCCCCATATTGCGGTCATCACGAATATTGTCCCTAATCATCTCGATGATCACGGAACGTTTGAGCAATATATTGCCGCCAAGACAGAAATCCTTCGGTATCAGGAGGAAGGGGATATTGCTGTTTTAAACAGTGATGACGATGTGATCCGGTCGTTGGATATTGATATTTCTTCTTCTCCTCTCTTTTTTGGTTTCACTCCCCAGAAACAGAACGGTCTTTATGTTCTCGGGGAGGATATTGTTGTGCGGGAAGGAAAGAAAAAAAAGAAGATGATCAAACGTTCTGATATTCATCTGCCGGGAGAACATAATGTATTAAACGTGTTGGCTGCTTTGGGAGCGACGTTATCTTTCGCTATTCCCAAGGAAAAAATTCTCCAAGCTTTGGCTACTTTCCGGGGACTTGAATACCGCATTGAATATGTTGATACTGTACGGGGAGTTTCTTATTATGATGACAGTGCGGGGTGTAATCCCCAAAATATTAAGGCAGCGATCGATGCGTTCTCTTCCCCTCTTATTGTGATCGCTGGAGGCTACCGAAAAAATCCTTTGCCTGGAGAGTTTACAGCAGCGGCTCAAGCGTGCAAAAAAGAATATGTTAAAAAAATCATCCTCATCGGATCAATCCAGGACATCATCCAGAAGGAACTTCTTTGTAACGGTGTTGTTCCGGACAAAATTATGCAACAACCCACGTTGCAGGATGCGGTATTAACCGCTTCTTCTCTTGCGACGGAGGGGGATAGCGTTATTCTTTCTCCCGGGTGTGAAAGTTTTGGAGAGTTTCGTGATTATCGTGATCGGGGAATGCAATTTAAAGCATTTGTCCGTTCTCTTCCCCACTAGGTATTGAGGAGATACGAGATTGCTTCCTCTTTCTCCTGTTTGTTGAAGAGATAATCTTTAAAATACCGCTCATATTCATCTTCCTCATAAAAAAAATGTTGATCGATCAGGGGGTCTTCACCTTGATCAAAATTATTCAGGAATATTTTGAGGCTGGAAAATTTCCAGTCCTTGGCATCTTTCACGAGTCCGCTGCGCTCGGGATGGAAATGGATATAGCAGGTGGCGAGTTTGATATGCTCCGTGTTATCAATGAGCACGGCATGGAAATCTTCGCCTAAAATATCGTTGTCGACCTTATATTTATTTTTATAGTGCTCACTATAATAGTAGTGGAGCATGTATAAAAAATTGGAGATCGGATGCATCTTTCCCTTTCCCTTGATCGTGCCGGGAGCTTCTCCCAAATCGGCACCGATGATGAAATGATAATGATTGGGAAGCAGACAATAAGCAAGCAATTCCAGATTGTGTTGTTTTTTGAGCAACCCAGCCCGATGAATAAAAGCGACGAAATCGGAGGAGTCTTTAAACAGTTTCGTCTGGGGCGTATCATCCGTATAGATATGATAGTAGTGTCCCCGTAATAATTCTTCCATTTTTTATTGCTTTCCAATCAGTATATCATTCTTCGTAACAAAAGAACAGTACTTTCTTCTTTGAAGCGGAGGAAAATGTGCTACAATGTTTTTGATCTTAAAAACTATGCTCTTTGTTGTTTCTACGCCTATCGGCAACCTAGAAGATATCACCCTGCGCGCCCTTCGGACCTTAAAAGAGAGTGATTTGATTGTGTGTGAAGATACGCGGGAAACGTCCAAACTTCTCCACAAGTACGAGATCAGTAAGCCTCTTTTTTCTTTCCATGCCCAGAGCAAAATCCAGAAAGTGGATGAGATCATCCGACAATTGAAAGAGGGCAAAAAGATCGCTCTTGTGACGGATGCCGGTACCCCGGGCATATCCGATCCGGGATATATTTTAATCGAGCAGGCAGTCGCCAACGGGATCAAAGTGGTTCCCATCCCGGGCCCTTCCGCCTTCCTCACGGCTCTTCAGGCTTCCGGGTTACCCATCAATGCATTTTTATACATCGGATTTCTGCCCCACAAGAAAGGGAGGGAGACATTACTCCAAATGATCGCTCAGGAAGATCGAACGGTTGTTTTTTATGAATCCCCCTACCGCATTTTAAAAGCATTAGAGCGGTTAACAAATCTGTGTCCCGATAAAAAAATTGTGGTGGGACGGGAGCTAACGAAAAAATTTGAAGAGTTTTTCAGGGGAACGGTGTCTGAAGCGTTGGCGCATTTTAAAAGCAAAAAAATATTGGGAGAGTTTGTTGTGATTATCCATTAATACGCTGGTATGGAAAAAGAATATGATGATCTCTATTTCGGCAGAGCGCTGCATGACGATGAACATGAGTGTGCAGGATTGTTGATGCTGGCCACCAGCGGGAGCCTCACGGATGAAAATTGTTGTGAAACGATTGATGCGCTTGCCATGCGGTTAGGAGGAAAACTGGTGCGCACGTTTGCGGAAGTGTTTCCAAAAAGGGCATATCAAAAGGTGTATGAATATGCATCCAAGAAAGCTATCGCACTGCTCGATATCATCGCGGAACAGATCCAAGGGATGTATACCGAGAAAAATCTGGATAGGGGAAAGATAACCGTGCTGTGCAGAAAGATGAGAAGTATTATACATCAAACCAAATACATTTTCGTTATTCCAATTTGAAGTTGTTTGTTCTTTTGAACTTGTTTGCTCCTCGTAGTCTTGTTGAAGTTGGACATACCTTTTTAACAGGGGACTCTCCTTTTTAGGGGCAATGTTCTTTTAACCATTTCCCCGGTTGATGCTGAGCAGCCCCTTTTTGGTTATTTCTCCAAAGGCAATCCTTCTGCATTATTCCAAACATCATACCGTATTCACCCCCCTTCGTCATTCCGGACTTCGTCTGCAATATTTTCCGCCTTCCCCATGGAACCATATTTTGTTTCATTGGGGTTTTCAACGAGGGGAAAGAAGTTTACCCCGTTGACGTTTCGTCAACCGGAGGGTAGGATACGTGATAGATAAAAACGGTCTTATCATCAAAAATATCTCCAACGGTTTCTGCCTGATTCCAATATACCTTTCCTTTCTCGTATGATCTATACCCCTCTCTTGCATAGAGCGATTCAATTTGCCATCAAAACACATGATGTCTATCAGAAACAAAAACGCAAAGGAAAAGATGTCGCTTATATTACGCATCCTCTTACGGTTGGTATTATTCTCGCCCATGCAGGGGCAAGCGAGGAAGTGATCGCTGCGGGGATATTACATGACACGATTGAAGATAGTCTTCCCTCTAAAAAAGTAACAGCATCCATGTTACAAGAACGATTTGGATCCAAGGTTGCCCAACTTGTTTTGAGTGTCACTGAACCGGATAAAAAGGTCCCTTGGGATGTGCGCAAGCAAGAGGCTCTTCACCATATTGAACATTTTTCTCATGATGAACTTTTACTCAAATCCGCTGATGTGATCAGCAATGTAGCCGAAATCCTTGATGATCATGCTCGTTATGGAGACAATATTTTTGAGTATTTCAGTGTTCCGAAACAAAAATTACTTCAGCACTATAGCCATGTTATTCAAAAAATACTGACCCGATGGAATAAAAATCCTCTCCACCATGATCTCCAATGGTTCTTGCAACAGATTCTATCTCTTTTGTCATCCTAATGCGATGTACTCAAGGCAATAGAAAAAAGCATCGTAAGACCGTTATCCAATAAGTAGGACGGCCATTGAACGTTTTGTCATCTGTCTACACTGTTTTTATCTTGTGCGCAGACTCAAGATTGATCAGCAAAGCGGTGCATTGTTTACCCTCCAGAGAGCGGTCGATTATCTGCTCAAAAAAAGAGTTTGATGTCTATTGCAAAAATCAAACGCCTCATCCCCTGATGATTGAAAACCATATTGACGCGTGCTATTTGATGATGCACGTTTGGGTGACGGGAGAAATAATTTTAAGGGGATCCAATTTTTACATACAAAAACAAACTTTCTCGTCTATGGGGCGGTGGATGATTGATGGGGTGAATCCCGCAGGAGAACTGATTATGGTGTATGATCAAGCGACGGCGAAAAATGATGAAGGAAACCTCCATGCAGCAATGGCAGATGAGTGACAAACGGCAGGTGGAGGTGTATCAGTGGTTGTCTCGAAAGGACGGATTTACCGTTTCCGACGCGGGGTATGTCGTGTATTGCAACGGGAAGGAAGCAAGGATGCGTTTGATAATATTTTGGAGTTTAATATCGATTTTGCCCTATACGGGGAACGACAGTTGGATCGAAAAAACGTTGTTGAAGATGAAAGAGATCTTGGAGAGTGACGTGATCCCCGAGTTCACGGAAACCTGTGCGTTTTGCACCTACCAGAAAGAGATCCAGAGTCTGCACTAAAAAAAGAACATCAGAGAACAATTGTGCAAGAGGATGGAAGAGAAAACCTTTGCATCTTTTTCCCCTTCTTTTATACTCAAATCCCATCTTGTTTTCCCTCTGTTTGTATGAAACTCAAGTTCATGTCTGTTGACCGTCTGAAACAATATTTGTGTTCGTTGTCCGATCGCCAATTGGTATTTCTTCGGGAACAAAAAATGAAGGGACTCGTCCGGTGGGTGCATTGGCTGGAACGGCTCACACAGGGGAATCTCTATGTGCGCCACTGTGACCGGATCAAACAAGAGACGGGGGAGAATATCTATCGGGTGGAGGATTTTATCCAATCGCTCCCGCAAAAACAGGAGAAGATCTTTATGAAGCAATTTTCTCTTCAGTGGGAGATCCTGACGATCATGAAAACTTTGCAGGAACGGGGGGTGTCCCGGGAGTGAGCGCCCGTCAGTCCTTTTTCTTGTGATCGCTATTCGTGTTGAACTTTGGTATGATGCATCCATGAGTATACGTTCGGCTCTCTTTACCAAAAGTATCGTTGAAGATGATCCCCTCTGCTGGATGAAAAACCAAAGGTGGCGTTCATCGGCCGGTCGAACGTGGGAAAATCGAGTGTCATCAATGCCCTCACGGGCCAAAAAGATCTGGCGCACACAAGCTCCCAGCCCGGCAGGACGAAAGAGATCAATGTTTTTTTGATCAATCATAAATGCCATCTCATCGATCTGCCCGGATACGGGTTTGCCCATGCCTCCCATACGGACCGGAAAAATCTTCAGCAATTGATTGCAGGGTATCTCTTTGTCGACCACTATGAGCAGCAGCTGGTCGTCCTGATCATTGATGCTCTTATCGGGGTAACGGCGATCGATATGGAGATTGCTCGTCGAGCTGGAAGCGCACCACAAAAATATCCTGATCGTGGCGAATAAGATCGATAAGCTGAACAAATCGGACCGTAACTGGTGTCTGCAAAAAATCAAAGACCGTGTGGGGACGCATCCCGTCATCCTTTTTTCCGCGATAAAAAAAATAGGCGTCGGCTTGCTCAGCCAGGAGATCCTGCGCTAGGTTCTTATCCATTATAAGTTGAATGCTTTACTCATCAGTTTTCCGTTTTTGAGCTCAAAGGTTCGGTCGGCATGGATGGAATTACTTTCATGGGTGACGAGGACCACGGTTACATTTTTTTTCTTATGGAGAATATGTAAAAGATCCAGAATCTCACGACCTGTCTTCCGGTCCAGATTGGCGGTCGGTTCATCCGCCAGAATAATATCCGGATTGTTGATCAACGCTCGTGCAATGGCGACTCGCTGTTTCTGTCCGCCGGAAAGATATCGACAGATGGTATCGGCATTCTCTTCTAATCCTACTTCTTCTAGTATCTCTCTTCCTTTTTTTTCATCACTTATTTTCCATTTTGTTCGCACATACTTGGGAAACAACACATTTTGCAAGACGGATAGATCTTCTGCCAGATAAAACTCTTGGAAGATCATCCCTATTTTTTCATTCCTCAGTTTCGAGATCTTCCTGTCGGAGAGTTGGTAAAGATCCTGATGATGAAGCAATACCTGTCCACTGGTCGGTTTGAGCAATCCTGCGAGAATATGGAGCAAGGTCGTTTTTCCTGATCCTGATTCGCCCATAATGACAATATATTCCCCCTTGGCAATCGAAATAGAGATATTGTTGAGTACCTCTATTTCTTGATTGCCTCTCTGATAGGTCTTTCTGAGACCGATAATATCAAACATGCAACAAGGTGTTGATTCTTTATCGGAAATACCGGGTATAGTCGTTCAGTTTGCTTGCCATTTCTTCCCATGGATTGGGGAAAAGTAATCGCTGGAGGAGATACATTATGATGCCTACCACGACAATAGCAATGACCATCGTGATGATCGTATTTTGGCTGGTCATATGATGGGTCTCGGTCAAGATGGTATAGGCCACAATCAATTGCCATACTCCGACGACTAATAATACGAGTGACATGAGTCCCATAAGACCCCAACTGATCCATCCCAACAAGAGCACAACAGGTACAAGAATGCTGATAACACTTGCATACGAAATAACACGGAACAGAGGAATAAGATCCCCTTTGCCCTGGAAAAATTTTACGGCAATAACATGGAGAGCGTAGATAAACAAAAAGGGAGTGATGAGTTGGATAATATAGGTTCCCTGAGCATATCCAACATAACCTCCTACCATAATCATGGAGATGATGATGGCCAGAATCTGCGGAACAATGATGAAGGTCATTCCGACCGTTGTTGCTTTTTCATCTTTGGCGACCTCGTGCATTTTTGTTTTGTTGAGTTTTAAAATCTCAATAGCATTCATGACCTCTTTTTGCCAGTCGATACCGTGAAACGAAAGTGTGAACTTCGATGTGGCAGCCGGGGTTCCCATATGCGCATGTTGTTCATGCTCGTGGGCCTGTTCGTGCTGCTCCGGATCGTGAGACATTTGGTCTTCCATAGGCAAATAGTGAAAAAGTAAAAATATATTATTGATAATATTGATACACAAATTCTTTGATCTTTATCAGATGATTGATGACTTTGTTTTCATCTCCTTCGCCCAGTTCTTTACCATTCACGCGGATGGAAATTCCTCCTTTGAACGTATCTTGTTTCAGTTTCGTGAGTAAACTTTCCAACGGCAAAGATCCTTCCATGGGAAGCGCATGATCTTTTCCATTTTTGACATTGGAGAGAAAAATATGGATGATCTCGGCCTTGAGTTTTTCATACATACGGATCAAATCTTCTTTCACATTATATACGTTCGATGTATCAATACAGACCTCTTTGAATTTTTTGAGATCGTTGAGACTGTTTAAGGCATGCTCAGGAAGAAAACCAAACATGCGTCCCCCCGTAGAGTTTAAAAGAGCAATATGAATTTTCTCCCGTTTGCGGATTCCCGGGAGATCATTTTTTAACCATTGCGTATAACTGAAATCAAACAAATTGGGCGGGTTGATGATGACATTTCTTGCTCCTACTTCTTTCGCCAGAGTAATGAATGTCATGATCTTCTCCTGACTACTTGTTTTTTTAGGAGTTACAATGGATACGACGGGCAATCCTGTTTCGGTGGAGAGTTCTTTGATATAGGGGGCATCTTGGGTGTCGTACGATTTGGATACTTCAATATCAATGCCGTCATATCCGGCTTTTTTTGCAAACCGGAAAATACGATGAAGCCCATAATGTTCTAGGGATGCACTGTTTAAGATCAACATAGGAGAAGAATAATAAAGAATGCAAAGAGTATTGTACGGAAAGAAATGCGAACTTTCAAGCTATTTCTTTTTCGTCATTTTTGTTTTTCCTCCCATGAAAGGCTGCAATACATTTGGGATCGAAACGGAACCGTCTTTATTTTGAAAATTCTCGAGCATCAGGAGAAACGGTCGGGGAGAAGGAATGACGGTGTTATTGAGCATATAGACGTATTGTTTATTCCCTTCTTTGTCTACATATTTCACATTGAGCCGTCGAGACTGCCAGTCTAAAAAATTGCTCGCGGAAGCTACTTCTGCCCACCCATTGCGTCCCGGACTCCAACTTTCAATGTCAAACATACGGTATTTCCCGGCACTCATATCTCCTGTACAGATTTGTATAATCCGATACGGAAGACCAAAATCATCATATAGTTCAGTGGTGTTCTTGACCATTTCATCCTGCAGACGTACAGATTCTTCGATATCTGCTTTACATAGGACAACTTGTTCTACCTTGATAAATTCATGAACACGGTAAATTCCTTTCGTATCTTTGCCGTAACTGCCAATCTCACTCCGATAGCATTGACTGATCCCGACCAATTTGATCGGCAGATCTTCTTCTTTGAGTGTTTCGTTGGCATAGTAGGCGAGCAAGGATGGTTCGGCAGTTCCAACCAAAAATTTTTTCTCTTTGCTGACACTTCCATCTGCTTCTTTGTCATGACTGGCCACCATATAGATTTCATCGACTGATGCATCATACTCTTTGCCTTTGAAATAGCCGGATCCAAACAATGCAAATCCATTGATAAGTGTTGGAGGAATGATGGGGGTGAATCCTTTCTGTACCATCTTCTGCAGAGCATAATGTAAAAATCCCATGATGAGCAATACTCCATCGTTCTTCACATAATACCCCCGGTATCCGGCTACTTTTGTTCCCCGCTCGAGATCAAGGACATCAAGTTCTTTACCGAGCGTAATATGATCTTTAGGAGGAAAATCAAAGGAGGGGATTTTTCCTACGCGCTGAATCTCGACATTATCAGAGGCATCTTTCCCAATCGGTGTGTCAGGAGAGGGAATGGTGGGAACCTGAACCATGAGCGCTTGGAATTCTTCATCGATGGCCTGAAAACGTTCCTCTGCTTTGATAATCTCTTCTTTGATTCGTTTTCCTTCCTCAATAGCATGTTGATCTGGTTTCCCGCCCAATGATTTCATGGATGCCGCATTCTCATTGCGTTGCCGCTGCAGATTCTCGATCTGTTTCTGGAGGGTACTCCGTTCTTTATCCAGAGCGAGAAGTTTATCAATATCGAGTTGGATATGTTTGTGTCGGCATGCTTCTTTTATTTTTTCCGCTTGTTCTCGAATGATTTTAATATCAACCATAGAAGAGAAGAAATACGATAAGCGTTCTTACTGTATATCATCAGGTGCTTTTTGGCAACCGAAGTTTTGAGAGGGAAAACGCTCTACGGGCGAAAAACAAGCAGAGATGTGCCTTGCTGGTTTGAGGGGGTATGCCAAGAACTTTCCTTGTCAAAGTCTTGTCAAAACGATTAACTTTTGTATCATACCCATGGAGGTTCGTTCTCATCCTTAATTCTTTTTCTTATGTCCGGTCATAGCAAATGGGCAACCACGAAACATAAAAAAGCAGCGATTGATGCTAAAAAAGGTAAGATTTTTAGTAAGCATGCCAAGCTGATCGCTCTGGCTGCCAAAATGGGGGGAGGTGATCCAGCGACTAATGCCTCGTTAGCCATGGCGATTGAACGCGCGAAGGCTGATAATATGCCAAACACTAATATTGAACGTGCCATTAAAAGTGGTACGGGGGAATTGAAAGATGGTGCGGAACTATCCGAAGTGATGTATGAAGGATATGGTCCGGGCGGGATAGCTGTCTATATTCGAGTGATCACCGATAATAAAAATCGTGCTGTTTCCGATATTCGTCACTTACTCACGAATAGCGGGGGGAGTATGGGGACGAGTGGAAGTGTTTCCTGGATGTTTAAACGAAAAGGGACATTGGAAGTTGTGGTGCATGAAAATAACAAAGATGAACTGATGTTGCAGTTGATCGATTTGGGCGCAGAAGATGTGAAAGATATGGGGGACATGTTATTGGTGGTGGCTGATCCTGTTGAGTTCATGGGACTGAAAAAGAAAATAGAAGAAGCACACATTCCTTTTAAAAATGCTCATATCACCTATTTGCCTGATACAACGGTGAAAATTGAGGATGAAGATCTTGCTCGCAAGGTGATTAACATGATGGACAAACTGGATGATAATGATGATGTTGATGAAGTGTATAGCAATTTTGATATTTCCGATGAGTTACTCAACAAAATAATGGGATAACATGGAACGACGTTTTTTTATTCTGAAAGCCATCATTGAAAGTTTTATTGAATCGGCTGAACCGGTCGGATCAAAATATTTAGTGGAACGGTATAAGATGGATGTCAGTCCTGCCACCATCCGTAATGAAATGGCTGTTCTGGAACAGTTGGGATTGATTCAACAGCCATTCACGTCTGCTGGACGGATCCCGACGGATTTAGGTTTTCGAGTTTTTGTTGATGAGCTCATGGATACCGTTCCGGAGGTGAAAGATCTGAAAAAACAAGCCATTGCACAAATTCATCATCGGCAGTATGAAGATCGGTTGTATAATGCTGTTTCTTTGCTTGCCCGGGTCTGTGATAATGTGAGCTTTGCAGTCTTGCCGGGGAAAAAGAAAACCTATTATTTAGGATTAGCCAATATTCTACGAAAACCGGAATTTATTGATAGCGCCCGTGCCTATACGGTGGTGAAAGTACTGGAAGATGCCCATCATTTTGTTGATCTGTTGGATAAGCTGCATATTGATGATAAGGTTCGTGTTTTTATCGGGCGGGAAAATATCATCCCGGAGATTAAAAGCTGTAGCATGATTGCTACCAAATACCATATTGATGGATATGGCAGCGGGGTGTTGGGGATTTTAGGACCAATGCGCATGAATTATGCGTATAATATTGGTGCGCTGGAATATATTCGGGATAGTTTATAAAGGATGCTGTTTCTTCTGCAGGTTTAACCCGATTTTTATTTTCGTGTAGATGAGATCCATGTTCAGTTGCTGAAATATTTTTTCCAGTTCTTGCACCCTCTCTTGTTGAAAATAGCGTGTCACCACTTTCCATCCTTTGGGAAAATGCTTTTTGAGAATGTAGAGGGTGATCAACTGGTTCAGTTTTTTCTCAGGAAGGGAGGGATCAACATATTTAAGCGCTGTCAACATTTTTGTGGCAATGGTATCCACGGAAATAACCCCCTCTTTTTTGGATTTCAGTAGTTCCAAAATAGCTGGGGAAAGTGTGCCCGATGGATGAATATCTCCATTCAGGATCTGAAGAAGAACCTGTTGAAAATGCTGTCGGTATTGTGCAATAAATTGTTGCAGCGCAGGAAGAGATGCTTGTTGTTCGTTCATTCTGGCATCTTGATAATAAAAATGAGCGTTGGGTGTTTGACGGTTGATTTCTGCTGCAGCGGCGAGGATAAATTGACGAATAACCTCGGGATCAATCGTTTCATCTTGCTTCATGTACTGCAATAGTTCTCGAACATCTTGTTGTAGATAGACGTCTTCTGTTATTTTTTCCAGTGTTGTATGAGATTGTTCTGCGGTGAGAGTTGGATCTTGTTTTTCGGACATAGTTAGTTATGATAAGTATACTCTCGTCTGAACAAAAAAGGGGGCCATTGTAATATATTCGTTGATCGAAAGTCAATGAAAGCGATGATTAAAACCTTCGGGTGTAAAATGAATCAGTATGATTCAGAGCGTTGGAAATGGTGGTTGTTAGAACAAGGAATTTGCCTCGGGAAAACGGATCCCGACATTGTTGTGGTAAACACGTGTACGGTAACGGATCGTGCGGAGAAAGAGGCAGTCTCTTTTATCAAAAAAATAAAAAAGGATCATCCCCAAACGATCCTCGTGGTAACGGGTTGCGGAGTGAGGGTTCCGCAGCACCCTTTTTCCACATTAGATGAGGTAAATGATATCATTCCTGATTTTTCCGAACGGGACAATCTTCGTTCTCTTTTTTCTCCTGTTGTGCCATCGGGAAAACAAGAGATAACATCCAAAACGCGCGCTCTGATCCCCATTCAACAGGGATGTGATAATTTTTGTTCGTTCTGCATCGTTCCGTTCGTACGCGGCCGATCTGTGAGCCGAAGGGAAGAAGATATTATTCGTGATATACGTGCTAAAGAAGAGGAGGGATATCAAGAAATTGTTATCACGGGCATCAATATCGGAGCATATGGTACATCCACGAGTACGCACTATACGGAAAGCCAATTGGGAACACTCCTGCAACATATCTTACAACAAACACATATCCCACGTATCCGGTTAAGTTCGATTGGTCCCCAGTATATTACGGAGATGCTTATAGATATCTTGCAACATCCGCGAATATGTAATCACGTCCATCTTTCTCTTCAATCCGGATCGGATCATATTTTACGAGCAATGCGGCGTCCTTATAGGGGGGGCGATGTTCTGGCGGTGACAGAACGTTTACAACACAGGATTGCGCACCTTGCTATTACCGCTGATGTGATTGTTGGTTTTCCTGGAGAAACGGAAAAGGACTTTCAACAGACCTATGATCTTGTTGAACGTATTCCTGTGAGTAAAGTCCATGTTTTTCCTTATTCCCCACGTCAAGGAACGGTTGGTTCGACTCTTCCTGTCCAGATCAGTGAGAGCATCAAACAACAACGAGCAAAAAAATTGCGACAATTGGGAAATCGTTTACGAACCAATTTTCAGTCTTCGTTGATCGGAACCATTCAATCGGTTTTGTTTGAAAAAAAAATGAGTAATCCGTATGAAGGATGGAGTACAAATTATGTTGCAGTACAGGTCTCTTCTGCCCAAAACCTACAGGCGTCTATTCGACGCGTCCGTATTACACGCCTGCAACAAGAAAAATTACAAGGGAATCTGGTTGATTAGTTTTTAGCGCAAAATTTTTCCATCAACCGAGATGGTATGTTCCAACAGACTGATCAGTGCAATGAGACGGTCAAAGACCTCGTAATCGGTTACATCCACATCAATCGTCAGGTCGGCTTCCTTTTTGACGGTATTCCGTTCGACTGATATGTCAGAAATACTTACATTTTGTCTATAGATAACATCTAAAATATCTTTTAAGACGCCAACCCCGTCGCGTACTTTCAAATACAAGCGAGACTGAAAAGAGGGTTTCACTTGTTCTTGGTTCCATGACGCTGAAACAAATCTTTTTTTATCCAGTCCTAGAATCATTTTACAGTTGGAACGGTGAATGGATACATTGCGTCCCCTCGTTACATAGGCGATGATCTTGTCCTTTGGTTGGGGCATACAACAGGCGGCAAGTTTATACTGGATACCTTTTTCACCAGCAATAATAATTTCCGGCGATTGAAGAGGAACAGAGGATGTTGTTATTCCTGTCTCGCGATTTGTTATGGTGGGCGGGAATATTTTTTTAATGATGGAGATCACATTGACCGATCCGTTCCCGATCGATTCCAAGATATGTTCACGTGCTGCAAGATCTAGATTTTGCCCATCCAATTCTTTAAGAATAGTGTATTCGGGATCTAAAGGGGGTTTTCCCAACCGAGCCAGTTGCTTATTGAAAAGCTCTTTTCCCAGTTTAATAATATTTTCCTTGTTCTGTTCATGAAACCACGCTTTGATCTTGGCTCGCGCACTGCTCGTTCGGATAAAAGAGAGCCAGTACTGATTAGGCTGAGGATCTTTGCGAGTCAAAATTTCTACCACCTCACCACTCTCTAACTCGTAATGCAATGGAACAATCACTCCATCCACTTTGGCTCCTTTACAGCGGTGTCCAATATCCGAGTGAATTGCATACGCAAAATCTATGGGAGTACTACCGGCGGGAAGATCTTTTACATCGCCTCGAGGGGTGAGAACAAAAATACGATCGCTGAATAAATCGGTTTGTAGAGACTCTAAAAATTCTCGGTGATCTCGATGCGTATGACTCACCTGCTCGAGAGTCTTGATCCATCCTATCTCGTTGCTCTTGGCTTTTCCGCTTCCTTTTTCTTTATAAATAAAGTGAGCGGCGATTCCAAATTCAGCTTCTTCATCCATCTCGTAGGTCCGAATCTGAATTTCCGTAGCCTGATCACGAATCTCTTTTCCCAATCCCACGACAGTCGTATGGAGACTTTGATAGTTATTGGCTTTCGGAACGGCGATGTAATCTTTGAATCGATACGAAAGAGGAGTGAAATGTTCATGAATGATGCCTAACGCAGCATAGCAGGTCGCTTTATCTTTGACGATCACCCGTAAAGCAAACAGATCGTAGAGTTCGTTGATGGATGTGAGGTGCTTTTTTTGTAATTTTTTAAAAATGCTGTATGGTTTTTTGACGCGTCCTATGATTGTTGCATCGATATGATGGGCTTGTAAAACTTGTTGAAGCTGCTTTTGGGCCAAGGTAAGATATTTTTCCCGTTGCTTGCTCTTTTGATTTAACTCCTGAACAATATGATCATAATCCTCAGGATACAATGTTTGAAAACACCAGTCTTCGAGTTGGTCTTTGATGGTATAAATACCCAAACGAGCCGCAATGGGGGCGTATATCGAAAGCGTCTCGAGTGCTATCCGTTTTCGTTTCTCCTCTTCCGGGTGAAAATGGAGCGTCTCCATATTATGGAGTCGATCGCACAGTTTAATGAATGCAATCCGCAGATCCTTGGAAATCGCTAAAAACATTTTTCGTAAATTTTCAATAGAACGTTCTTCCCCGCGATATTTAATTTTTCCCAGTTTTGTCATCGCCGCAGTCAGCTTCATTACTTCACTCCCAAATTGTTGGTCTATTTCTTTTAAACTCACCTTGGTATCTTCAGGAACATCATGCAGTAAACAAGCTTGAATAGAAGCCAAATCAGGATGGAGAGCCATCAGATGGGCGGTGGCATGAACGGGATGGGTAATATAGGGTTCTCCCGATTTACGGAATTGTCCCTCATGGGCTTTGGCCGCAAATTCAAAAGCTCTCCGAATCTCTTTTTCAACCGTGGTCGGATGGGGAAGATATTTTTTAGCCTCGCTGATAATGGTATCAATGAGTGTGTTCACGGATTTGGGGGGATATGGAAACGTACAGTTATTATAACCCCTCATAGTGAAAAGAAAAGAAAAAGAATGGTTACGGTGTTGTTTTTTCCCACTCTGTTTTCGAACGAATCAGTTGAATATTGGGATCGGGGATATCGACCACTTGTACTCCTTTAATCAGGGCGTTTCGATTGGCGGTGAGAAATACGATTTTGTTGTTCAATAACTGCTCTGCCAGAGCATACTTTTCCTGCAGAATCTCCATGATTTTTACTTTTGTAAAAAGTTCTCCGGTAGTACGTTTGACAGCCATAAATTTTTTCAGATTATCTTCTGCTTCGAAAGGATATTTGTTATCAATGGCACTAAAAACATCATTTTGCAGTTTATCCTGCTTTTGTTGGGATGATGTGTAGGCGCTTAGCAACGCTGTGTGTTGACGGTTTAGAACATCTTGTCGTTGGGTAACCAAATCTTTTTGATGTAACAATTCTTGTAAGAGCACATTGAGAGCGTCTGCCCGTTGGGTGCTGTGATTTAAAAAAGCAAGCACATTCACATTGAGCAGAGAAGAAATTTCAGAAATCTTTTGGATATCATCAAAAATGAGCGTAGGGGATATATTACCTTCTTCTCCCATGAGAAAACCAGTTCCAATGCCATCATAAAATCCAGAAACATGTTGGAGACCATCGGGAGTTTTATCACTTCCTTTCCCCAGATGGGTAGTTGAGATGATCCCTTCTTTATATCCGGTAATATGTTGTGCGCTTGTTCGGGAAAAACCCAATACGGTGACTATGCTCACTCCTCCCAACAAGAGAATCGCTATTGTTGGGATAATCCATTTTTTTGAAATTCCTGTATGAAAAGATATGGTGTGCATAGGGTTGGAATATAGGTTGTATGGGGGAAAAGAGGATCTTCAGTTTCTTTTTTAAAAAGGTCATTTATTATAATAATAAAAATAGTTTTGTCAATATTATCTTATCCTCTCGATTTTTCTTCTGTTGCGAGAATGGATCGTTCGTGTATCAGTTGCCATACCTATTGTATTCATGACAACGATGAGCGTATATACCATTTGGATGTTGTATACCATCAGGATTTCACAGGCAAGGATATAGTATACCGATATGCTTTAACCCATCGGTATATGATCTCTCAAAGGAGATCTTCAAAACGGAAACCTTCTCTTGTTGTGGGAAACCCTTTGATTTATGGTACCAATGGAAATCTTTTCTATCCGGTGCAGAACATTGTTTTGATGAAAACAGAAAGGAAAAGAATAAGATATCAAAGGACCGAGCCAGTTATGAACCCCACTACCTGACAAATGCAATATAGACGAGGCGCTTACATTTCATTGACAGAAAAGGTTTTGTAAGTAAAATTATCTTGATCTTCGGCATGTGCGGAGATTTTATTTTCTTTCATTTGTATTCTCTTGCTATGGCACACCCATTGGAAAAAGTCCGAAACATTGGTATTATCGCTCATATCGATGCCGGAAAAACAACTGTATCCGAGCGAATTTTATATTATACTGGAGTGAATTATAAAATTGGGGAGGTGCATGATGGTGAGGCGACGATGGACTGGATGGAACAGGAACGAGAACGAGGAATTACCATTACCTCTGCAGCAACGATGTGTTTTTGGAAAGATGTGCAGATCAATTTGATTGATACTCCCGGGCACGTTGATTTCACTGCTGAAGTTGAACGATCTCTGCGTGTTTTGGATGGAGGTGTTGTGGTGTTTGATGGTTCCCAAGGAGTTGAGCCACAGTCCGAAACAGTTTGGAGACAGGCGGATAAATATCATGTTCCTCGTTTGGCTTTCATCAATAAGATGGACAAAATGGGAGCCGATTTTTATATGAGTTTGGATTCGATTCATAAACGTTTAAGTCCTGATGCCGTTGCGGTCCAATTACCCATCGGTGCCGAAGGGGATTTCAAAGGTATTATCGATCTTCTGCTCAACAAGGCTTTCACCTTTGAAGGAAAGAATGGAGAGATTCAGAAAGAAATTGAAATTCCTGCGGATATGCAGGAAAAAGTGGAACAATATCGTCATATCGTGATTGAAAAAGCAGCAGAAGGAGCTGATGATTTGTTAGAAAAATATCTTGGTGGGCAGGAATTAACCATTGAGGAATTAAAGAGGGGTTTACGGAATCTGGTGGTCAAGGGGAAAGTATATCCCGTCTATTGTGGTTCTGCTCTTCAAAATATGGGAGTGCAGTTAGTCTTGGATGGTGTTCAAGAGTATTTACCCTCTCCTCTCGATATTCTTGCTGTCAAAGGGATAAACCCCAAAACAGAGCAACAGGAAGAACGGAAAGCGAGTGATCAAGAACCTTTGGCGGCGTTAGCATTTAAAATTGTTACCGATTCGTTTGTTGGGCGACTAACGTTTGTTCGGGTGTATTCCGGGGTATTGGAATCCGGATCGTATGTTTTAAATAGTACGAGAGGGAAAAAAGAACGTATTGCTCGATTATTACAGATGCACGCCAATTCTCGAAAAGAAATCTCATCTATCCCGGCTGGCAATATTGGAGCTGTAGTGGGGTTAAAAGAAACCAAAACAGGAGACACGTTATCGGATGAAGATCATCCTATTGTGCTCGAATCGATCACGTTCCCGGAGCCTGTTATCCAGATTGCGATTGAACCCAAGACGAAAGCGGACCAGGAGAAAATGTCTTTGGCCTTAAGTAAACTGGCCGAAGAAGATCCAACATTTAAGGTTTCCACGAATGAAGAGACGGGACAGACGCTTATCGCCGGCATGGGAGAGCTCCATTTGGATATTATCGTAGATCGTATGAAGCGGGAGTTTAAGGTGGAAGCGAATATTGGAAAGCCACAAGTTGCGTATCGGGAAACTATTGAACAAATGGCTGAAGCAGAAGGAAAATATATCAAACAAACTGGTGGACATGGGCAATATGGTCATGTCTTATTGCGTGTAGAACCTCAGGAGATGGGAAAGGGATATGAGTTTGTGAATGCTATCAAGGGGGGAGTTATTCCGAACGAATTTATTCCGGCGGTTGATAAGGGGGTAAAAGAAGCAATGACTCGTGGGGTGATTGCCGGATACCCATTAGTTGATGTAAAAGTGACGTTATTTGATGGATCCTATCATGAGGTTGACTCCTCTGAAATGGCTTTTAAAATCGCGGGGAGTATGGCTTTCCAAGATGCGGTCAAAAAAGCTTCCCCTGTTATTTTAGAGCCAATCATGAAAGTGGAAGTCATTACCCCCGAAGAATTTATGGGAGATATTATCGGAGATTTAAACAGTCGTCGAGGACAAATAGAAAAAATGGATCAGAGAGGATTAAATCGTGTTGTTGATGCTAAAGTTCCCTTGGCGTCTATGTTTGGATATGCGACGGATTTACGCTCCATGTCCACTGGTCGTGCCAACTATGTGATGGAATTCAGCCACTACGCCAAGGTCCCTAATCATATTGCTGAAAAGATTAAAACAGAGAGAGGAAAATAGAAAAAAGTCGAAAGTCTATAAAGTCAATAAAGTTTATAAAGCCTTCAAGGGATTGAGGGCTTTTTGTTGACATGAACGGTTTGGCAATTACAATGATATCTGATTTTTATAATATTAACATATGGTACCATTATTCTATAAGGGGCCTGATGGTGGGGAATACCCCTGTCATATTCGCCCCATTTCCGAAGAAACTATTCGATTTTTAAAAGAGCAGGCAGCAAAGGAACCGCAACTGCTCTTTCGGCAGCAGTATATCGTTACACTTGAACAGACGAGACGGGAGGTTTATGCAACACTGAATGAAATTGAAGTCAGGGGATAGATACTGGTCTCAAGAGGGCAAAGAAATAGAGAAATCGATAGTGATAGAATAAGCCTCGTTCTTGTCAGGAGTGTACAAACGAGATGTTGTGAGAGGGACCTGCATCGACCCTATCATTTTTTCCCTACGTTAGCTCATAACAACCAAAATCCGCCTGAGGCGGACTCGGGTCGTCTTCGATCCCCCGGAAGTATTTTCGCCAGCTACCGAAGAAACTCTTGGATGAATTTCTGAGGAAAAGGAGAAGACGATGGAAGCTGAAGAAGCCTTATTTTGTAAGGATTCATAAGCCGTATGTCGAACTCCGACGTGGTAGCCCCTAGGGGGGATCGGTTACCCTATGGTATTCAATTTCGCTCAGGGTTGTGGTTAGTCCTCATTGTTGATCAATCCTACGCCAGCTCGGATTGATATCTCATCCGCCTTGGCGGATTCGACCACTCTTATTCCATTCCCCTTTGTTTTGGAGCTCTTGAAAAATATCTCACCAACCATGAGATCTTTTACATGGTAGCGCTACGGGGAATCGAACCCCGGTTAACGGATTGAAAATCCGCTGTCCTAACCCCTAGACGATAGCGCCTCAAAAAGCGAAAAAGCAGAAGTATTGTACCGTTGGAACATGAAAAGTCAATCTTTTGCTTATTCAAAACCACATTTCTCCTTTTGCTTTTTTTCTTTTTTGCTATAGTGAACTCTGTATTTATCTCTTCTTTTTTGGTATACTGATAAGACATATAAAATTTGTACCCATGGGATATATTATTGTTCTTCTCGTTCTCAGTCTGCTGGTTTTTCTTCTCGTCTCATTCACGAGACGAAAAACAAACATGTCTCGCGCTTTGGATATGGTTTTTTTAAAGGTTCTTATCCCCCGAAAGGAATCGGATAAAGATAAACAAGATTCTACCAGCGGCATGGCGAGTGAAGGATTTAAAGAAGCAGTGGGAGTGATGGAACAATTCTATGCCAATCTGCATGGCATCGGGAGCGGTTCGCTTCGCTCTGTCTTGTTTGGGAATGAATATCTCAGTTTCGAATATGTCTTTTTAGGGGAAGAAGTTTTGCTCTATGTGGTTGTTCCCCGAAAATTAATGACACTGGTTGAAAAACAAATCACGAGTTTTTATCCTGAGGCGGTTGTGGAACAAACCCCGGATTACAATCTTTTCTTGCCGGATAGTAAACAGGCAACAACCTATTTACATCTCACCAAACATGTGGGGTATCCCATTCGCACCTACAAGTCGATGGAAACAGATCCGTTTAATAGTATCGTGAATTCCATGAGCAAGTTGGGTAAACAGGAGACAGCAGCTATTCAAATTATGCTTCGTCCTGTCAAAGGAAGCTGGCAAAAAAAATGCAAACGCATTGCATCTGCATTACAAAGCGGTAAAAAAGAGATCTCGTTTAATCCTCTGACGTGGATAGGTGATATCTTGGATATGTTTGTCAGTGGGGCACAAGAGAATAAGTCGGATGCGAATAAACCTACACCATTAACAGAAGAAGCTATGAAGGCCTTGGGAGAAAAGGCCCACAGTGTGGGGTATGATACCATTATCCGTATTATTTCTTCCGCTCCAACCAAAGATATTGCCGCAGGCAATTTATATACGATTAAAAAATCGTTTGCGCAATTTACTTTCCCTGATATGGCCAGTTTTTCGGATACGAAAAATCATAGCAATCGGGCTTGTCTGAAAAATTTTATCTACCGTTATTTTCGGCGCAGCATTTTCGCGAAGACAAAAGGAAGAATGATTTTAAGTACGGCTGAATTGGCTTCTATTTTTCATTTTCCCAATACGAAATTCAACAGGATTGCCGCGATCAAATGGCAAAATTTTAAGATTGCTCCTCCACCACAAAACCTTCCCAAAGAAGGCATTTTTCTCGGATGGAATATCTATCGGGGGATAAAAACGCCTGTTTATATTAAAAATGAAGATCGTTTTCGACATGTCTACGTCATTGGGCAGACCGGTACAGGAAAATCGACCATATTGACGGTTATGGTGGTGCAAGATCTCAAAAATAATGCCGGGTTTGCCGTAATGGATCCGCACGGACAGTTGGCGGATGATGTTTTTTCCTACATTCCACGAGAACGGGCAGATGATATTATTTATTTTAATCCCGCAGATACAGAACGTCCTATGGGACTGAATATGTTGGAAGGGAATACAGAAGAAGAAAAAGAATTGGTGGCGATGGATGCCATGAACATCATGATCAAATTATTCGGCAATGAGATATTTGGTCCCCGTATCCAGGATTATTTTCGTAATGGTTGCCTTACACTGATGGCTGATCCTGAAGGCGGTGCACTGACGGATATTGTTCGTTTATTTACGGATGATGTTTTTCAGCAGTATAAGGTTGCGAAGGTAAAAAATCCTGTGGTTCGAGCATTTTGGGAAAAACAAATGGCGGCGACGGGACAGCGCGAGAAACAGGAAATGATTCCCTATTTTGCGGCAAAATTTGGACAATTTACCACGAATGCGCTGATGCGGAATATTATCGGACAGGTAAAATCATCATTCGATATTGCTGAGGTCATGAATACGGGGAAAATATTGCTCGTCAATCTCTCCAAAGGGTTGATCGGAGATATTAACTCCAATTTATTAGGATTGATTTTGGTTTCTAAAATACAAGTTGCTGCTATGCGCCGTCAACAACAAAGTGCTGCGGAACGAAAAGATTTTTACCTGTATATTGATGAGTTCCAAAACTATGTTTCCGATTCGATTGAAGCTATTTTATCGGAAGCTCGAAAATATCGATTAAGTTTAAATATTGCGCACCAGTATATTGGACAATTAGAAAAAAAACAGGGGATTGACCAAGGTACCATTAATCTCAAGGATGCCATCTTTGGGAATGTGGGGACCATTGTAAGTTTCAAAATTGGTGCGGTGGATGCCGAATATATGGAAAAAGAAATGGCACCTGTGTTTACCCAACAGGATTTAGTGAATATTGATGCTCGAAAAGCTGTTATCAAATTAGCTATCAATGGACAGCCTTCCCGGCCTTTCTCTTTAAATACCGTTCATCCCAGCGAGGTGAATACCCATAAAGAAGACCCGAGTGTGAAGGAGGCCTTTATTCAATTATCGCGTTTGAAGTACGGACGGGATAAAGATTTTGTGAGCCGGGAGATCTTCCACCGGATCGGGGCATTATAATATATTGCGATTGATCTCTTTTTTCTCTTGACGAATAGTTTGGGATTGTTATTATTTTGATATACGAATATTTCGTCTATCAAACTATACGTATGACAAAACGTTCGGAAGACCTCATCACTTATTTTTTAGAACTGAGCCGCCTGTTTCGAAAGGGGTTTTATTCGAAGCAAGAAGGAGTGAATTTCTTTCAGATGTATAGTCTTTCTCTTATTGATGAAGCAGAGCATATCACCATGAAGGAGCTGGCGCAGGGGCTTAATATCACCTCTTCTTCCGCAACGGCATTGGTGGATCGTTTGGTGCGGGATAATGCGGTGGAACGTGTCTCCGATCCAAAGAATCGTAGACTGGTTTGTCTGAAACTGACCCGGAAAGGAAAGGCCTATTTGGTGCGTGGCATAGCACAAAAGAAACGTATTCTCCATGATATGGTCTCCTCCCTTACGTTGTCCGAACGAGAGGAGTTGAAACGGCTTATGTACAAGGCTTGGACGGCCTATCGTCCTCATTAATTTTCTCTCATTCTATCGTATGAATACCGATGCATTCTCTTCTCCCCCGGGAAAAAAAGGATCTTCCGTCTCCCGTTTTTTTCAGCGCAAGGATGTTCTCGTTTTACTGACGATCATTCTTGTTGCCGCCGTTGTTCTTGGTGTTGCTTATTGGATGGATCAACAACGCTATGTCTATACCGATAAAGTGCAGGTGGATGCTCCATTGATTAAACTGTCTCCTATCATCGGAGGGGTATTGAAAGAGGTGTATGTTTCTCAGGGGGATCGTCTCTACGCCCATGAAACCGTTGCTCGTATAGGGGATGAGATGATTAAGACGCAGGTTTCCGGAATTGCCGTTATTGTGAATAAGGATATTGGATCGTTATACGGTCCAGGACAGGCGGTCGTCACCATGGTTGATCCCACACAATTACGATTGATTGCGCAGGTGCAGGAAGATAAAGGGCTTGCATTGGTCCATAGCGGAGAACCGGTGAAGTTTACGGTGGATGCCTTCGATGGAAAAGAATTTGAAGGAAGGGTCGAGTCGGTGAGCGAGACAAGTCATGCCGGGGATGTCGTTTTTAATATTTCGGATCAGCGCCAGACGCAAAATTTTGATGTGAAGATCTGGTACGATGTGAATCGTTATCCGGAATTGCAAAACGGTATGTCCGCCAAAGTTTGGATTCTCAAGCAATAAACGTTCTTATGTCGAAAAAAGATATTCCCCGTGGTCTGATTCTGTTGACCGTCATTATTGGGACATTTCTCGGACGACTGGATCAGACGATCGTTAATCTTGCCCTTCCGAAGATCATGAAGGATTTCAGTATTACGGTCTCCGAGGCGGGGTGGATTGCGACGGCCTACATTATTGCCAATGCTATTTTTGTCCCTATCTGGGGAAAACTGGGGGATACGATCGGACGCAAAAAAGTGTATATTCTGGGATTTTTAATTTTTATTGTTGGTTCCATCTTAGCCGGGTTGTCCTGGAATTTTCCCTCCATGATCATATTCCGGATCATTCAGGCTATTGCAGGGTCTGCCGATTATCCGACGGCTATGGCTATTTTAGCCGTGACCTATCCCGTCGGGAAGGAACGGGCACAGGCACTGGGAATTTGGTCTTCTTCCTTTGCCGCCGCAACGGTTTTCGGTCCGTTGCTGGGAGGTCCTCTCATCGATTCTTTTAACTGGCGAGCTGTTTTCCTGATCAATCTTCCCGTCGGTATCATCGGGTTGATAATGGCATGGTTTTTTATTGCAGAATCCAAATCGATCAAAAAAAGCGTCCATTTTGATTTTCTGGGTGCTATTCTCCTGGGGATTACGCTTTCTTCTCTTGTGCTTGTTCTGGATCAGGGGCTCAGCTGGGGATGGCTCTCCGCCTATAGCATTGCCTGTTATATCGTTACGGCGGTGACGCTCATTATTTTTATTCTGGTTGAAAAGGATCATAAAGAACCCATTGTAGATCTGAAGTTTTTTAAAAACAGCGTTTTTGTCCATACGCTCATCAATAATTTTATTGTTTTCATGGGGATGATGGGGAGTGTTTTTCTGCTTCCTATTTTTGCCCAGACATTTTTGGGATATGATGCGACACAGACAGGCTATTTGTTCATGCCCATGGCTTTTATGATGATGATCGCCTCCCCGTTGGGAGGAAATCTGACGGGAAAACTTCAACCGCGATATGTGATCATGATCAGTACGGCTGTGGCGGCGGCGGGTCTATTTTTGTTCTCGCATATGTTGGATCCTCGGTCCGGTCCTTTGGATGTTATTATTCCGTTAGGAGTTATGGCGTTTGGTATGGGATTCGGCATGGCCCAGCGAACCAATGTGATCGCCTCCGTTGTCCCGACCCATGAGATCGGGATCGCATCTTCCATCCTTGCTCTTGCCCGGAATATTGCCGGTGCATTCGGGATCGCGGTCTTTGGGACTATTCTTAATACCAGTGTCGAACAGGCGGTCCTTCGGACAGCCCGCTACAGTTCTTTTCATGGAACGGGAGTCTCACAGTTTCAACAATTTGTTGCGCTGTTGATGACCAAAGCCCAGATAGATGGCTATCATACGGTCTTTTTTGTATCTGCTTCTGTCGTGCTTGTTGGTGCCGCCCTTGCCTATTTCATTGGGAATGTTGAAGTGAAGAAGGGGGTGAAAGTGGAGGTGGAGGCCTAGGATGGGGAATGAGACTTTGCAGGGGGGAAGGAAAATCCATGAAAAGCGCAGAGAAAAGCGCTGTTTTCTTTTTTGAAAAAAATGTTGACGATTATTTTTTCCTATTATAATATAGCTTAGCCTTTCCTTTTTGAAGGGCTTTCTATTTTGCTCTTTGACATTCGGAGATAACGAATAAAACGTTATTATTTTCCTATGAAGTTTTAACTTTGCAATTGATTGCAAAACATAAATCCATTCTGCCCGACCAGGACGGAATGGTATTCATATGTTCATGATCTTCGGATCATGATCTTTATATGAAGAGTTTGATCCTGGCTCAGGATTAACGCTAGCGGTGTGCCTAATACATGCAAGTCGAGCGGGACGTTTTGTGTAGCAATACGTGAAACGTCTAGCGGCGAACGGGTGAGTAACACGTTGGTAACCTGTCCTCAAGTGGGGGATAATCCGCCGAAAGGCGGACTAATACCGCATGAAAATGGGGGGTCATATGACATTCCCATTTAAAGTCTTACGACGCTTGAGGGGGGGCCTGCGGCCCATCAGCTTGTTGGCAGTATAAAAGACTACCAAGGCTATGACGGGTAGCTGGTGTGAGAGCACGACCAGCCACAGTGGGACTGAGACACGGCCCACACTCCTACGGGAGGCAGCAGTAAGGAATTTTCCGCAATGGACGAAAGTCTGACGGAGCGACACCGCGTGAAGGATGAAGGTCTTCGGATCGTAAACTTCTTTTCTGGGGGAACAAATTTTGAGTGTACCCCAGGAATAAGCCACGGCTAACTACGTGCCAGCAGCCGCGGTAATACGTAGGTGGCAAGCGTTATCCGGAATCACTGGGCGTAAAGCGTCCGCAGGTGGGAAAGCAAGTTACATGTGAAATGCCGGTGCTCAACATCGGAATTGCATGTAAAACTACTTTTCTAGAGGGTGGGAGAGGCGAGTGGAATTCTCGGTGTAGGGGTAAAATCCATAGATATCGAGAGGAACACCAAAAGCGAAGGCAGCTCGCTGGAACATTCCTGACACTCATGGACGAAAGCGTGGGGAGCGAAAAGGATTAGATACCCTTGTAGTCCACGCCCTAAACGATGAGTACTCGGTGTAAGGGGAGTCGATCCCCCTTGTGCCTAAGCTAACGCGTTAAGTACTCCGCCTGAGTAGTACGGCCGCAAGGCTAAAACTCAAAGGAATAGACGGGGACCCACACAAGCGGTGGAGCATGTGGTTCAATTCGACAGTAAGCGAGGAACCTTACCAGGACTTGACATCCCGCGAACCTTGTAGAAATACAGGGGTGCTCGCAAGAGAACGCGGAGACAGGTGCTGCATGGTTGTCGTCAGCTCGAGCCTTGAGGTGTGCGGTTAAGTCCGTGATCGAGCGCAACCCACGTCTTTAGTTACATATTTCTAAAGAGACTGCCGTGCCACAAGCCGGAGGAAGGTGTGGATGACGTCAAATCAGCATGGCCCTTATGTTCTGGGCAACACACGTGCTACAATGGGCGGTACAAAGGGAAGCGAAGGAGTAATCTGGAGCCAATCCCATAAAACCGCTCCTAGTTCGGATTGAGGGCTGCAACTCGCCCTCATGAAGTCGGAATCGCTAGTAACCGTAAATCAGCATGTTACGGTGAATATGTTCCTGGGTCTTGTACTCACCGCCCGTCAAGTCATGGAAGCTAGGGGCGCCCGAAGTCTACTTTTTAGTGGCCTACGGCGAAACTAGTGACTGGGACTAAGTCGTAACAAGGTATCCGTAGGGGAATCTGCGGATGGATCACCTCCTTTCTAGGGAGAATAATCTCGACATCAAGTCGAGACATGATCGACCTTTATAGGAAAAGAGTTTTATTCTGTTATTTCCGAATGTTGAGGAGCAAAATAGGATGTATCATCCCGCCTCGTGCGGGATTTATTGTATCTCAGTAGCAAGTATTGCAAAAGAGAAATAAATTGGTAATATAGCTTCGCAGTTTATAACTCGGTCCTTTACATTTCTGTTCTTGTTGAAGGTATATAGCCAGAGCGTGGATCTGTTGGATGTCAGAGCCGAAAGAACCAATGGCAGGTCTTGGATTTTTCTCTGTAAAACGGATGATTTGCCTGTTGGAAAGAGAAAGTTACAGTAACTGCTCTGCCCGATATATTCACCAATACATATTCTTCTGTTTTCATCCATTATCCACCCTTTGTTATGGGCGTATAGCTCAGCTGGTTAGAGCGCGTCACTGATAATGACGAGGTCCGTGGTTCAAGTCCACGTACGCCCACCAGCCGACGAAGTCGGCTAGTCAAAAGTCATAGAGTAGAAAGTCAGAAGGCTCTCAGACTTTATGGACTTTATAAACGTTAGACTTAATGTTATGGGGATTGTATATGGTATAATCGGTATTGTTTTGGGGTTTTTGATGATTATTTATGCATACCCCATTAAGCGGTTTACAGGACCAATGGGTTGGGCTGAACGTATTTTTGGAATGGGAGGAACTTCCACAGCTATAAAAGTAATTGGATTATTGCTCATTATCGCCTCTTTTCTATGGATGACAGGAACTCTCCCTGAAGTATTACGTGCCATTTTGAGTCCATTTATTCCCGGGAGTAATCCACAGGGGGCACCTGCAACAGGAATAGTGATTAATATCTTGGGACATTAGCCCCTGTGCCTACTGGCCACGAAGGGCTAGGGTATCAGTTGGCTAGGGTAGCATTGAAATAAAGCAGATGATCATATCATCTTGGGGCATTAGCTCAGTTGGCTAGAGCGTCCGGTTTGCATCCGGAAGGTCAAGGGTTCGAATCCCTTATGCTCCACCACGTCGCAGTTTGATATCCGACTTTCGTATTCTGCCTGAAGCAGACTACTCCAGTCTTCATCAACTGCTCCTTTTCCGATAATCCGCCTATGGCGGATTATCGGGTACTCACTTCGTTCGCTCTTTCCGAGGTAGTTCGCTGTGCTCACATTTTTGGCTTCACAGTAGGGGATTCGAATAAGAACGATCCGAATGAAATGAGGAATTTCTTCTGAGCTGGCGTAAGAAGTAGTGGCGGGGGCTCGCCGCAGCCCCGAAGGGGCGTGAGGTGACCGAATCCCTTATGTTCCACCAGCCTTCGCTCTACGAGCTATGGCTGGCAAGCCATGCGAGTAGATAGCGAAGTGCGCCCTGCGAAGCTTTATGCGAAACATGGGCACGTCGTTCACTCTCTCCGGTTTTCGTCCACTGCTCCTTTTCCTCCTCACTGTCTTTCAACCGTTCGTCGGTTGTTCGTTTCACTCACATTCATGAGTGCTCGTTTAACTAGAATAGCTTTTTCATCTATTACTCCTTTTCCGATCGTCCGCCGTGAATGATCGAGTGCTCACGTTGTTTGCTTTCTCTTGCCTTTTTGAGGTTCGAACACTTCATCTTCTTTCCTTCATGAACATCAATGTAACCTACCAATTCCAATCTTGAATGATAGCATGTATTTTTGAGCATATTCTGGAGATGGATATTGACATTCGTATTCCTACATATCGATTACAATCGAACATCTTCATCATTTCCATGTATGGTTCATAGTAAGTTGGTACGCGATAAAATTTTACAGATCATACTCGCACAAAAAAAACAACCTATTTATCATGGGGCAACCGAAAAAGAATATGGGGAATATCTTATGAAAAAATTACAGGAAGAGGTTAATGAATTTTTTGAAGCTGAGAATAAGGAAGAGTTAGCTGACGTTATGGAGGTTATCTATGCAATATGTCAACATAAACAATTTGATTTGTCCGATATCGAAAAAGTGCGAATGAAGAAGAAAGAAGAACGTGGTGCCTTCAATGATAGATTGATTTTAGATCAGATAATAGAGGTGAATCCATAAATGGTATATTTCAGTTTTTATGTCGCTTCATGCATGACATACAAGAGAACCCTCAAATAATGATGAAAATACCAATGTAATATCGCAAGAAGATACTCTACAAATGAAGAGTCTTTACAGCAAACGCATGAGATTACATTGTGTCCTTCAAAATATCAATGGTGATACTAACAATGTTCCATAGGGGATATTTTTTATGTATAAAAGATGGAGGATAAGAGATTCGAATCAGCATGGTCCAAATGTCATGAGGAATTTCTTCTGAGCCGGTGATCTTGTTTTCATAAAACGCTAGAGGCGTGACCATATGTACGTGCTACGCACATTTTTTTTATCATTTTTTCTTGACGGATATAAATTAGCACTCTATAATAGAGAGTGCTAATATTTTATATCTTAACCTTTATTGCTATGATGCTCGTACCACGTACCAGAGGGATGATTCCTTTCCGCTCGGCGCTCGATGACTTCTTTGGGCCGGATCTATGGAGATCTGCTATGGGGAGAGACGGCTATCCTAGGGTTGATATTCATGAAACGGATAAAGAGGTCGTCGCAACGGCTGATATCCCCGGAATAGATCCGAAAGATATCAGTATCGATGTGAACGATGATATGTTCACGATCAGTGGGAAGATTGAAGAGGAGAAAGAGGAAAAAGACAAGAAATGTTTATATCAGGAACGCTTTGTTGGAGAATTTAGCCGATCGTTTTCTCTCCCCACTCGAGTGGATAGTCAAAAAGTGTCTGCCAAGTTTAAACATGGAACTTTAACGATTCACATGCCCAAGATGTCGGCGACCAAGACAAAGAAAGTGAACATCGAGGTCGAAAAGTAATCATTCCTCTGCCACAAAACAACAACAGGAGAGAGGTGATCTCTCTCCTGTTGTTTTATTTTGGGGAAGAGGCAAAGAGGAGAGGAATATGGATCGGTTACTGTTGTGTATTCCACCTCCAAACATGAAAGTTCACTTTTATTTTTTTCTTTTCCAAGAGGGTTTTCCAATCAATGAATACAAACACAAAAAACACGATTACGGTGAGCAATATGGTCAGGATGTTTTCCCAATTCCATCCGCCCATAGTCAATGCGCTCATCTTGTTGGACAATGCTTTGGCAGAAAGTGCTAACAACGAATAACTCACCAATCTTCCTAAGAAAAATCCAAACAGCACCATATTCATTTTGACGTGTGCTATCCCGGCGGCAACGAACAGTGCCGTGGTGGAGAGAGGCGTCAGAGAATAGAGAAAGGTAAACACGAAATTGGCAACTTGCGTTTTTCCCAAGCGTTGTCCCAGATACGAAATATTTTGAATCTGCTGGTGATTAAAAAGCAATCGGGCAAACAGATGAATATATTTGGATAGTACATATCGCCCCAGCGTTGCCGCCACTACTCCGCAGAGGACGACATAAGGGAGAAAGAGATGGTATTTTAGCAGAGCCAAAACAAGTATCGTCCATGTTGGCGGAACAAAGGCTGGCGCGATATTGACCAATAAAACACTAATACATAATTCAAGGTAGGGCATCGGGAAGAGAAATGTTATGATCTGTTTTTTTTTAGAGGAGAACTTCCGCCAATTCTTTGATGGAACTTACGGGATCCCAAGATCGCTTTTCAACACAATGGGTGACCCCTGCATTTTCAAAAGCTTGCAGACCGGATCGGTCGGAAGAAAAACCAACAATAATAATTCCTTCGCTTTGTTCCTGCAGCGGTTCGACCAGATCATCTCCTTTGATCTTCTCGGAAATATTGTAATCGAGAAGAACAATATCAGGATGAAGAGCCAGTATTTTTTCAACCACTTCATCGAGCTCCTCCTTGTCTTGAACATGTAAAAAAAGAGCTTTTCCGTCTGTCGCCACCATCAGCGCAGGAACAAATGATTGTAAGTTTATGAGTTTATCATCCACCATCAGAATGGTTTTGCCTTTCAGATGAGCGTCATCGGGAGACAAATCGGGAAGAACCGTACAGAGCGTATCGCTTCCCAATGTTTTCAAGGTGGCATTAATGTTTTTGAGCAATTCTTTTTCTCCCATAAGGGTTAGGGGCAAATGGTATTTATTTGCGATCGTACTTTTGCGATCATGTTCTGGTTGTTTTTATATTGTTGGGCAAGCACATCCAATTCCGAAGCATTTTTGAAATCGTGTTTTTGAGCAATCGCATCCGCCGCTTTTTGGATCTGTACTCCGATATCGGGAGAATCAGAGTTTTTCGTCATAGCCTTGATCTGTTTGCTGGTACAGGCAATCTCAGAGGTGGCACTCACAAAACGATCTTCAACACTGGCATTTGTGCAGGAGGTTGTAAGAAGGAGGAGCAGAAAGGGGAGAATATAATGTTTCATGGAGGCGAGAAAAGAGACATAAAGAGCATACCAGAAAAGGGATGATATGAAAAGATGTGGTTTGTTGGGAGTTTTAACCCATCGGATTGTATGACCTCCCATAGCCTCTCCTTATTAAGGAGGGGAAAGAAAAAACTTCTCATTATTTTTATTAACAAGGAGAGGGCGGGAGGGGTATAAAATAATCGGAACATCTATGACCAAGCTGTTTAACACAACGCAAAATAAGGTTGTCCGTAAAAAACTGCGAAATCTCATGACGGAACCGGAATGCAGGCTTTGGTATTATATTCGCAATAAACAACTTCATGGTCTGAAATTCAGAAGGCAGTATGGTATTGGGAAGTATGTTGTGGATTTTTATTGTCCATCTCAGACGTTAGTATTGGAGATTGATGGAGATTCTCACGATCAGCAGTATGAGATTAGACAGGATGGTGTACGAAAAAAATATCTGGAACGGGTATACATGAAAATCTTACGTTTTACAAATGAAGAAGTGATGCATAATATGCGGGGAGTTTTAGAACGTATACGTGTATGGTAGAGAATGACCTCCCCTAACCCCTCCTTGGTAAGGAGGGGAAAGAAATCACCTCACCTAGCCTCTCCTTATCAAGGAGAGGAGAGGAAAAAATAAAAAACTCCTTCTCTTTAGAAGGGGAGGGGTAAAAGAAAGCAGGTTATTTCTTTTTCTTTAGAGAGGATTCCGAGATCACTTCCAACGGCTCATCATCGGAACTGGTTGGATCTTCTTTGGTCTGTTGTTCTTCTCTCTTGTCTTTTGGGGCAGGTTCTTTTTTTTCTTTTTTCTCCTTTTTGGCATAGAGGAAGAAATACCAATAGGAGAAAACGCCTATCGCTATCAAGAGCAACAGCCATAGCATCCACCAGGGAAAAGAACCGGACGAAGCGGTATCCAGATTCGTAATCGTAAATGGAATGGTGATGGTAGAACTGCGCATTCCTTCAGGCGTAACGGCATACAGAATTACTTTATGGGTTCCGAGATCCAGCGGATTGGCGGAGGCAATGGAGAAATCTCCCGCGGTACTGTCGGCAATGATACTCGAAGACGTCATCAAACTTTGGAAAGTTGCTTGCACAGTTGCTCCGTATACGGTTTTTCCATACACCGTTGGTTTCTGATTATGAATCACAATCGTTGCGGTCAAATACGGAGGACTATATCCTTTGATGGAAACCGTATCAACCGCTTCGGGATTGGGAGCGGGAATGTTTTTCGTTTTATCCACCATGATCGAAACAGGCGGACTCTCTTCATCAGCTGTTTTTGCCAGAAGCGTATAATAGCCGTCCTCGACGGTTTTGTTGGCGGACACAAGAAATAATTTTTCATTGCTGCAGGGGGTCTCCTGCAACAATGTTTCTGTTTTATTTTTATCGATCAAGACAACAGATATGGTTGATGATGGCTTACATACCCCTTGTATAAGCCAATCGTTTCCCGTCATGATATCGCCGTTTTTCCAGTTGGTGATACGCAAATGTAATTGTCTCGTATTGGGATTGTCATTCGGATCAAGGGGGTTTGTGCCATAGAGCAACACTTCATCGCCGTCGGAGAATGTATCTCCATCCGTATCTTTTTTCTTGGGGTCTGTGCCGATCTGGTTTTCGATGGTATCCGACAACCCGTCTCCATCGCTGTCTTTGATGCCCGGTGATTGAGGGGTGGTGACATTATTTTCCAATATAACGGGAGGGATATTGCACGCTTGGCTGTTGGGATCCAAGGGATTGGTATGTTGTGCGATTTCCGCTCCGTCCGTACAGGTATCTTTATCCGTGTCTTTCACCAGCGGATTGGTATGATATGTTTTTACTTCCGCTCCGTCGTTTAAGAAATCACCGTCCGTATCAGGATTGAGGGGATCGGTGTGATAGATGTTCACTTCTTCACCGTCTTTAAGCCCGTCATGATCCGTATCGGGATTATTCGGATCCGTGTGATAATAGGTGGTTTCATCATCGTTTGTGAGTCCATCTCCATCATTATCTGATGTGGTATCTGTGCTCCCCTGAGCATTTTGGTTTTCTTGTTCATGAAAACTGTTTGTATTGCCGGTATTTTCACTGTTCGTATTATGATCGGTTTCACTGTTGATATTATTATTGGGCATATTCCCGTTCGCATTTTGTTGAATAATACTGTTTGTATTCTGGTTTGATGCAGGAGGAGTAGGAGGAATATATCGATTATTATTTTGATTCATACCGGGGCTATTGGTATTCTCATTTTGTGGAGGGACCTCGGGTTGATAATTGGTTGTATGGGACACAAAGGAGCTTACGTTTCCTGCCAGATCTTTTGTCTGAATCGTAACCATCTTGACACCCGGATCACCGACGAGGGTGAGGATATAGGACGCATTAATCGCTATCCATTTAAACGTATGATCCGTATTGCTGATATCGCCGCTGATGTAAATCCATGAAGCGTCATCTGTTCCGGTTACATTCATCTGAATATTCCGTATAGGTGTTGTAGAAGGAATAGAAAATGCTGGTGTTATAGGCGCTGTTGTATCCAGCGTAATAGAAGTTTGTAACGTATCTGAACTTCTCCCGCTGTTATTTTTAAACTGCACAAAGATCGTTTTTGCACCGTCTTGGGGAGAGAGGAGTGCATTGGAGCTGTTGGCATACGGCATACAGACAGGTGTCTGGGCACTGATGCCATTTTCGATATCTCCCCAAAAACACATCGTATCGGCTCCTTTTGCCGTGGTGATGAGAGAGATATCTCGATGATTGGTCAGAGCGTTGGGCAGTGTTGAAAATCCGATTGCAACCACATCCGAACCATTCATATTGGTATTGCTCGTATTCTCATTTCCATTGGTTGTTCCGTTCTGATTTGTATTCGTCGAGGTGGAATTGGTATTTGTTGTCCCGCTGTTGGTGTTTTGATTAGTGGAGCTGTTTGTATTTGTGTTTGTTGTTCCCGGCAAGCATGCTCCCTGATTACATCCTGTCGGGCAAAGAAAACTCTCTGTGGAAGGAGCTGCGGCGGTGGAAGAAGAACAATAGTATTCGGTCAACTGATCACTACTACAAAAATCGTTATATGTCGACCCAGGATTGATTGTCACTGTTCCCTGGATATTATAATTTTTTCCCCCATCACTATCCGTGCAGGTATAGGTTGTTGTACTTCCTCCGCCGCTACTGCAACTATTTTGTTGTGTGCTTGAAACCGTATTGGAATATCCGCTTTCAATCAAATTGCTGGTATCCCGTGCTTTTGCTCTATAGTAATATGTTGTGCCGATGGAGAGGTTTGAAAATGTGTAGGTGAGGTTGGTCGTCCACGTAGGGGAAGTGATGGTATTGAGAGGATCCATAAAATGATCTGTGGACATTTCATACCAATATTCACGATTGGCAGATCCCCCTTGGGTGGAAAGGGATATCGTTTTGCTTGTTCCTGTTGAACAAGATGACAAAGCATTAACAACCGGAGGTTCAATCGTAAGGGAAGGAGCAACAGTTGCAGAGACTGTTACATCACTTGAAGAAGAGGTTTGAGATACAACCACCGTCGGAATCCCTCCCGCGATGGTCACGATGAGAAGAATGAGTATGCCATACGATAATTTTTGTTTTTTGATCATGATCCTCTTTTGATGATTTTTTCTCTATGCACAGTATACTCTTTTTTCATCTCTTTTTCAAAAGATAATGACGAGAAAAATATTATTTTTTATGGTGTTTCATGGCTTGAGAAATAATCCATCGATTGTATTGTTTTATGCCATAGGTAAGCAGAATAATGATCAGAATGATCAGAATCAGATATTGGATAACGAGTTGGTAATTAAATCCCCAAAATTTAACTGTCAGAACCTGCATAGGATTTCCATCTCCATCTTTTAAAGACAGCGTAGCGGTGTATGATCCCCATGGATCGAAATGAGCACTTTGAACATAAGTACGTGGTACTCCCGGAAAAGCGCGTGCCTCCTGAGGTTTTACCTCTGCTACCTGTTTTCCCCACATGTCGGTAATAATAATGTTGCCGGTTGGGATAAAATGAGCATTCCCGGAATTGAGGATTGTAAAGGAAAAACCAACTGGTCCTTTGGCAATGAACGATGCAGGTGTGATATTGTTTTTCATGTCTATGGAACCAACTTGGAAGTTTGAAACACTTCCTGTTTTTGTAACATTGCCAGGTAACGTTACTAAAACGAGAGCGCCAACACGAGCGCTTACTCCAACATTTCCTTCCCCCTGAGGTTTTGTTTTAAAGAACATCACTCCATAGTGTCCTCCCGGTTCAGCGTTGGCAGGGACATTGATGCTAAAGGTCAGTTTTTTGTTTTCTCCTGCTTTGAGGGGGAATTCTTTTTCGGGATAACTCATCCATTTTTTCATCGAAGTCGTTGCGGCATTTTCTACACCTTCTTCCGAGAAAACAATTTGTCCATTTTGGTTGTAGGAAAAATCAGCTACTTCTGAAATAATCTCTGCATCCTTGTTGCTCTCGTTGAACACATATATCTCTTTGGTCACATTATCCCCCGGGCGCAAATCAAGATCAAAAATAGCTGGGGAAATTCGTAGAGAAGGGCCATTTTTTCCTGTTTCTTGTGCGGATACGATAGAAATATTCAAAAGCAATGTACTAACCGTGAGACAGAACAGTATCTTTTTTATTCCTTCCATTAGACTATATGAGTGATTAAATAAAATGGGCAAGATACTTCTATATTAGGAGGATTTTAAGGATATTGCAAGAGAGTCTGGTGAAATCACATGTACTACAAAAAAGGTGGGGAGAAGCAGGGAAAGCAAAAATAATATTTATGAAAGGGGAAACGAGCGTGTGTTTTAATTTCATATGAGGTTGGGGGTAAGATGGTTAAATACCTTAAGCTGCTCCTTTAGATTTTTTCTAAAGGAGCAGAAAAGATCTTTAACACTTCAAATTATAAAGCGGTTGCTGTGTAGGTTACAGTGGTAGAATAGTCTCCACTTTCAAGGGCTGACCCTGCAGCAGCTTTATAGGTTACGGTAGCATTTTCTCCTGATGGAGCAGCAGCGGTGTGTCGGTATATTTCACCCGCAGTTGTTCCAATGGCAGTTGTTCCATCCCCAACGCCAGCTGTGATAGATCCTCCGGATGGAGCGGCTGTCACTTTTAATCCCCATTTACTTGATCCTGCTGTGATAGCGGCATCCGTAGCTGGGGAAAAAGAATTCGTTGCATTCTTATACAGGGTTGCTCCACTGTGACCATCGTTGGCAGAAGCAGTGACGGCATATCCTGCAGCATTATTGGTTGTGACGGTAACAGTAGAAGTAGCTGTACTGGGTGCAGCTCCTGGTGTTAATGTTCCAAATGACTTCGCACTATTATCGACAGTGAGTGAAATAGTGGAGGCAACGGTTGCACTCACGGTAACGGAAGCACTACTAGCAGCATTTACTGATGGTAGGCCGAGGAGAGAAACAACAGCGATGATAGAAAAGATACTAATAATCTTTTTCATAACTTTGTTTTTGTTTACGATGTAAAATAAATAGAGTAAAGCTTTACCTTATTTTCCCTGAGGGCGCCCCCGATGGGGTCCCTTTGGGACTTTATTTTTTGGGGAGAAATATGAGTTCAATGAGGCGAGGTTGTTTTTTCTGTCATTGCGAGAAGCAAAGATTCGTGGCAATCTCCACGGGATTCCTGCCTACCATCCCTATCGGGAGGTAAACCGGGCAGGCAGGCTTTCATCTGCCGCGGGCAGATAAAAGCATGACAGAAAACTCTCACCTTTCCCAGTCTCTAAGGTCGATCTTTTGTTTTCATAGAGCCTGGAGAACTCCTTCCGAATGAAATGGTAAAGAACATATTATCTCCCTTTCGATAAGCCAATACTATATTAACATAAGTTTACAAAAATTGCAAAGGATTTTATAGTATTTTTTTTATGTTGTTTTCTATAAATATAAAGAAAAGTTCTCGTGGTCTGGGGGTGTGACCCTGAAAGTTGAAAAGAGAATATTTGTTATTCTAAAAGATAGCCCCGGCCCGAGTGGGACGACGAAAGCATCTCAATAAGGATACAATGCTCCTTGGGATCGCCACGGCACGTTGTGCCTCGTGATAACATCTTCCATTCACCTTGTTCGTCTCTCAAAAGAAGCCCCCGCTTCGGCGGGGGCTTCTCCCACATGTCTGTCATCCTAACAAAGGTCGGAATCCCTTGAGACTCTGAAATGAATTCAGAGTGACAAAAGTATCTGTCATTCTGAGCCCTAAAGGAGCGAAAGAATCACATGGAGAAAAGAGATTTCCGAAACCCGCCTTCGCTAAAGCTATGGAATGGGCAGGTAAATTCGGGATGAAAATGGATGTCTGTCATTATAACAAAGGTCAGAATCCCTTGAAACCTCTTTTGAACTTCCACGACACTTCGTGTCTCGCAGTGACCATGAATTCTCTTTTTTTCTTTCCTTTTTTAATTTTATGACTTTTTGACCTTTTAACTTTATAAACCTTATGAACTTTCTGACTTTATAGACTTTTTAACCACTTAGGGGCAATCCCCTGAAATCCTAGAGACTGCTTCGCTCTGCTCGCAGTGACGATGAACAGTGTCATTGCATCTGTCTGCCGAAGGAAGAAGGAGCGGCAAGTGACGAAAAAATCCCTTGAAACTCCTTGGGACTGCTTCGCTATGCTACAAAGTAGCCCATTTTTGGCGCGCAGTAACAGTTTGACTTGTCCTTTGCGAGAGACCGTAAGGGAGCGACGTGGCCATCCCATTGTTTTTGAGATTCCTTTCCCTTCGACAAGCTGAGGGGCAAAATGACGATTGGTTGCCGCCATGGTGTGTATTTTTGATTTCAACAGTCATGGTTCCTCGATCTTTGAGCTCAGGTTTTTACGGTATAGGGACAACAGTATACGTAATGGTTCCGCTATAATTTCCGCTTACTTGTGTTATATCCACTTGTCCTTTATATTCTACATTGACAACCGAACTACTTGCACTATATATCCCCTTGTTGGCAATCGTTGCTGCTGTTGTTGAAAAACCTGCATATTTTGGAGATGCATCTGATCCCCACCAACTGCTATTATAGGCGTTGCTATCTGTTCCGCTTTGTTGGAGACGATATCCAAAATAATTTGCCCCCGGCCATGATATGCTGGTAGTTGGGGTAGCACTGATATCGGCAAGAGAATAACTTCCGTTCTTTAATGTTGTAGTGGTGGAGGCTTGGGCGGTCAGCACGTATCCGTTTCCATCATTGGTAATGGTAATGGTAGAGGTTGTTGTGTTGGGTGTTCCTGGGATAAGGGTAAAACTTTTCGTGGTAGAATCCAGCGAAAGGGTGATCGTTGGTGCTCCTGATGTTACTGTTGCCGTCGCTCCAAATGTCGTTTCGACATTATCGCCATTGCGAGCTTTACTACACAGAGCATATTGAGTTGCTTGGGTCAGATGAGGCACTGTTTTTGTCCCCCAGCTCGATATTGTTTGCCAAACCGCACTGGGGCCGATACTTCCATCTGTTTGTACATATCCGAGTCCTCCACTTCCGTCACAGGTGGCACCCTGTTCAATGTAGATGGCATACACCGTTGTTACTGGATTGGCAGGTGTTTCGGTATTGAGGGTTACATTCACATATGGTCCGTTGGTGTAGGTATATCCTCCTGTTGTTGTGGGGGCCACAGGAACTTGAGCAAGTGTGTATTTACTCACGGAGGATGCTGTCGAAACATTCAACACATTATCACGCGCTTTCAATGTTGATTTGGTATATTGCGTATTGGGAGTCAGAGAACTTTCTGTTAAGGTGTTCGAAGTAACCCAGTTTGTCCCGTCAAAAGAGTAGGCCGCTGTTGTGTTCAAGCCCGAGACACTATCCGAAGCGGTGATTGTCCATTGTATACTTGTGGAACTTAACGCGGTGGCGCTTCCTGAAACAGTCGGTCCGGTATTATCCTGCGTGGAAAACGTAGATGTGCTCCAGGCGGAAGTATTGCCAAGACTATCTTTCGCTTGTACAAAATAGTAGTATATTTGTCCGTCTGTCAGACTGTTAAATGTGGCAGAAGCCGTACCCGACCAGCCGCTTGTCGTACATCCTGTTGTTGTATTGCTTGTGTTTCTGCAGAATTGATATTGAACTCCACCAACACCGGCATCTGTGACAGTTGATGAGGTAACAGTATTGGAAAGACCTGCCGTATAGGTTGGTTCTGCGGTGATCGTGGGAACGGATGGAGCTTGTTTGTCTATTTTGATCACGACGGATGTTTTGGTTGTTTCTGTATTTCCTGCGGCATCTTTGGAATAATATCGGACATATTGTGATGGGCACGTTGTTCCCGCTGTGCAACTCACTGTTACAGAAGTTCCAGCTGTTGTCGGTGTACATGTTCCTGTGGTATCAACACAATACCATGTGCCTGCACTCCCTCCTGACATCCCTGATCCGGTATCGGTAGGAGTGAGTGTGATAGTCTGATCTGTACTGGTCCATGTGGAAGATGCATTATCTGTTGTTGTTGGGCCGGTGGTATCATATATGATGGAGTCACTAACAGCGGTACTCCAGTTGCCGGCATTATCTTTGTATTTCACATAAACAGTTTTTGTACCATCACCTGTGGAACAACCTGCACCAGTTTGATTGGTGATGTTAAAGGTTTTAGTGGTTGCATACGCTTCGGCTGTTGTCCAGTTGGAATTGTCGCATGAAAACTGCATCTGACTTACCCCCGAGGTTGTATCTGTGGAAGAGAGCGTCAGGGTGGTGGTAGGGTTGTTTGTATAGGCTGCTCCTGAGTTAATGGAGATAGTGTTGCTCGTTGGAGCGGTGGTATCCAAGATAATCGTATCGGTGATATCAGATGTCGTGTTTCCACCGCCATCACGGAAACGCATATAGACCGTTTTTGTTCCATCACCAGTCGATAATGTCCATGCTTGAGAAGAAGAACATGTTGTCCAGTTTGTGGGGGAAGCTGCGTTGCCATAAGCCATTTGGATAGGTGTCCAGGAATCTGAGGGGCAAGTGATATTTAAGGTGACGGAAGTGGAATTGGTATAGGTTGCATTACTGTTGATAGTGAAGGATCCTCCTGTCGGAGCGGCGGTATCATATATGGTTGAAGAGGTTCCCGAGATGGCAGAATTATTTGCCCCATCCAGAGCGTATTCGCGGAAGGCATAGGTATGTTCGTTTACACCGGAAGACCAAGAAGCAGAGCTGGTCGTTGTACAATTTGTTCCGGACCATGTTGTCCAAGCTCCGCCGTTGTCTGAGTATTGGATGACACAAGAGGATAATCCTGATCCTCCTGTATCAGTTGCAGCTGTCCAAGAGACGGTGAAAGCGGCATTGGCATAAGCAGGAGATGTTGGGGTATAAACGGTGGGAGCGGCAGTATCTACGGTCATCGTTGTAGATGACGGTATGTATACCTCATCCTCCCAACCGTATATATCTACTACTTGCGCTGTAAACTTATAATTATTTCCACTTGTCATTGTGTAAGAACCACTTAATGACCACGGGGAAGATGTTCTTTGAGCAATTAATGTATCAAGGCCTCCATTGACAGAAACATATAGCCCACACGAGGCTAAATTATAGATATCTTTAGTACATGTTACACTGTAGCTAAAAGATGTTTGATTGGTGTACTGGCTATTTGGACTTCCTGTAAATGATACCGTAGGAAAATCTTCTGTGCCTGTGCATGGTGGATTTGCACAGATATTCATTTCTTTTGAAGGAGTTTCTGTTGAAGGTGGGGGAGTTGTGGGGGTAAAACCGAGTTGTAGCCATCCCTCATACCCCGGTCCGATACCGTGTTTGTAGAAGATATCGAATAAGATTTTTGCATCGGGAGAGCCGTTACTCAAATCATTGTCGCCGCCAAAAGCGGTTGAGTCGTCTTCGATGAGCATGTTGTAGAGAAGCATATCAAACGAATCGGTTTCATTGTGCAATGCGGCAAACAACAGTTTAAGCACTTTGTTGTCCGTATTGTGCCCAACGGGGTTAATGCCTCCCAATCCTTTGGGTCTATTGAGATCCCACAAAATGGAGCTGATGATTCTGCCATCTGTGTGGGGTTCTCCGGTAAGATCATTGAGATAAGAAGGATCATTTCTGCTACATTTTCCCTGATACCCACTCGATTCTTCATTGGCTCCGAAATAGTAAGCAAGTGTTTTACTGCAGTCTGCCGTTTTCGTTTGACTGATATCAGCGGCACTGGGAAAAACAGATTCCCCGATGAGAGGATTGTTGTTTTGACTGGCGGCGAAATAATCGGATATTCCTTCCCGCAGGGCGGCCACTTCGCTGTTGTATTGACCGAATGGTTTTAAGTTTTCCACCAGGACATGCCCCATCTCGTGATAGATGATATCGGAGGAGAGAGCAAGATTCTTCGTATGGGGACAATTTCCGCGACCGAAATAGACGGTGTTCGTGGATGGAATGGTAAATGCGCTGCAGCTTTTTCCGGCATTTTCCGCTAGTTGCGAATTCGTGATGATGCTGATAGAAGCAGGAGGCGTTATCCCCAGCAGATTGCGGGCAACTTCAAGGGTTTTGTTCACATAATAAAACGCATTGCTGTCGGCGAGAGGAAGAATGGTGGCGGACAAGAAAGAATCAAGAATGGTTCCGCTGCCAGTTTGTAAAAGCACATTGCCCGACCCTGTCCCGACGGTTACGTTGTTCTCTTGTTTTTCAATCGTTGGAATCCCGCCGAAGTTGTCATCGATGATGGAAAAATCGGGAGAGGATAATTGAATCTTGGTAATGGTATGCTCATTTCCCGGAATGCTTCCGGACGCATCGGTGTAGAGAGGATCGGTTATGTTGCTGAGCCATATTTTCAAATTGGCAAACGGAGCCATAAAAGAGGTTGTACTGTCGGTATCTTTTGTGATCTGACCCGAGATGATCGTCTGCTGTACAGGCTGGGTGTTCTCTTCTGTTGTCGTGCTTATGCTGTTGGTGTTCTCATCGAGTGCCGGAATATACGAATCAACGGGAGCATTGGCGTTGGTCGTATCTTCTCCTGTCGAATTGGTATTATTGTTCACTTCTTCTGAAGGGGAAGAGAGAGGAGCAATATTCTCATTTTCATTGGATGGTGGTTGTGTGGAGGCAGGTGTTGTTTCTGTTACGGTAATATTCTCTGCAGGAATCGTTGTTTCGGTGGTGATGACGGATCCTGATCCCGTATCATTTTCTAAAAGAGTGGTGTTGTAAGCGGAGATGATGGTGTTGTCAGAGGCATCGATCAGAAATTCCCATACACCGAAGGGATTTTTGAGGTTTGCCTGAAAACGATAGCCGAGACGGATGATCCCTTTTGTTGAATCATTGTTGGGGATAAAGTACTCTTGATCGGAAGAGAGGAAGGAGTGATTGTCATCTTCAAATTGATACCCTTTTGCGATCAATTTATTTTTCAGAGCGCTGGCTGCGCCTTGCAATGGCTCGATGGGAGTTTGAGTAGGATCTTTATGGAAGATGGGAAGAGCTCCCGTCATTCCGATCACTTTTCCTGACCCTTTGGCGATATGGAGGGTGATGTTTTGATGTTCGATGGGGATGCCATCCATTTTTTCTTCTAAGACTACTTTGTACCGATCTATTGTTTCCTCTGTTGTGACGGGAGCAACAGTAAGCCCTGCGGATTCTGCCTGAGAGATGAAATCAAAGAGGGGAGAAGATTCCGCGGAAGAAAGATACGGGATATTTTTGGGAACGGATACCAAATCTTGCGCTGTCCGAAGATACGTGTAGGAGGCGGGAACAATCTGATCGGTTGTCAGCATCGCAGGGGGGATGCGGTCATCATGGGGAATAACGATGAGAGGTTCCCCTTGTTTTGTTTGGATTTCTACCCCGTCATTTTTGTGTTGAATGGTCTGTCTGGATACGGGATCTTCGGCGCTGTTGGTATTGCCGTTGCTGTTTTCATCCAAGGCATTGAAATTGGTGTTTATGTCAAGCGATGGATCATGCGCTGTCTGATTTGTCCCGACGAGATTGGTTTGCAGATTTGAAGACGTTGTATCTTGTTGGATCTTTAAACTTGGATCTTTTGGTTCTGCGATGGCTTCCGGTGGAACTGCAAAAATAGTCGCCATCAGATACATCATCAGAATGGCAACGTGCATATTCTTTTTTTGATGCTGAAGGGCATTACTGTCCATTTTTATTTTTTGTTCAAAAAAAAGGTTCTTTTGTTTTACATATATAGTGTACCACAAAAATTATATCTGCACAAGCATTTTTGTCGTTGTCCAACAATACTGATGTTGTTCCCCGTTCTCTCTTCTTGAGGGAGAGAAAATGTCGCTTGTTTTTTGAGTGACGGGAATGGTACAATAGAAAGAAGAATAAAAAATAAACACATGAACAAAAAGAACGGTATTGCTCTATCCCTGCTTGTTCTTCTGATCCTGCTCATGGGAGGAGGTTTGTATTATGTGAGTACTCAAAATACGACGGAGGGGTTAAGTGATACGAGTCATATTTCCCACAAGCAAAAAGACAACATTCGTATTCTTCTTCCGTTTGCCATTGATGCGTTCCCCTTATTCACTCTGAATGATCAGGCGCTTATTATTCTGAAAAATGTGTATGAACCGTTGGTTGATTTTGATAACAATCTTTCCCCGCAACCTGTTTTGGCAACTTCCTGGGGGATGCTCACTCCCAACATCTGGGAATTTACCCTGCGGCAGGATGTGGTGTTTCATAATGGCAAACCGTTCGGGGCGGATGATGTCCTTTTTTCCTGGGAGAAAGTAAAAACATTAGCTCCTTCGGAAACCAAAGAACAATTCTCCAATATTAAAGAGATCAAACAAACGGCTCCTTATAAACTGCAGATCATACTCTCTTCTCCGGATCCGTTGTTACTCTCAAAGCTTCGGTATCTCAGTATCATCCCTGCCAATTTGACGGATGAACAACTGCGACATTTTCCCTCAAATATGGTAGGTACGGGAGCATATACCTGGACATCCAACAGCAATGGGGTGGTGACATTGACCCGATTTGATCAGTATTATAAAAGGGATGAAGTTCCGTTTCAGACAATGACATTTATCATTGTTCCTCAAAAATTCGCCCGGCTGGAATTGATCCAGAACAAATCGGTTGATCTGATGGTGGCCGTTCCCGGTGATTTTGTTTCCACCGTAACCAGTATGGGATACAGAACGGAAATGATGCCAACGTTGGAATCTGTTTTTTTGCTGTATAATCTCAACGCCTCGTTTGCATCAGAGGCAGAACGAAAAACATTTGCGAGCCGGATTGATTTTACAGAATTGCAAAAACTGGTCGGATCGTTCGGGATCAGGGCATCACAGTTTATTCCCTCCGGTGTGTTTGGGTTTCATCCCGATATCACGATTCCATCCTCACAAACATCCGTTCCCAAAGATACGAAAGAATTTCTGACGATTCGGTTATCCCAAAATAATCAATCGCTGGCAGAAGTCATTGCAGGGCAACTGGAAAAACAAAATATCAAGCTGAATATTGCGGTCGAGGATGATCCCGTACTCCTATCCGATTTAAAGAACGGAAACGGTGATCTTTTTCTCTTAGGATGGAAATTCTCCGATGGGGATGCTCTTGATTTTTTATCTTCTTTTTTTCATACGAACAAAGCTGGGGAAGGCATATACAATGGTCTGGGTTACAACTTTCCCAACGTGGACACCCTGATCGATCAGGCGGCAGAAGAACTGGATCCTTCCACTCGTCTTAAGTTTTTGCAAGAAGCGATCCGGGCGATCAGCGATGAGACGGTTGGCATCCCTCTCTTTGAATCCCGTATGATGTATGCATATGTCCCCGATCTCTCTTTTACGCCCAGCATGGATGGGATGATTACGTACCGTAATTTTTAATCTATGATGCGTTCGATTCGTTCCAAACTGATTGTGGTGGTCTCCCTGCTCATCGTCGTGATGTTTTCTCTCACCGGCTATGTTCTCATTGATCGCAAAACCAAAGAATTGACGAGTGATATTTATAATCAAGCTCTCTTTTTTGCCAAAATGTCCACCTCCAAGATCGTTGATGTATACCGTCTGTATTATGTATCCCAGAGTTTTTCTTATTTCAACAGGGACCTCCAATCCATTTTGTCCCTCAATCCCGATATCAGCACAATATCTATTTTATCCTATCAAGGGGAATTGTTATTTGATTCAGCTCAGGAAAAAACCATGCAATATCAGGGAGAGAAAAGATTGATAACGGATAAAGAGCTTTTAAATCGTATTCAGGATGTCAAGCCATCCGTGATGACGACGACGGGACGGGTACTCTATTTATTACCGACAGCGAATGGAACCTATCGTTTTGTTGATAAAAATGAAAAATCGGTTGCGCCCTTAAAAGCAACGGAACGTGTTGATTCTCTCGTGTTTGCCAGTGGAGATGTGTATCGTGTTTTGTTTCATATTTCTTATGAACATCTCGATGCACGTATCCGCGATATGATGATGAGTATGCTTATACTGCTGGTTGTTTCGGCCCTTATCGGTATTCTGGTATCTTCCTATTTTTCCTCCCGTATCATTGCTCCTGTAAAAGTGTTGATGAAAGGAGCGCTTCAGATTGGACGGGGAAATTTGAATGTGGCCGTAGATATTCGTTCCCGGGATGAATTGAAATTGTTGGGAGATACGTTCAATACCATGGCCCGTGATTTACGGAACAGTACGAAGTCCTTGATTGAGAAAGAACGTATGGGAAAAGAGCTGGAGATCGCTCGTGATATTCAGGAGAAATTATTGCCCACCGATCTTCGTATCCAGGGGCTTGATGTTGCTGCCGGGGTTGTGCCCGCTCTGGAAGTCGGAGGAGATTGTTTTGATATTATCCGCATAACAGATGATTATTATTTGTTGTATGTTGGAGATGTCACGGGACATGGTGTTGCTTCCGGTCTGGTGGGGTCGATGGCCAACGCGCTCATCTATTCGTATAGTGCCTTTTTAAAACATCCCAAGGATATCTTGCATCATACGAATCGTGTTCTTCAGACCAAAACTTCCAACGATATGTTTGTGACGATACTCATGGCGGCATGGAATAGCCAAAATAATACGTTGCTCTACACGCAGGCGGGGCATGATCCACTTTTTTATTATCATGCCGCGACGCAGGAATTGATGATGGGAAAACGGGGTGGGATCGCCTTGGGTCTTGTGAACAATCTTGCTCCTATGATTCAGGAAGAAAAACTTGTTTTAGAACATGGGGATGTGGTGGTGATCTATACGGATGGTTTTCCGGAAAGTTTTCGAAAAGGAGTTGATGGTAAACGAGAGATCCTCGGTTTTCAACGGTTTACCGAGATTGTCCGGCAGGCCATTTTATTACCGCGGGCACAGAATATTTATGATGCAATTGTACAAAAAACCAAAGATTTCACAGGAGATTATCCGCAGTTTGATGATATGACCTTATTCGTGTTGAAAAAAGTATAAGAAAGAATGAAAGAATGAACGAGTTAACGGGTTAACGAATGAACGGGGTATTCTGATTTCTAGTTTTAACTTTATAAACTTCTTCTCATTTCTAGGAAAGAATGAACGGGTTGATGGGAGTAATTACTAATTATGAATTATGAATTTCTAATGACTACATTCTCATTACTCATTTCTCATTTCTAAATTCTGATTTCTTTTTTCTGGATTCTGGCCTTTTCTCTGTCATTCCGGTTTATCCGCCTGCCTGTCCGTTAGGCAGGGAATCCATCTCTCTTAGGGGAGAGATGCCGGACGAGAGCCTAAGAGCTCCCCTTTGTGGCCAGTATGACGAATTTCTCTTTTTTAACCTTATAACTTTTCAACCCCTAGGGGGCCCGTTGGAGCTTTATAAAAACTTTCTGCCGGTAAACTTTTATCGTGCGATCTTTTTTAGTTGTTCCTGCAGACCGTGCAGAAGTTCTTCTTCTTTGGCGAGTCTTTCTTTTTCCATTTTGATCACATCCTTTTTGGCTTTCTGTAAAAAATCTTTGTTCTGCAGTCGTGCTTTCATCGTGGCGACAAACTGTTCTTTTTTCACGATCTCATTTTTAATTTTCTGTTTCTCTTTCTCTTTATCGATCATCCCGGCAAAGGGAAGGTATATTTCAACTTTTCCGACCAGACTATGTAATGCATCTTTGAGTGCGGCACCGTCCTGAACGATTTTCAGCTTATTAATTTTAGAGAGTATCTTGATGATTTCTTCTTGTGCTCGAATAGTCTTTATTTGCTCATGGGCGATGAGAACCGCATCAATTTTCAGATGGGGATCGATCTGTTTTTCAGCGCGTATGTTCCGGATACTGCGGATAATATCAAATATGATTTGCATCTCATTCACATTTTCTTCATTGATGAATTCCTTCTGAGCTACTGGCCAATCTGCTTCGAGTAACATCTCTTTCTGTTCGAAAAAGGACCAGATTTTTTCCGTTACAAATGGGATGAACGGATGCCATAATTTTAAGATGGTGAGCATACAGTATTGCAAAACTTCCTGAATGGTAGGAGTAATATGAATCTTGGCAATTTCAATATACCAGTCACAAAACTCTCCCCAAGTAAAATCGTATAAGAGGGATCCCGCTTCCCCAAAACGGTACTGATTGAGGTCGTCAGTAACCTGACGGATCACTTGATTGGTTCTGGTCAAAATCCACTGAGAGGATGCAGGCAGACGTTTAAACTTGCCTTTCAGATCCTGTTGCAAATCTTTATATCGCTTTTTCTGTTTAATGTTGAAAAGGATAAATCGGGAAGCGTTCCACAATTTATTCACAAAATTCCGGTTCCCTTCCACTTTGGAGAGGGAAAACCGCAGATCATTGCCGGGAGTGTTCCCAATGGTTAAGGTTAGTCGTAAAGCGTCAGCGCCATACTGCTTGATAACGTCTATCGGATCAATCCCGTTTCCCAAAGATTTACTCATTTTTTTCCCTTGTTCGTCGCGGATCAGTCCATGTAAATAGACGGTTGAGAAGGGGAGTTTCTTCATGAAATGAACGCCCATAAATACCATTCGTACCACCCAGAAAAATAAGATATCATATCCCGTTTCCAGGACATCTGCGGGATAGTACTTTTTTAAATCATCCGTTTTGAGGGGCCAGCCGAGAGTAGAAAAAGGCCACAGAGCAGAAGAAAACCAGGTATCAAGTACATCTGATTCCTGAATAAACTCTTTGCTTTTGCAGCTACATTTTTCCGGGGGTTCTTCGGTAACATACATCTTATGACATTTTTTGCATGTATAGGCTGGAATCTGATGTCCCCACCATAATTGACGGCTGATACACCAATCGTGCACGTTTTCTAACCAGTCTTTAAATACTTTCTCGAAACGATCCGGAATAAATGTTAATTTTTCTTTTTCTAAGGTTTTCAGCGTCTCTTCCGCAAGCGGTTTCATTTTGACAAACCATTGGGAAGAAAGATAGGGTTCCACTTTTGTGTTACATCGGCTGCAATAGCCGACATTGTGAATATGTTCGCGAGTTTCTTCCAAATTACCGATATTATTGAGATACTCTACAATATTTTCCCGTGCCTGTTCGGTGGACAACCCTGCAAATTTCCCGGCGGCTTTGGACATTTTCCCATCTTTTCCAATCACAGAGATAACCGGCAAATGATGTCTTTTCCCGATTTCAAAGTCAGTGAGATCATGGGCTGGTGTCACCTTAACGGCACCAGATCCAAAATTCATATCAACTGCTTCATCGGCCACAATAGGGATTTCCCGATTCAAAATGGGTAAAATGAGCGTTTTGCCGACTAACTCTTTGTACCGTTTATCATCGGGATGGACCGCCACCCCCGTATCACCCAGCATCGTTTCCGGACGGGTGGTAGCGACCACAACAGACTTATCCGCTGCTTTAACAAAATATCGAATAAACCACAAATGACCGGGTTCCTCCTGATAATTTACTTCCAAATCGGACAACACTGTTTGGCAACGGGGACACCAGTTGACCAGATAATCTCCTTTATAAATCAGTCCTTCTTGATACAGATCAATAAATACTTTTTTAACCGCCCGAGACAATCCTTTATCGAGTGTAAATCGTTCGCGATCCCAGTCACAGCTGGTTCCCATTTTTTTAATTTGATCCGTGATGATCTGATGGTATTTTTCTTTCCATTTCCAGACCTCTTCAATAAATTGTTCTCGTCCCAAGGATTCTTTTGTTTTTCCTTCCTCGGCCAAATGTTTTTCCACAACCACCTGCGTAGCAATACCAGCATGATCTGTTCCGGGGATATACAAAACCTCCTCTTGCAACATGCGATGGTAACGAATCATAAGATCTTCAATGGCAATCGTCAGGGCATGTCCTAAATGGAGCATGTTCGTGACATTGGGGGGAGGCATGGGAATGACAAACCGTTTTTTATTTTTGGTTTCTTGGGGAGTAAACATTTTCTTCTCCAACCATATGCGGTATATGGTATCTTCCACGATAGAAGGATCATATGTTTTTGGGATTTCTCCTTCCTGAATTTCTTTCTTTTTTTCCACCGATTTGGTTGGTTTGAGAACTTTTGGGGCTTTCTTGACCATAAAGGGTCTTGCTTTCGGTTGTCGGATGTATGTATTTTTCTGAATCTTCTGAATCGTTGTTTTAGGTTTTGCCACCTTCTTCTTTGGTTTTAAAAACTTCAAGATTTTTTTGAGCATTTTCCCTTTTTGTTGAGGAGGGGAATTCTTTTTTTTCTTGAAGAGAGAACTCTTTTTTCTCGGCGGAAGTTTTTTCTTTTGAGCAACAACTTTCTTGCTCGGGGAAGATTTGATGACCTTCTTTTCTTTCTTCATACTCTTCCTGTTCTGCACCTTTTTTTTCTTGGACATAAACAATGGTTAGAAAACTGGACTACAGCGTAGCAGTTTGCCTTCCATTTGTCAAAAAATGAACAAAAGATATTATGTCGTTTTCCTCTTGTCTCTAAGAAAAACAGGATGTATACTTTTTTTGTTTACGCTCTTTTGGTACATGATTCCTCCTTTGTTTGTAGAACGGTTTTCCACTCTTACCTCTTCAACTTCTGTAGAAGCGCTTTTGTCCTGTCTCGCTTCTGTTCAAAAATCCCTTCGAATCAATACCCATAAAATTACTATTGACCAATTTCAACAGATTGCCACAGAGCATCACTGGGAACTTTCTCCAATCCCCTGGGAACCTGCCGGATTTTTTATTGATCGGGAAGACAAACAGTTTCCTTTGGGAAAAACAGTAGAGCATTTTGCAGGGCTTTTTTATCTCCAAGAAGCTTCCAGTATGCTTCCTGCCCGGGTTTTGTCTCCGGGAGAAGGGGATATCGTGTTGGATATGGCGGCGGCACCGGGGAGTAAAACAACGCAAATGTCCAATATCATGAACCAAAAGGGGATTATTGTTTCCAATGATTTTTCTGTATCGCGGACAAAAGCGTTAGCGACCAATATTGAACGGCAGGGGTGTATGAATGTCGGGATAACAACCATCAATGGGAAAATGATGGCCGATATCGTTCCGGATACCTTTGATAAAATTCTTCTGGATGCTCCCTGTTCGGGGGAAGGAACGGCATGGAAAGATACATCATTTTTTACCCGTTGGAGTCTGGATACGATCAAACGGTCAGCAGGACTGCAAAAAAGTCTTATTCTCTCTGCCTTTGATGCGTTACGATATAATGGAGAGATGGTGTACTCAACCTGCACATTTGCTCCGGAAGAAAATGAAGCGGTCATTGATTTTTTGCTGCGGCAAAGACCGGGGGCGAAATTAGTATCGATTACGTCGCATCCCTCATTTGCAGAAGGATTATCCACATGGCAAGAGACCGTCTTTGATCCCTCCCTATCCAAGACGGTCCGTCTCTTTCCCCATAAGACACAGACAGGGGGATTTTTTGTTGCGCATATCAAAAAAGAAGCGGGGAACTCAAAACTGAAAGAAAAAAGAGATTTTGGTAGTCGGGAAAAAATCATGCAAACGAAAGAAAAAAAACAATATACAGTGTATCTGCGCAAAACCTATGGCATTGAAGAGGCGTTGTTTGATGATTTTGTTTTTACAAAAGTGGATGATACGGTATGGATCAAACCTGAAAAATATCTGTTATTGTCACGCTATATGCGGATGGATCGTTGTGGAGTGAGATTGTTGACGACCAACAGCAATGGGACGTTGAAGCTCTCCTCTCCGGCGGCATGGGCGATAGGACAACATGCTCATCAAAATGTGGTGTCCTTGGAAGAGGATCAGGTGATCGCATTTATGCAAGGAAAGGATATCCGTTTACGTGATACACAAATCAGAGGAGTGGTGCAGGAATCGGTTGTGGTGAAAGATCCGCGGGGTTTGGTTTTGGGTGTTTCGCTGTTTCAAAAACCTTCTAGGCTTAAAAACCAGATTCCTCGACATGCACTCTTATCTTCATGACGAGGTTGTTTGCCGCTGTTGGTGAGGTGATGTTCAACACCAGCCCGAAACAGATATGCATCAGAAAAGAGGGAAAAATCAATCGTATTCCATTGGCCCGTTGTTGGAGGATGATATGCTGTGTCCTGGTGAAGAAGGGGGTGATATATAAAATATTGCTTCTTTGCCCCTTTTCCCGTACAATCGAAACTCGAAAGATGTATCTCATCTTTCTCTTTGTCATCGTCCTATGTCCCAAGAAGATTTGAAACAATTATGGTTTACGATTCTGACGACGTTTGCTCCACAGATCCCACGGAGTGATTTTATCACCTGGTTTAAAAATACCGCTATTATCTCTTGGGATGGAGTGCACATGGTTATTGGGACACCGACGGTATTTAATCGTGATATGCTGGTGAAACATTTTCAACAACCATTATTGGAGACCGCCAAAACCATTTTGCCGGACATCCAAGATATTTCTTTTGTGATCGAGGGGTTGCTTCATGATAAAGATGAACGGGTGATCAATCTTTTAACGATTTCACCGGATCCGAAGAAAAAAAATCCTCCCCAAGAGATCACACTGGTTGAAGGCATTACGAGCAAGATCTTGAATCCCAAATATAAACTAGAAAATTTTGTTGTCGGACCAGATAATCAATTGGCTCATGCGGCTTGTATGGCTGTTGCCCGAAAACCCGGTGAAGCCTACAATCCTCTGTTTGTTTATGGAGGAGTTGGTTTGGGAAAAACCCACTTGTTACAAGGAACAGGAAATGAAATTCTCCGGCGGTTTCCTAAAAAAGTTGTCGTGTATGCTACATCCGAAAAATTTACGAATGAAGTCATTGAGGCGATTCGTAATCGTCGTGGAGATAAACTGCGCGAAAAATACCGACAAGTTGATGTGTTGATTATCGATGATGTTCAATTTCTGGCCAATAAAGAACAAACGCAAATTGAATTTTTTCATACGTTCAATACCCTACACGAAGCGCATAAACAAATCATTATTAGCAGTGATCGTCCTCCGCAGGAACTCGACTTTTTAGAACCTCGTTTGCGATCCCGATTTGAATGGGGCATGATGGTTGATATCGGATTTCCTGATTTTGAAACACGCGTCGCTATTTTACAAATGAAGGTCCAGGAAAAAGGAATATTTATTTCCAATGATGTGCTCTCGTTTATTGCTGCCAATGTGACCGAGAGCGTTCGTGAATTAGAAGGGGTCTTGAATCAGGCGATTGCCTTATATGAACTTCGACATATCACTCCGACGGTAAAAAGTATCGCTCCGATGCTTAAAAAGTTACATACCCATACCAAGATTGTGGGGATGCCCGATTCTGTATCTCCCAATGGTGTCCGATCTGTCGAGGATATTGTTCGTGTTGTTGCAGATTACTATAAATTATTGCCCGAGGATTTGATGGGAGATAGTCGTCGAGCTGATATTGTTTTGGCGCGTCAAATAGCGATGTATATTGCCAAGAAATATTTTAAAATGACCTATCAATATATTGGAACGTATTTCCAGAATCGTATTCACACAACGGTGATGCATGCGGTTGAAAAAATTGAAACAGAGATGGAAACGGATAAACAGCTTAAACGAGATATAAATGCTTTACTTCATGATATGGGTGTGTTATAAAAACGGTGAGAAATTCCCTTAACACTGTTTTTCTATGATACCATCCCATCGACGCATCCCAAAAAAGAAACTTTCCTTTTTTCTTCCCCTCCTGATTGCTCTGATGATTGTGATTGGAGCTGTTCTTTTGGTACGAGCCCTTATTCCCGGTGGGGGGAGTGATCAAACATCTCATGCACCGGTCGCCACTTTTCTGCTTCCTTCGGGACAGGCCTGCATTAAGCTGAAAGATGTTTGTGGTCCCGTTGTGCCTTCCTCTGACCATAATCAATTAAATATAGGAGAAGGGGTGGAAACGACAGGATCTACCCGCGTGGAAGTTGTTTTTCAGGATGGAAGTCTGGTCCGTTTAGACGGCAATACATCGTTTACGATCGATACCTATACGAGTACGAATAATAAAAAAACGATTGCACTGACCTTGCAACAAGGATCCCTGTGGGTGAAGGTGGCCGATCCGGAAAAAATAGATTCTTTTACCATCCAAATGGGAAAATCACAGATTGCTATGAAAGATGGTATTTTCGCACTGACCCGTAATTCCCTTGAAGATATCTATCGCGGCATGAAAGGTTCTGCCACGATCACGGTGATGAATCATACCACTCCCCTGGCCACCTATACCTTGACGTTGGGGGCACAACTCAATGTTACGGATCAATTGGTGCAACAACTGATGACCACCAAAAATGTGGATGCTCTTATTGTTTTAGATCAGGATTTTAGAGATTCTGATTGGTATGCGTATAATACCGCACGAGATACGCATATGGGAGGGGAACCTATTACTTCTCCCGGCAACAGCAATTGGAATATGAATGATACGACATCTTGGTCGGCAGGAAATAATAATGAAAATAGTTCAAATGGTATGGGAAGTAATACATCAGGACCAACACTTCGGGTTGTCAGTCCTCCGGAGGGGAGTTCTGTTTCGGATGATATCGTCGTTATGAAAGGAACGGCATCACCAGACACGGCAAAAATATATGTTGATGATTATGTCCTTCAAAAATATGTGGCAGGATCTTTAGATTGGACCTATAAGGCAGCTATCCCATATGGCAATCTTGTTGTCGGGAAAAATGTTTTCAAAATCTATGCCGTGGATAAGTTGGGGCATAAAAGTGATCTGATCTCTTTCTCTTTTTTCTATGTCCCCAATACGAATCTGAACACCAATAGCAGTTTTCCTCCGAAACTCTCTGCGCCAGTGGTTACTGCTCCCAGTACAGGGAAAGAATATACCACGAGTGATAATAAGATTGTGATACAAGGAACGGTGGATAAAAATGCTACCAAAGTTTTTGTGAATGGCTACCGTCTTCAGAAATTCGCACCTGGCAGTGGACAATGGATGTATTATGCCTATGAAGAATATGGTACGTTACAAGAAGGAACGAATACCTATACTATCTATGCACTCGATAAAGATGGTCATCGCAGTCCTTCTGTCACCTATACCATTCAATATCACAAATCTATAACTGGATCAGGAACGACGCTTCCGTAAGCACTAGAATTATGTTTTCTTTTTCGGGATGGTCTTTTTCTGTTGAAGCTGAGTGAGGAGAGATGCTCCGATGGAATCTTCCAGGTGATGGACGGGAATTTCAGGAATCGGATGGGATGGAATAGTTAACATTGAGGAGTCTTTTTCTTGTTGAGGGGGAGGAATTTCGTTCTGGTGATGTGGGGGAATGCCCAGACGGTTGCCCTGTAATGCGCATACCTTATCCAAAACTTGCTTTTCGGCCTCATAGAGAGGTGCGGTAAGAGAACAGAAACCATCACTGTAGGATCCCGTTCCCGCAAAAAGAGATGCAATCTTTGACGCATCGATGCCGGGATTGATGGTTTTAATAAAGACATTGACCATGTTATGGTCTGTTTCGACAAACAACAAAATAATTTCAGCACCAGGAGCATTGGCGAGTAAATCATCCACAATTCCCGTGATATCATTTTTACTGGCATTGTTTTGTTGAAGTTCTTGATACGTAACGGAAGACCATACGATACGATAGATAGGATCGTTCTTCACATTGCTCAGTACTTTTCCCCAGAGTTTCAGGGTTGTTAATTTCTTTGTCTTGTAAATATTTTTAATGATTTCTTGTTGTCGTGCCCCCAGTGCAATTAATTGAGCAGCGGCGGCAAAAGAGAGGGGAGTTGTATTGGGGTTCTGAAAACTTCCCGTATCCACAATGATGCCTGCTAATAATAGGGTGGCAATATCTTCATCGATCAGATCTTTTGCTAGTGCCCCTCCAAGGGATAAAAGTATTTCAGCTGTTGAAGATGCAGTGACATCGACAAGGTTTATTTTCCCAAAATAGGTGTTGGTAATATGGTGATCAATATTGATGACGGGGATAGAGAAAAACATATCCACATGGCTGTCATATATACTTCCGAGGGATTCATGATCGGGCGTGTCGAGTACAATAATGAGGTCATATTTATTCACTCCTTTTTGAAATGATATATTTTTGCTGGTCAGTTCTCCTTTTTTGGGAGAGATGATAATATTGATCCGGTCTTCTTCCATCGTATAGCGCAGATTATCAATTTCACAATCCGGACAATGAATCGAAACAATAAAATCTTTTGTATTGGTTAATGCTGTTGCCAGAATGTCAGTCGTGGGAAGGAATTTATAAATATCAGGAACGGGATCTTCACAGATGGCGGTTACATTTTTATGCATTTTTTTCAGCATGAGATACAGTGCAATCGTGCTTGCCAATCCATCTCCGTCAATCTTTTTATGGGTGAGCAATAAGATGTTTTCACTTTTTTTGATCCACATGATCGCCTGTTGTGTTCCGGGATTATCCATGATCAGATAGGCAGAATTAAAAATCAGTAAATCATATAAATATAAACCAAATTTACAAAATTGTCAACATATTTTTCTCCCAGAGGAATTTTGGTTTTTAAAAATATGGTTCAGTTGACCGGGAAGCCTTTTAGGGAGAGTGAAAAGATGTTTTCCCCGGTGGGTATTTCTTCTTCTTGACATCGTGTTTTTCTGTATGTACTCAGGCAGGGGGCTATCTTACTTTTTCTTCTCCTCCTGGTTGACAGGAGAGAGACATTTCTTTATTCTAGAAGCAGACTATTATTTTATTTACTCTTTCTCCTGTTTTTTTCAAGAGGTGCTACAGAAAATATACGAGATTCTCTCTTTCAACAACAATGATTCCCCGACATGTACTCACAACCATGATATATTCATTTGGACACCTTCTGTTGGAAGAAGTCTCATTTTTCAGTGGTTCTTCTTTGTACACCAATAAGGAGAATGAATAATCTCTTTCCACTATGTTGATCATGATAGTGATAGCGGTCATAGCACTTCTTTTGGGAAGCGTTTTGGGCTTTCTGTTCTTTTATCTGAGAGCGAAGCGTATGAAACTGGAGGGACAGAAGATGAAAGAAAAGATGATGTATGAAGCGGAACAAAAAGCAAAGGAGATTATTTTGGATGCCAAAAACGAAGCATTCAAAATTACGGAAGCCTCAAAACGGGAAGAACAACAACGTCGGCAGAATATAGAAAAGATTGAAAGCCGATTGATGGCTAAAGAAGAAGCGCTGGATCAAAAAACGGAAAAACTCGATTTAGTCAAAACCAAACTCGAAGAAAAAAGCGTAGAGCTGAGACAACGAAAAGAAGAGTTGGATGCTTTGGAAACAAAATGGAAGAATGAACTGGAACGTATCGCACAGTTATCCAAAGAAGAAGCAAAGGAAATGCTTCTGAAACGATATGAAGATGAATTTAAGGATGATATTGTTCTGCATATCAAAAAAAGAGAAGAAATGTTGAAGGAAGAATCAGACAAAAAGGCGAAAAAAATTATTGCCCAAGCGATTCAGCGGTATGCCGCAGAAGTGGCAACAGAAAGTACGGCCACGGTGGTAGAGTTGCCCAATGATGAAATGAAGGGACGTATCATCGGTCGCGAAGGTCGTAATATTAATGCCTTTGAACAAAAAACAGGAATTGATGTTATTGTCGATGATACGCCCGGATCTATTCTTATTTCGGGATTCGATCTGATGCGACGATATATTGCCAAACAGGCGTTAGAAGAACTAATCAAAGATGGTCGTATTCATCCCACCCGTATTGAGGAGACGGTGGATAAGGTTACAAAAGAAGTGAACAATCTTATCAAAGAATCGGGAGAAAAAGCTTGTTTTGAATTAGGTATTACCGGTTTCCCGCCCGATCTGATTAAACTCATTGGACGGTTACGTTTCCGTACCAGTTATGGACAAAATGTTTTAAAACATTCTGTCGAAGTGGGATTCCTTGCTGCTGCGATTGCCGGTGAGATGGGAGCCGATATTGATCTGGCAAAAAAGGCCGGGTTCTTGCATGATATTGGCAAGGCCGTTGATCATGAAATTGAAGGCAGTCATGCGATTATTGGAGGAAATATCGCTCGTAAATTCGGATTACCGGAAAGTTTAGTCAATGCTATTGAATCTCATCATGATGATGTTCCTGCCCAAACCGTGGAAGCGATTATTGCTGCTGCGGCAGATGCTATATCGGGAGCACGCCCCGGAGCGCGACGAGAATCATTGGAAGCATATATCAAAAGATTGAAAGAGCTGGAAGCATTAGCCAACAGTTTCGAGGGAGTCAAAAAGAGTTTTGCTATTCAGGCAGGTCGTGAGGTGCGTGTTATTGTTGAACCCGAAAAAATTGATGATCTGATGGCAACCAAATTGGCATTCAACATCGCTCGTAAAATTGAAGGAGAACTCTCCTATCCCGGTGAGATTAAAGTGAGTGTGGTTCGGGAAATGAGAGTCGTAGATTATGCTAAGTAAATAGAAGGGATCTCTTCAACAAGAGCCCTGCATAAGGGCTCTTGTTTGTTTTCTGTACGAAACGATTTTTTTAATTAAACAAGTTTTGTGTTTTTTCCAGCCCTTCTCTGACGAGAGTCTCTATGATCGTTGGAATTTTGTTCAGACTTTCTTTCATGATCGTCCATTCGTTTCTGTTGAAGGGCGAAAGAACATGCGCAACGGCCTCTCGTTTTTCTCCAGCTGTGATACCGATCTTAATGCGAATAAAATTTCTTCCGATATGATCAATAATGGATTGAACTCCTTTTTGTCCTCCGGAGCTGCTGTTCTTTACGATACGTATTTTTCCCAACGGAAGATCAATGTCATCATGCAAAACGATGAGATGGTCTGTTGGTATTTTATAATAGGTCATCACTGTTGATACAGCATTTCCTGAAAGATTCATGTAGGTGAGAGGTTTGAGCAAAATAACCTCCTCCTGTTCTATCACCGTTTTTACATAGGCTCCTGCAAATTCCTTTTTTACTTTTACATCAGGAAGATGCCATTGCTGGAGCATCTGGTCTATACATAAAAATCCAACGTTGTGCCGCGTTTTTTCATATTCTTTTCCCGGATTCCCCAGACCGACAATGAGATACATAGGTGTTATGAGAACATACCAATCTGTGTTCATTTAACATTTTTTTCTTTTTGATTGCAAGCTGAAGCGCTCAATTTATAATAGAAGTGATTTTGATTTTTGAATCTATGCTGCGCAAAGTTATCCTTTCTTTTTTATATATTTTTTTCATAGCCAGCCTTCTTTTTGCTCTTCTCTTTTGGTTTTTACAGGGCACATTATTCAACAATGTCTTTTATACCGAGCAGATTTTGCCGCAGATTTACCCAACGGTTGTACAGGATATTGCACAGTATGCGATCAATCAGGATCCTTTTTTACTGCAGCATGTTTCGGTGACGGATATGGAAAATATTGTACAACAGTCTTTTCCGCAGAGTGATGCCAAAGAGATGGTCAATATGCTGTTCGATCGGTTTTTCCAGCGTGTTTTCTCGGATGAAAAAAGTATGGAAACCTCTCTGGATCTGGCCCCTTTTAAAGATCATTTTGCTCGATCTCTCGAACAGTTTCTCGTATCCTTTGTACAACAATTACCTGTTTGTCAGAAACCGGAAGATGCTATGACCTTTTCTTGTCGTATGGGAGATACTTCTCCGGAGGCCGTTTCGACGTTTATCAATAGTTTTATTGACCCCAAAGCGGTCATGCATAATGTCCCGGATCATCTCTCCCTCGCTATTCCGATTGTTCCTTTTCCTGTCTTCTTTATCTGTATGGATGTGCTGTGGCCTTTTGTATTCTTTCTTCCTCTCCTTGTTCTGCTTTTGATCGTGGCGGTCAGCTATAAAAACCTAAAAATGTTCTTTCAACAACAAGGATGGATGTTCTTGGTATTGGGCATATTTATTTTTTTTGTTTCTCTGCTGTTGGGTGAACTGTTTTCTTTCGCTCAATATCAATTGGAACAAGAAATAGCTGATAGTAGAACATATCTCCATCTGTTTTATGGAGCATACAGTACGACGGTAAGAACGGAATTGTGGTGGACTGCCGCTGTGTTCGTATTCATGGGCATGATGTGTTTCCTTTTCTTTTTCTCTTTTCGTTCCTTCGATAAAAAAAAGAGATGAAAAAAACTCTTGCTCTTCTGCTCGTTGTTCTCTTCCTCAGTTCTTGTGAACTGATCACCGATAATTGGGCCAATACGAATACTTCCCATAGTTGGTATGATCATGCTGTATCTGTGGAGACCGGATCGATTATGTCGCCTGCTTCTCCTGCTGTCCCAACATCTTCTCCCATGATATTGTTTACGAGTACCCTGTTTCATTTTTCTTTGCGACATCCCGGCTGTGATATTCAGGAAGACACGTTTGGAGTGGTGTTGATTTGTGGGTCAGAACAAATAAGCATTGTTCGGCAAAAAGAAAGGATGCCATTTCCATTGCCTCCGGTATCTCCGGAAGTACTCGTCCTTGCTTCGGGGACTGCAAATCTCTATCACGATGTTGACCAGAAAACGGGAGCGAAAAGAGATATCGTCGTTCTTCCTGTAGCTCAAACAAAAGAAATCCTGATCATGAGTGGCTATGGACCGGTGTTCGATCAGATCATCCAGACGATTCATATCTCTCTCTCATTACGTCCGGAAAAGGATCTCCGCATCACCAATGATAATCTTTTGTCCGTCTTGTGCCCCCTGGCGTAAGAGTTCTTTATCAATTCCCATTTTGTGCATGACATCGTAGACCCGTTGTAAAGCTTCCTTGTTTCCCTGCGGGGACATGCGTACGATCTGCTCGATTCGTTTCCCCGTAATAACGAAGGTATTCTTTTTCTTTTTCACTTCAAAATAATGAGGATCATCCAGATGAGGGCGAAATATTTTTTTTGAAAGGTTTTTGGTCGTTTCGGTTGGTTTGGACAACGATTGCAAAAGATGGATAATCGCATCGAGCAGCATAGTGATATTTTCTCCCGTAGCCGCAGAAATAAAGAAGAGATCTGTTATTTTTTTCTTGGCAAATTGTTTGCGGATTAATACGCGCTTATCTTCAGACAATACATCACATTTATTGATGACAATCAATCGTTTTTTTTCAAGCAGAGCTTTATTGTATTTTTTCAATTCTGTATTAATAGTTGTATACGCCTTCACCGGATCTTCTGCAAATCCATCGATCAGATGCAGTAAGATTCGTGTTCGTTCGATATGTTTTAAAAATTCTATCCCAAGCCCTTTCCCTTTGGATGCCCCTTCGATCAAGCCGGGATTATCCGAAATAACAAAACTTTTTCCTTTATGATGTACGATTCCGAGATGTGGGACGAGGGTTGTAAAAGGATAATCCGCAATCACTGGTTTTGCTCCCGATATCCTGGTAATAAGGGTAGATTTTCCCGCATTGGGAAGGCCGATAATACCGACATCGGCAACCAGTTTTAAAACGAGGGTGATCTCTTTTTCTTCTCCCCGATCTCCCAGTTCTGCGAATTGGGGAGCCTGCCGGACACTAGAGACAAAATGCACGTTGCCATATCCTCCACGACCACCTTTGGCAATCACACATTGTTCTCCTGCTTTTGTGAAGTCAGCGAGCACTTCTTTCGTTTTTGTATCCATGACTACCGTTCCAACGGGAACCTTTAAAATCAAAGGAGGAGCATTTTTTCCATTCAATTTTTGACTTCCTCCATTGGCACCATCTTTGGCTTTAAATACTTTACGGGAGCGAAAATCAGATAAGGTATCGATGTTATGTTCAGATTGTACAATAACATCTCCGCCGTTTCCGCCGTTTCCGCCATCGGGACCGCCAAAAGGAACATATTTTTCTCTCCGGAAGCTCACCATTCCGTTTCCACCATGGCCTCCTATAACCTTCAGAGAGACTTCATCAACGAACATAGGGAAAGTGATCAGGTTGAACGTCTATACGGTTTCAGATTCTTTTGGGAAGTATATTTTTGACTTTATGATTCAAAAATCTTATAAATGATAATGACCCCCTTGGGGTTGTACAGACCGTTTGTATTATAATGCATATTACACTTTTTACAATCGGGAAACTGAAGGATACCTTTTTTGGAGATGCTCAGGTTCATTATGAAAAAATGCTCCGTCCATTTTGTCATCTGATCATTGAAGAATTGCACGATGATCCTATCCGGAAAAATGAACCCAAAGAACGTATTATACAACGGGAAGGGGAACGGATTTTAAAATGGATTTCTCCCGATGATCCTCTTATTGTTCTGGATGAGAGGGGAGAACAGTTTTCTTCTCTCTCCTTTGCGCAATGGATGGGAAGGTATAAAGATCAAGGAGCATCATTGCAGTTTGTGATTGGTGGTCCGTATGGAGTATCCCCGCACGTGAAACAAAGAGCGATCAAAATCATTTCCTTATCACCACTGACATTGCCTCATCAACTCGCGCGCATTGTATTTTTGGAACAACTCTATCGAGCATGGACCATTTTGCAGGGGAAACAATATCATTATTAATCTATGCCAAAAATATTTTTTTCTCTCCTCTTCCTTTTTCTCACGGCTTGTTCTTCACAGGTTGTTGTAAACGATGATCTGTATGTGAAAATTGCTGGGGAAGTGATCTGTTCCTCGACGGACAATGAGGCGGCGATCTATCAAAAATATGGAGTAACGCGTGCCGACCTAGAGGCATATAAGCAACGTTTCTCAAATGATCTGCAACATCAGCAGGCTATTGCAAAACGTATTCTGCAGGTAACCATGCAGTGTTATCAGTAGCAATGAAAATGAATTGCAAATTGTTCTTTATTTTGCTAAGGTAAAACACTGTTTTGTCCGTCTTTTTTTATGTCCCATCTTCCTGAAAACACTTCGTTCCAACAAAAAATCGAAAAACTTCAACAAGAGCTCTCTGCCATAACAGCACGACAACAAGAGATTCAAGCACAGCAAAACGTCTGGGAGCAGGCTCTTTTGCGCGCTGTCTCTCTCGAAGATCTTCGGATCCTTTTAGGGAAAGGACGGAAAGAAATAGATGGAGTGGATCAGCACATACAGCAGGTAGAGCAGGATCTCTCATCGATCTTTACGGGTTCTGCTGATGGGGTGGGGGAAGAGATTGATCGACAAATAGACCAATTTTTTTCTTCCGTGATGGGGTCCATGGATTCTCAGGATAATATTGTTGCTCAGGTTCTCCAGCAGTGGCCTTTATTGATTGGTGAAGAAGAGCAAACCTTTCATAAACGTTTTGAAGAAAGAAAAAAACAAGGGGGAGAACAGGATCTCACCTCTCTTGCTCTTACGCTGAAACAAGAGATTCTTTGGGAAAGAATGTGGAGGATTCTTTCCCAAGAACATGCCTCCCTTGATCCTTGGTTGCTTTCTCAGATACAACAAAAGTGGATAGAAATCATCTCTTCTCAATCGGAGGGGGATCCAGAACAACTCTTGTGGAATGTCCATGATAGGGTTCTCTATGAGAATATCGAGGGACACGTTGCATCCCAATGGCCGCTGATGACATCTGAAGAGCAACGTATGGTCCAACAAGGATTTTTTGATCTTTATCCCAAACAGCGTTCACAAGATCCTATGGCGCTGTTTTGTCTGTTACAAAGGAAAATTGTTTTTCAACGCTCTTTGCAAGCACTGCAACAACAAGGGATATCAGTGCCACAGCAGCTTCTTCCCGAGTTTGAACGCCTATTTATTGCTCGACGGGGAGATAAGCCTGAAAAAACACCCGAATCCGTTCTGATAGAAATATGGTTTGATCATTTGTATGCTCAATATGTCATTTCCATGGGACAAGAACAGTATTTTACTCCTGAGGAACGAATAAATATTTTTCTGGGCACGAAGGATACGATGTCACTCAAAAAAATAAAAGATATGGAAGTAGCTTTTCTCTTTAGTGTTACTCGTCAAATTGTATTCAAAACATTCCCAAAGCTGAAAGTGAAGTTTGTTCGTCCTATTACAGACGAAGAACGGAAACAACTGGTGATCGATTTTTGTATGCGGTGGAAAGAATCTCCTTGGAAGGTCACTCTTCACGATATAGCAAAAAAAATGCATTTATTACCATAAGAGCGGGGCCGCATTTTTTCAAAACAATTGCTGGGAACTAGGATACCCATCAATCGGGAACATAGTTTCCTCTTTGATGCTGGTGCCGTCGGAGAGAATCGAACTCTCATGATCTTGCGATCGCTGGATTTTGAGTCCAGTGCGTCTACCAATTCCGCCACGACGGCCCAGAGAGTCAACAGCAGAGGAATACTACTAAAAGAATGAGCAACCGTCAATTCGTAATAAAAGAGGAATACAAAAACTCCCCTGCCAACGGCAGAGGAGTTTTTCATCCCTTCAGGATAGTGTTGTTTTATTCTCCTTATGGAATATCGACGTTCATGTTCAGATCCAAGGGGATATCGCTGTTCGATGGAGTATCCAGATCACCATTTTGATCGGGAATCTGCATATTTCCATTGGTATTTAGATCCGTGGAGGGAGCGCCAAATATTTTTCCTACTTCTTCCATCAGATCTTTTGCTCCCGCCGGAGCTTGTATGGAAACAGTCTTGTTGGGATCAAGCGTGAGATCTATGGAAATAGTTCCTGTTGATTTTTCACTTGGATTATTCATTGCAATAGATCCCATCAGACGATACAGATTGGTATCTTTCACTCCAATCCACATCTCTCCACTCATATCCATTTTTTGCAACCCATCTTGCACTTCTTTTTCATTCTCGCTCGTAAAGGGCTCCTTGATAATCGGTGATACTTCTTTCATAAAGGGGATGATACTGTTTTTATCTAATGCAACAGCATAGTGGTACATCTCAACCCCATTGAGTGTTGTATTACCGAGATCTTTGGTGACTTTAAAAAGATCCGTTTTGGATAAGAGCTCTTTGATCTTTGCTTCCTGTTCGGGAGTAAGTTTATTTTCTATAGATACTTCGGCTGTAACCGGATTATTGGCCTTGCTCGTGTCGATGAAATACCAGTTGTTCTTCAAGGGGTCAATGAAACTTTTATACTGCTCAAATTCAGGGAGATTGACCTGAAGATCTTTCAGATTAAGATACAGTTTTTTCATCAGATAGATAAGGTCTATAGCCATTTTTCCTGATGACGGATTCCCCTCAGGAGTCTTGGTATTCAGATCGAATGACAAGTTCACTTTGACTTTTTCATCTCCTTTTGTTGCAATATCAAAATCACCATTAGTAGCAAGAGAGAATTTTACTTGTTCTGTTTTTGATGTCTCGGCATTGGGGAAAGTCATATCCACAGCAAGGGTCCCCATAATATTTCCGGACTTCATTTCTCGTCCCCAGAGCTTGCTTTGCATGGAACGGACATTTTGTTCTGGTGCCACACCTCCTCCAAATAAAGAACAGCTGGAGAAGAGTAAGATAGTCAAAGCCAAAACTCCTGCTTGTTTCAAGTGGTTGACAGGGGTCATAAGAAATACGTTAGATAAATAAAAGCTTATGAATAAGCTTTTACATTATAGAGCAACGGGCAAGGAATGCAAGGCGAAGTCTTGATTTTTATTTTTCAGCCTGATTCTATTTTTTTCAATGGTGCAATATTTAAGGCTAGTTTTTTAATACCTATAGTAGGATCTTGGAATGCAATCGTTGCGACATCCCCTTTGATTTGAACAATGATCCCTTCTCCCCACGATGTATGTCGGATCCGATCTCCATCTTTATACAACATTGCCGATGTTTTTCGAGCGGGAGTTTCTGTTGCCTGCATTATCTTTTGTTCATGATATTCCTGTGTTTCTTCTCCCATCGTATGAAGATATGGCGCTGGAATCTCGGATAAAAAACGCGAAGGGATATTATTCTGATAATTACCATATAACAGGCGGGAGCGAGCATATAACAGATATAATTTCTCTTTTGCCCTCGTTATTCCCACATACATCAGCCGGCGTTCTTCTTCTAATTCATCTTGTGTCCATTGGCTTTGGGCGTGAGGAAATATTCCCTCTTCCAGTCCAACAATGAACACATAGGGAAACTCCAGTCCTTTGGCATTATGAAGGGTCATAAGGATCACTCCTTCTTCTTGCTTTTCATTCAGATGATCCACTTGAGAAATCAGGGAGACTTCTTCTAAAAACGTGGCTAGGGAAATTTCAGGTTCCAGTTTATCGTACTTGGAGGCAACACTAATCAATTCCTGCACATTTTGCCATCGTTCTTCTCCCTCATCGCTCCCATCCTGCAAAAATTCTTTATATGCAGACGTAGGGAGAAGATACTTGATCAAACTGCCGACTGGATATTCCGTGGATCGTTTTCTGAGATCGATGAGGAGCTGATAAAACGACTGTAAATTCTTCTTGGTGCTGGTGTTCAACTCCAGTATTTCAGTACTTCGGTGGAGGGCTTCAAACAGGGGAAGATCATAGGTATGTGCGTACGCATTGAGTTTTTCGATGGTCGTTGTTCCGATCTTTCGTGGAGGTGTGTTGATGATCCTCAGCAGGCTAATGGTGTCAGCGGGATTATGAATGACTTTTAAATAAGCCAGAACATCTTTGATTTCTTTGCGTTCATAAAATCCTACGCCGCCGATGATTTTGTAGGGGATGCCATGACGTAAAAACGATTCTTCCAAAATACGGCTTTGAGCGTTCGTGCGATACAGAATCGCACAATCATGATAGGCGCTATGTGTATCCTTTCTGGTGATTTGTTCAATGAGTTCTACTGTCATTTCAGCTTCATCCCGTTCTGTATCCGTCTCGATCACTTCAATTTTCTCTGGACTCTCTTTTTCTGTCCATAATGTCTTATCCGTTCGTTTGATGTTTTGCTTGATGAGGTGATTGGCGGCTTCAACGATCACCTTCGTGGAACGATAATTTTGTTCCAGTTTGATCACCGTACTTTCTGGATAATCTTTTTGAAAATTTAAGATATTGGTCATATCGGCTCCCCGCCAGGAATAAATGGATTGCCAATCGTCTCCGATGACGCAGATGTTGCGGTATTTTTCGGCCAATAATTTGGTAAACATATACTGTGCATAGTTGGTATCCTGATATTCATCGATAGAAATATATTTGAACTTTTCCTGATAGCGATCAAGAATCTCCGGGTACTGCTGCCACAATTGGATCGTTTTGAAAATAAGATCATCAAAGTCAAGCGCTTGATTTTTTTTGAGCTGTTTTTGATAGATAGGATAAATATCTGCGATCTGTTCTTCAAAGTAACTGTTCACATGATCGTGGTATGCGGTTTCAGAGATTAAATTATTTTTTGCCTTGCTGATATAGTTGAGAATTGTTTTGGGATTATATTGTTGTTCATCATAGTGATATTCTTTCAATATTTTTTTCATGAGCGCTTCGCTGTCGGCGGTATCGTAAATAACAAAATGATTTTCATACCCTAAGTGATGAATTTCTTTGCGCAGGATACGCACACAAACGGAATGGAACGTTCCCACCAGCGGTTCCACTCCAGACTTCCAAGGTTGTTGTGATGGATCTTTGTGGTCTGTTTGGAGGAGCTTTTGGATCCGCTCCTTTATCTCATTGGCAGCCTTGTTGGTAAACGTCACCGCTAAAATATGATTCGGAGATACCCCCTTTTCTTTGATCAGATATGCAATGCGATAGGTGAGGGCTTTTGTTTTTCCCGAACCGGCCCCGGCAATAATCAGCACAGGACCTTCGGTTGTTTGTACGGCCTGTCGTTGTGGTTCATTCAATCCGGAGAGAATGTCTTTCATATTTTTTGAAAAGCTCTCCCACTATAAAGGAGAACAAAAAGCCTTACAAGGTATCTTTTCCTTTACCCCTTTGTTGGGATTATGTTCGTACCACGCGGAGTTTGAGTACGAGGGTAATATAAAGTTCACGCAGGGTTTCGATGGTCATCTGTACGAGGCTGGCAATCTGTTCTTTGATGTGACGAATTTTTGCCAATATTCTATTGAGTTCATACGCGGAAAATTGAGAAATACTGCGCTCTATCTTTCGCGCTTCTTTTTGCAGCTGTCGAATTTCCAGGTTGAGAGCTCTCGTGATTCCCATTTGTAATTGGGTCGTTGACATAGTCTCCACTTTTTGAAGTTGTTCTTGGAGAACATGTCTTCTCTGTTGAGCTGTTGATGTTGTTCCTGTTCCTGCATTGGATACCACTTCAAACACTTTCTTAGATCCTTCGGTTTCTGCTCCCAGAATAACATACTCAGACAGTTGTTCGGCTGTCTGCTTCACTTCATTCGAGAGGCTGATGTCGGCACGCTGTGGTTGTCTGGATTCTATCCCCTCTATCCCTGTTTTTTGATCGAGAATATTGGTCATAAGATATTGCTGTACTTTATTATTACTAAGGTTACTCTTTTTTGTCAAGGGCATTATACACCATCAAGATGAAAGGAGTATATGTTGTATATATTCTTTTTCTTGTTGGAGTTGTTGAGAGAAAGATAATCTTGTAGAAAGGAATTGTTGGTCGATATCTAGTGAACTTTCAATCTGTTTCAGCAGGGCGGCAATATCCTCGTATCCTATATTCGTGCGCTTGCGGAATAATTTTTCAATACCATCTTTCATCATTTTGTTTTGTTGAACATATTGATCTTCCAGCGATGTAAGTTGCTGATACTTTTCGATGATCATCGTCATTCCTTGTAAGCTCGTTTGAAGATCGGTATAGAGAGAAGAAGAAAAAATATTCGTGTTGCCATTCCCATATTGCTGCACATACTGCAGGATGACCTGAAGGAGAGCCGTTGATCCTGTTTTTCGGACAGTTGCAAGATCGGATGTATTGGTAATAAAACCTAGTTCGATCAAAAATGCCCATGGAGTGGTATCGCGGATGATTCCCAGTTTTCCCCAACGACTGTCCGTATCAGCGATGACACCTGTAGCAGGGAGCTGTGTGATCGCTGCAACGGTAGAAAGCATTTCCTGCGCTCTTTTTTTGCTGTCTGAACTTCCTCCATAATAAAAAACTTGTACGCCGGAAGCAGTTGCCACACTGGCATTCATGTGGATATTGAAGACAACATCCTCTTTTGTTCCCAGTGTGTTGATGGCCTGGATCTGTTGGGAAAGATCATATTCTTCGGGGATTTTTATCACGGGGAGCCCTCGAATAAGCAGTGCATAATACACACGCTGAACGATGTTTTTTACTTCCGTGTGCTCTGTTGTGTTATTGGCCACTGCTCCCGGATCTGATGTGCTATGTCCTATAGCGAGAAAGATATTCATGTCTCGTGAATGATCATTTCCTACCATTATAGCACAACTGTTCCTGTGTTGAAAGAGGGACAGTGCAACATCGGTTGCTGATTTCTCAAAGAAAATGATTCTCTGATGAATTTATTGAATGGTCATGTGATATATCCTTGCAAAATTGGACTGTGCATCCTGAACCTTTTTGTTCCATATTGCCTCTTGATCCTGAATGGATTGTTGGAGGTTGTTCAGCATTATTGCATCTTCTTCACTCGCATCTGGTTTGGCCAGCAATTTCACCATGGTTGGAAAATCTTGATCACAAACATGGTTGTAAAATTCCAACAGCCCCTTGATTGCTGTTTTAAATGCTTCTCCCCCTCGTGGAGTGGGAAGTGTTTCAAGCGTGGCGATATCCTTATCAATGAGTGTTTTAATCTCTTGTACATCCTGGAGAAGATGAGTTTTTTCTATAGGTTGTGTTGCGCCGATTTGATCACTAAACAGGATGATTTTATCTCTGACCTCTTTTTGCAGTCGAACCAGAGTGTCATTAAATTGAATAGGATCTGGGCTAGACTGTACACATCCCGAAAACAGCAGAAATGAAAGACACAAGAGAAGAAGTGTCCCTGTATGTCGTATGGTATATGTCATAGAGAGAAATGAAATAGTAACTATGCTGATTGTATCTCAGCATCATGGGGAATGCAATGCCAATGAGGGGAAAAAGGTTGTTTTTATGGAATATTTTTGATCTGTGAGAATTTTTCGAGTGTTTCTTTCAGATCCTGAAAATAACTTCCAATAAGGGGGAAGTCGACGAATTTCCCCAGGAGCCAGAGAATACAGGCGATCACAATGGTCATCCCGATCACGATTCCAACGCCTCGTGCAATACCGGCCAAAAAATTGACCCACAACACTTTCCAAGGCGATTTCATATAGTCGATCAGCTCAGGGAATCCTGTCTGTTCTCCGATCAGAGATGGAATATTTTCTTCTGGTTTAGGGGTGTCCTTGGGGGGCATAATAAAAAGTTATCGTTTTAAAATAGCTAAAAAGGCTTCTTGAGAGATATGGACTTTTCCGATTTGTTTCATCCGTTTTTTCCCTTCCTTCTGTTTTTTCAGCAGTTTCATTTTTCGACTCACATCTCCACCATACAATTTGGCAGTCACGTCTTTTCGTAAGGCAGGAATCGTTTCACGAGCAATCACACGACTGCCGATGGCCGCTTGAAGAGCTATTGGAAACTGGGCTTTAGGAAGCAGTTCTTTTAATCGCTTGGTTAACTCCATACCACGTTGTATCGCTTTGCTTTTATGGACAATACTGCTTAACGCTTCTACCATCTCTCCAGCAACGAGAATATCAAGTTTAACCAGATCATCAGCTCGGTAATCGAGTATTTCATAACTCATGGAAGCATATCCGGAGGATATATTTTTCAGCAAATCAAAAAAATCGATAATCACTTCCGCGAGAGGAATGTCGTAGACCAGCATCACCCGATCCTCTTCCAGATAGGATGTGCTTTGGTATAGGCCTCGTTTTTCTTTGGCGAGTTCCATGATCCCCCCGATACATTTGGGAGGAGTGAGAATTTCTATCCGGGTATAGGGTTCCAATATTTTTTCGTATGAGGACGGATCGGGCAGTTCAGATGGATTACTAATAACTTTTTCTTCACCTGTAGAAAGAATGATTTTATACGAAACACTGGGAGCGGTGATAATGAGATTCAAATCATATTCCCGTTCCAACCGTTCCTGCACAATCTCCATGTGCAACAGTCCTAAAAAACCACAACGGAATCCGTGTCCGAGTGCAGGAGAATTATCGGGTTCAAACGAAAGGGAACTGTCGTTTAAACTTAATTTTTCCAATGCATCCCGCAGATTGGCATAATCATCTCCTTCAATGGGAAAAAGAGAAGCGAAAACAAACGGGGTTATTTTTTTATACCCCGGCAATGGTTGAGCCGTCAGCATATTTTTCCCCCCATAAATCGTATCACCTACCTTGGCGTCTCGAACGGTTTTGAGTCCTGTCACCACATAGCCGATTTCGCCGGCAGATAAACTGTCGCATGTTTTATATTTCGGGCTAAAGAATCCAACTTCGAGAACTTCCACTTTTTGTTTGGTATGCAAAAAATATACGGTATCATTTTTTTTAATGCTTCCTTGTACAACTTTTACATACGCCATGACTCCTTTATAGTTATCATACACGGAATCAAAAATAAGAGCTTTGGTTTCTTCTGATGATGGAGCGATGGGGGCGGGCACTTGTTCAATGATCCGGTCGAGTATCACGGAAACATTGGTCCCTTCTTTGGCGGAGATGCAGATAATATCTTTTTCGTCTATCCCCAAAATGTCTTTCATCTCTTTCTGTACTTTGAGGATATCGGCCGCTGGGAGATCAATTTTATTGATCACGGGAATGATGGTCAGATTATGTCCTATCGCCAGATACGTATTGGACAAGGTTTGTGCTTCGATGCCCTGGGTGGCGTCAACAATCAGAATAGCACCTTCGCATGCGGCCAAAGAACGACTGACTTCATATTGAAAATCAACATGACCCGGCGTATCAATAAGATTCAATTGATATCCTTTCCATTCCATGCGAACCGGTTGGAGTTTGATCGTAATTCCCCGTTCCTGTTCTAACTCCATGGTGTCGAGCATCTGGGCATGTTTCATTTCGCGTTTGGAATAGGTATGGGTTATTTCCAAAAACCGATCGGCAAGGGTCGATTTTCCATGATCAATATGAGCGATGATGCAGAAGTTACGAATACGATCGGGGGGAAACATAGTCGCTATGTTAAGCAAATTCAGGATCCTGATCTATCCTACTCTCTTCGGGGAGTGACTGATGTTGATATTTACTGCTTTTCTTTTTGTCATAGGGTTCAAGGACAGGGGAGGACATTTCCTCGATGGCAATCTGGCAAATGCGCATACCGGGATACAGTGCAATTGGGAGGCGATTGATATTTGAAATTTCCAAGGTAATTGTTCCGCTGAATCCCGGATCAACAAATCCTGCGGTGGAATGAATAATAATTCCGAGACGTCCCAAACTACTTCGTCCTTCCACACGAACGACGAGATCATCCGGAACAGAGATGGTTTCCTCGGTTACTCCAAGGATGAATTCTCCGGGTTGAATAATAAAAGGGTCTCCTTCTGATACTTCAATGGTGCGCATAATCTGCGTCATTGCATTTTTATTTTTGGGATCCAAAATGGCAATTTTGGAGTGATCATATATTTTAAATACTTTTCCTAAGCGTAAATCGACAGAAGACGCATGAACCTCTTGGGTAATGTCTCCGCGGGGAGAAACGATTTTAAGTTTTCCTGATGCCAATGCAGCAAGAATATCTTTATCAGAGAGCACAGCCATATATAAGGGAGAAAAAGGGAATTAAATATCGAATAAACTGTACTGTTTTTTGAGCTTGCGGTCAACATAATCCATCGCTTGCTGTTTTGTACTTATCTCTCCTATAAGCTGCATATCCCGCACTTCTTCTAACAGGTTTCCCATGGCAGGTCCTGGTTTCATATGGAATTTTTTGATCAGGACTTTTCCTGAAATAAGCTGGGGGATTTTTTTCGGTAACCGGTGTCGAATCTCTTTCTCCAGTCTTCTCAGTTGTTTATATAAACTCATATCTTTTGGTACAGTTCCATTGATATCTGCCTTGAGTAAGGCCATGAGCATACGAAAATTCGGATGAATGATCCACTTGATCTGTTTGAGTTCATCCATCGTTGGAATATTGCCCAGCATCATGTGATGGGCGACAATCCAGCTTACCCGTTCGATCAATTTTTTAGGCATGGCAAATCGTTTCAAAATGGTTTTCGCCATTTCACCTGATACGTGATCATGCCGATTAAATCGGATACGGTTATCAATGTGAAAGGTTCGCGGTTTCCCAATATCATGGAGAAGAATAGACCAGATGAGCGTTACACTGGGCTTATGCCGGATAGATGCAAGAGAACGCATGATATGATGCCAGACACTTCCTTCCTGATGATACATGAAAGGTTGGGCAATGCCCTTGGTTTCCAGTAATTCCGGGAAAAGATAATCCAGGATACCGAGTTCTGCCATATCCTCGAGAGCTTTGGCACGATTGGGCAAGAGCAAAATTTTATTCAACTCATCTCTGATGCGTTCTTTCGAGACATCGGTAATAAGATGAGCATAATGTTTCAGGGCTTTGTATGTCTCGGGATGATATTGTCCTTTGATTTGATGAGCAAAACGAACAGCTCGGATGATCCGCAAATGATCTTCTTCTATTCTTTTTCGTGGTGAACCGATAAAACGAATCAGATGTTCGTTGAGATCTCTTTGTCCATTGACGTAATCGAGCACTCTTTTATTGATCGGATCGTAAAACATCCCATTGATGGTAAAATCTCGACGCTTGGCATCTTCTCGAGGATCTGTAAACAGAACAGCGTCTGGACGACGCCCATCGCTGTATCCGCTATCACTGCGAAATGTAGCAATCTCAAAATGATGTTTTTTCTCAATAACAATAATGACTCCGAATTGTTTTCCAATCGGGATTGTTTTTTTGAAGAGTTGTTCAATTTGTTCTGGTTTTGCATTTGTTGCAATGTCATAATCGTGCGGTTTCTTTTTCATCAGCAGATCTCGAACACAACCTCCTGCAAAATAGGCACGAAATCCATGCTCCACCAGTTTTTTAACGATATTAGTTGCGGTCACTTTCATGATTTCAGTATAATCTTTTTGTTGCTAAAATAAAGGGCTTCACTATAGTGGTTGCGTATTTATTTTTTTACATTTTCCCTATGCCTCTGAAAAAAATAGTACCGATTAGTAAACAAACGGTTCAACTGGTACAGGAAACGAAAAACAAGGTTTTAGAAACGATCACCGCTTTGGCAACTACTGCCTTTGGTCTTGTTGCAGCACTCGCTTGGAATGATGCTATTCAGAGTATTTTTAAAACGTATTTTGGTGAACAGCAGGGATTGATAGCGAAAATCTGGTATGCTGTTTTAGTGACAATTATCGTTGTTTTGATTACCCTTTGGCTTGGCAAACTGGCAGCCATAAAAAAGAAATAGTTTTCTGTCATATCTCCTGTGTTTGTACACTGATTTTTCTTTCTTTTTGGAAGAAGAGGGGGTATACTTTAAAGTGTCTGAAATACCCGTTATTATTGAATGCATTTTCCTCTACAATCTGCATTTAAGGGATCCTTACATCTGTCCTCACCGTGGTGAGGCTTGCGGGAACCACCTGGTTTATCCGGGGAACACTCATTCAAAGGAGATAACGGTATTTCGGACATTTTATAATGATAGAAATATGGTGTCTTTCTCTTTTTTCTCTTTCACAAGAAGTATCGTTGCACTGTTTTAGAAAGAAAATAGTATAGGGATATATTATGCATAGAGATAGGGAAGATGATCGCTTTCGGTTGTATTTTCTTGAGGATATCCGCAACAGTTTTTGCCTCTACGCACAGAGAAAAAACAATATAACTTGTTTTTTATTGAAAGATATTGTTCTCGGTTGACGTATAAAAAGACATGGGGGAAATCATTTTATTCATTTTGTTTTTAAATATGGCTTACGACAATGCACAGGATAGAGTATTGATTCAACGTTATTTAAAAGGGGATGAAGAGGCGCTGCCTCTTTTAGTCAATCGATATCTCAAAGCTATTTATAATTTTGTGTATCGCTATACGGGCAATCGAATGGATGCGGAGGATCTGACGCAGGAAATTTTTGTTAAAATGTGGTCCTCATTAAAGAAATTTGATTGGAGATATGATTTTCGATCTTTTCTCTTTACGATTGCCAAAAACCATTGTTTTGACTGGCTCAGAAAAAAGCAGGTTCATTCCCTTCAGGAAATATCCTTTGAAGAAAATATGGATTTGATTGAGATGACCAAAGATACATGTCCGTTGCCTTCAGACGAATTTGATCAAACAACCATGGCGACGATTTTTTCGGGAGCGTTCAAACAACTTACCGAGCCGTATCGATTGGTTCTCTCTCTTTATTACCATAATCAATTCTCTCTGTCTCAGATTGCAGAGCTGCTGCATGAACCGGTGAATACGGTGAAAAGCCGTTATAGAAGAGGAGTACAGCAATTACGAATCATTCTTGCTCATCAAGGAATTGTAGCAGAACAAATGAGGTAACAGATATTGATGAAAAAACGTGCACCCCAAAGGAAGGTGCGCACGTATTTTAGGTATATATAGATATACATCAACCTATGGGAAACCAGAAAAACCACCCCGTTCAGGATGTTCCCGTGGATCTGCTTAACAAAGTTTTACATCGGATTGCTCAAGCTGAACGATGGGAAACGACAAAAAGAAGAATGGGGATGGCATTAGTGGTATTGATTGCTACGGGGATATTGATGATACCGGCATGGATCAGTTTTCAATCCGATCTTACTCAAACCGGTTTTGTATTCTATGTTGGGTTACTATTCTCCGACTTTCATGATGTGATGAGAGCCTGGCAGGATTTCACCCTGTCCCTGATCGAATCATTCCCTCTTTTTGGGGGAATAACCGTTTTATTTCTTACCTTTTGTTTTCTCTGGGCATTACGATATGTGATGACCCATAAGATTCAACCAATCCCTCATGCTTTATCTGTTCAACACCATCAGGTATGACGCTTAAAGAATTTTTTCAGTCTAAAGTATTTTCGGTCTTGCTCTATAGCATTGGAATTGTCCTTGTCGTTCTGGTTATCTTTACCATTGGATTATTCGTAGGGTATCATCAGGCACGTGTTTCCTATCACTGGGGAGAAAATTATTATCGTAATTTTGTTGGTGGTCCACGAGGTGGAATGTCTCGTGAATTGGGGAGAAATGATTTTATGCACGGACATGGAGTGTTGGGACCTATTCTTAAGATGACATGGCTCAATGACAACACCAATGCTTTCGAAAGAATCCTTATTGTTCAGGATAGGGACAATATGGAGAAGAGTGTGATAGTGCATCCAGAAACGATCATCACCAAAAATCACGATACCGTATCTATCCATGATCTGCAGATCAATATGAATATTGTTGTTATTGGTTCGCCCAATGAAGAAGGACAGATAGATGCGAAATTGATTCGTATTCTTCCCCCCTATTTTTCATTTCCTCCCGGATCCATGGGATCTCCTCCATTTCATAATTCCAGAGACTAATTCCTCATTATTCTTTGCATACCCTTTTATGTTTCAACGTATTTTTTCATTCCTCCGGCAGCATACCTATTCTTCGATAGGAGTTCTTATCGTTGTTCTTGTTCTCTATTTCATTTTGAAAACAGGATCCAATGGATCGGGAGCAACACTCTATATGGTTGCCGCAGCCGAAAAAGGGATTCTCAATGTTTCCGTTTCTGGAACCGGACAAGTAGCTGCGATCACCCAGGTTGATGTGAAACCGAAAGTCTCCGGCACGGTGTTGAAAATCCCTGTGAAAGAAGGCCAGCATGTATCTTCCGGGGCTGTTCTGGTGCAGCTGGACACGAAAGATCTCCAGACACAGTTAAATCAAGCGGCTCTCAATTTGGACATGGCGAAGGCAAATCTTAATTTGAAACTGGCTGGACCAACTCCGGAAGATGAGAAAATAGCTTTAAATGCAGTCAAAACTGCGCAAATGGCGTATGATAATTCTGTTATTAATTTAGATAAGGCAAAACAAGATGCCGATCAGGCTCTTCAAAACGCTCAATTTGCTTTGGATAAAGCAAATGATGCTGTTAAAAATGCTCAGACACAATATGATAATACTCTTGCGAGCGTATCAACAACAAATGATACAACCACACAGCAATTAGACAATATTTATAGTAATGCAAAATCGACGGTGGATTCCGTGTTCATATCGCTCAGAAGTGCATTGCCCTTGGCGGATAGTGTACTAGGGATTGACCAGTCACCCATCAATTCTGCTTTTGATATCTATTTAGGAGCATTAAATCAACAAAGCAGGATAGATGCTGAGAATGCATACCCTCCTGCTAAAACGGCATTAGCATCTTTGGAGCAGCAATATGCATCCGTGGCAATTAATTGGAAACCGGAAGAGGTTGATACATTTTTAGGTAGTGCCATAGCGACTACCCAAAAAATGCAAACACTTATTCACAATGTCTATATTGCACTCTCTAATACCATGACAGGATCGGGATTGTCTCAATCCGATCTTGACGGGTATAAGAATTCTTTTGCTTCGAAGGAATCAGAAATGATTAGTCGTGTATCGTCCCTTCAGTCTATTCAACAATCTATAGCAAGTGCCAAGCTTAGTAAATCATCGACGGATATAAAAAATTCTTCTTCCATAGATTCCGCTCAGCTCTCTCTGGAAAATGCCAAAAGAGATCTACAGATAGCGCAGACAAATTTTAATCAGACAAAACGAGATAATGATAGAAATATATATAATGCAACTCAGGATGTCGAATCGAAAAGAATAGCTCTGGAAAATGCACAGGCCTCCTATGCACTCAAAGTGTCACCGCCTCGAGCTGTTGATATAGCCAACGCAAAGTTACAGGTCAAACAGGCAGAAGAATCCTATCAAACGGCTAAGCAAAATATGTTAGATGCAACGGTTACCGCACCGATCGATGGGATTGTTGCAAAGATAAATGTCAACATTGGAGATATCGTGGCAAATGGGCAAGCAACCAATGGAACAGCCATGGTCACGATGATCACGCAGTCAAAATATGCCCAAATATCATTGAATGAAGTCGATGCCGCTAAGGTGGCGGTTGGGCAGAAGGCGAATATCAGTTTTGATGCCTTGGATGGACTTAATATTACGGGAAACGTTATTGCGGTTGATCTCTTGGGAACTGTTTCTCAAGGCGTTGTCAGTTATAATGTCAAAGTCGGATTTGATACGCAGGATGAAAGAATCAAACCAGGCATGAGTGCCAATGTTTCCATTATAACGCTCACAAAAATGGATGCGATCCTTGTTCCCAATGGAGCAGTAAAAACACAGAACGGAACAAGTTATGTCCAGATCGCAGACGGGGTGAATGCATCCAATATGGATATGGCGACCACACAGGGAATTGCATTGAATCCTGCTCCTCGAAATCAGGCTGTTGAAATAGGTGTGTCGAATGATACGATGACGGAGATTATTTCCGGGGTAAAGGAAGGGGATTATGTTGTGGTACGAACCTTCTCATCCTCTCAAAAAACAACAACTGCTTCAAGTTCGAGTGGAGGGATTCGTATTCCCGGGATAACGGGTGGAGGTGGGGGATTCCGTCCAGGTGGTTAATCTTTATGATATTCAAAACAACATGATTGAATTAAAAAATATTACGAAGGTGTATCATTCCGGAGATGTGGAAACCGTTGTCTTGAAAGGCATATCTTTTACCGTGCAGGATGGAGAATTCGTTTCTATTATGGGACCATCCGGATCAGGAAAATCCACTTTGATGCATATCATCGGAGCTCTGGATACGCCGACAAGCGGAACCTATCTTCTGGATGGGAAAGATATCTCAAAGCTTCCGGATGATGTCTTAGCCAAGATACGGAGTGAAAAATTGGGGTTTGTTTTTCAGGCTTTTAATCTCCTTCCGCGGGCAACCGTTATACGGAATGTGATTTTACCTCTTGTGTATGCAGAAGTCCCTATCATAGAACGTATGCCCAAAGCCGAACATGCTTTAGCAGCCGCAGGTCTCTCTGAAGATCGTTGGCACCATCTCACGAATCAGCTTTCAGGAGGGCAGATGCAACGGGTCGCTATCGCCCGGGCTCTCGTCAATAATCCTTCTCTTATTTTAGCGGATGAACCAACGGGGAATTTGGATTCTAAAACAGGAGAGATTGTCCTCCATACTTTTCAGGATCTTAATACGGAGCAAGGGCGAACAATTATTCTCATCACGCATGCCATGGAAGTTGCGGAATATGCAGATCGTATCATCCAGATTCGCGATGGACTTATTGTCGAAGATAAACGTATAACCAGGAAAAAAAGAAATCAGGAAAATAAAAATATTTCTATCTCCCAACGTTCGACTATATGATGCTCGTCGATATCTTTCAGGAAACGTATTCGGCCCTGACGGTCAACAAAGTTCGGACGAGTTTGACGATGTTGGGGGTTGTTATCGGGATTGGATCGGTCATTGCGATGGTCTCTATCGGAGAAGGATCACAAGAAACGATTCAAGCAAACATTCAATCCATTGGATCGAATCTTGTGATAATTCAACCGGGAGCTCCACGTGGAGTTGGGCAACAAGTGAGTGCGGGAAGAGGGAATGCGCAAACATTACTATTGTCCGATGCCAACGCTATACAGTCGACCGTATCTTCCATCAATGCTGTTGCTCCCGAACTATCCAAACGATTTCAGATTACGGCCAAAGGGCATAATACGAACACGACGGTTTTAGGAACGGTAGCGGCTTATCCGACGGTTCGCAATATTTCTATGGATGAGGGGACTTTTCTATCGGACGGGAATGTGAAGAGCATGTCTAAAGTGGCTGTGTTAGGACCTACGGCACGGGATGATTTATTTGGGGTGGGAGCAACGAATGCTCTTGGCGGTGTGATCCGTATTAGCGGACAGGAATTCAAAGTGATCGGTATCACAACACTGAAAGGAGGTTCCGGATTTTCCAATCAGGATGATATGGTCTTTATTCCTATTTCAACAATGCAGCGATATTTGACGGGAACGGATTATGTGACGACGATCAGTGTCCAGGCGCAGGATCAGACTTCCATGGCGAGCGTACAGGATCAAATCAATACGCTCCTTTTGCAACGCCATAAGATATCCAATGTTGCACAGGCTGATTTTAGCATCATGAATCAGGAAGATATTATTGCCACGGCAACATCCGTGACAAATACATTCACGCTTCTTTTAGGTGCTATTGCGGGAATATCTTTATTGGTGGGAGGTATTGGGATCATGAACATGATGCTCACCACCGTCACAGAACGAACAAGGGAGATCGGACTTCGCAAGGCGATCGGAGCCCAGAAAAATGATATTACGCTTCAGTTTTTGATGGAATCCATTGTGCTGACGGCTCTTGGGGGAATCTTGGGGATTTTGTTTGGATGGATCGTATCTATGCTCGTGAGCAAATTCGGGGGGATCGCTACGACCATTTCCTTTATGACTATCGTTTTGGCGGTTGGAGTATCTGCTACGATCGGGATCGTTTTCGGTTATTATCCGGCGACACGAGCGGCAAAATTAAATCCGATCGAAGCCTTACGATATGAATAATTCTCATTTATATATATTTTATTTTTAATGTACATCTTATGAAAAAGAATCCTATCGCAGTTGTGGTCATCGTTGCTATCATCGTTGGTGTCATAGCCTTCTATGCTGGTACAGTGGTGGGGAAAGGTTCCTCTTCTTCTCTATCCGGTCGGCGTAACTTCAATCCGAGTGGCAATGGTGCCGGATTTGCTCGTAATGGAGGAGCCAATGGAGGGTTCGTCGTCAACGGAGAAATTTTAAAACAGGATGCAACAAGCATTACGGTAAAAATGCGGGATGGAACTTCTCGAATTGTTTTCCTTTCAGGGACGACGACGGTACAAAAAACTGTTGCGGGATCGGTAAGTGATCTGGCTGTCGGTGAACAAGTAATGGTGACAGGGAAACAAGGTAGTGATGGTACTGTCGCGGCGGAAACAGTACAGATCCGCCCAGCGATACCCGGAGGTGTAAACCCTAATACGAATCTAAATTCCAATCCTCCTTCTAATACCAATTCCTAAGGAAGGATAGAAATACTGGTGGGGGAAGAGACAATAATCTCGGGTTTACCCTGATACTTCTGGATCTTTCCTCTCACCTGTATGGTCTTGTGGAGATAATATTGAGCGGGGTTTTCTATTCCCGCTTTTATAAAAGTGTTTTTGGAAGAATAAAAAATAACAACAGTGAAATTGTTGCTACTCTGATAGTTCGTTTCTGAATTGAAAAAGATTGCCTTTCCGCTGTCATGGCTTGACATCACGGTGAATTGAACTGTCCCGTATGTATTATAATAATTCTTTGCTTCCAGAGGGGAGAGGACAAGACTATTTGTATTTTGGTTGGAGATGTTCTCTTTTGTCCACATGCCTAATTGTTTGTCCTGTGCCTCTTTCTCTGCTGTTATAAATTCGTCTCTCTTGCTGAAAGGAAAAACAGTGTAGGCTTTTGCTAAACCTTCTTCCACCAATGTTTTGTTTATCAATGTTCCATCTTCCAAATACAGATAACGAAGCAGTCGCCCGTATTTATCTTCATTGTCTGTCAGAGCATCTTTGATCAGACATACTTTGTGATTGAAGACCAATTTCTCATTTTCCTGTGTCGCTTTGATCGCGAAGGGATCGACAGGATCTGTATTCATCTCGGGACTATCGATTCCAATGTAACGCACTCTGTTCCCATTCTCCAGTTTTACGGTATCCCCGTCATACACTTTGGTCACCACCTGCCAATCACAATCCATTCTTGTTAATGGTGGTGGAGATGTTTGGGTGCAAGAGACAACGATAGGAATAAGGAGAAGATAGAAACTTTTATTCATATCAATAAGTTTAATTCCCTCTTTTGTAAAGAGGGGGGTGGGGGAGATTTCTTGCTCACATAAAGGATATATTGGATACAACCTTCCATATTCGTAAGAACATCTCGATCACTCCATCGAATGATCCGATATCCTAAGGATGAGAGAAATGCATTACGCTTTTTATCTTTTGCTTGTTGACCGGGCTGATAGTGTTGGTTTCCATCGATCTCAATAATACTTTTTTTCTTACGACTGACAACATCAACAATATGATGTCCAATGGGTCGCTGGCGGTAAAAGCGAATATTGTCTAATTGATTATTTCGTAAAAAATGCCACATTTTATTTTGAGCATCCGTCATGCTGCATCGCAATCGTCGGGCATAATCCTTCAGATGGGGATTGTAACGAATGGTCATAAAATCCCGCCTTCACCTCCCTTTAGAAAAGGGAGGATATTATTGATTATGTGGTCAAGGTTTCTTCTACCACCTTTTTTACTACACTCCCATCCGCTTTTCCTTTGAGCTCTTTCATGACCTCTCCCATGAGTCGCCCCATACCTGATGTATCGGTAATCCCGAGCGCCGTTTTCTTTGCTTCAACCACTTTTTTCACCTCTTCTTCGCTCATCATGGAGGGGAGATATGATTTGAGAATCATCATTTCTTCCTCTTCTTTGAGAGCCAGTTCTATCCGATTTCCTGCGCGATACTGTGCAATGGAATCGGCATGCTGTTTTACCTGCCGTTGAATCACTTTTCTCACCTCTTCATCATCAAGATGTTCTTTTTTGGTGGCGATTTGCTCGTTTTTAAGTGCTGCGATGAGAAAACGGAGTGTAGAGACTTTTTTCTCCTCTTTGGACTTCATCGCTTGGGTAAGATCTTGTTGAATGGTTTCGATGAGCATAACAGCAAAAAAATAAAAAATAAATTAAGTATCAAGAAAGGTTTCTCCCGTTTGATAGCAGGATATAGCTTGTTGCAAACAATCCCAAAAAGAAAAGGGGATGTTGTTGATATCATACCCATCCCATGATGTGCATGTATCTGGTTTTTGTCCTTTCGGGTTACTGCTTGCATCGTCCGTTACGTGAAGGTGAAGATAGTGGTTCGGGGCGTCGAGTTTGGGATAGGTAAGATATTGGAGTCCCAAATTGTTGAGCTGTATGTCATCTTCTCCAACGATTTCTCTTGTAGCATATCTCCCCATACTTTCCCTATATCCGCTAGGAAAGGAATATTCTCCATCCCCATGTGATCCTATCCGTTTTCCCAAAAGAATCTTCCCATCTTTGAAGATCATAACAGTTATCCCGATTCGGACCATATGGAGAAGTCTATTGTGCATAAGGCAGATTATTATTTTTCTCCACTATACTTCACTCCCATCTTTTCGAAAAGGATTTGTGCATACCCCTGACGCTCCAGTTGGTGATGTTTGATCCCCAAGTCATACAAGAATGTTATGATTTCTTCCTGTATGTTCTTTCCACCTCTCCCAAATCGCTCCACTTCGATATAGTTCCCCAGCTCTTTTATCTTATCCAAACAGATCTGATATTGTTTATATGTTCCTTCTGTTCTTGTTTTTGTAATCGTAAAGACTTCTACAAATCCAATAGCATGTAATATTTTAAATATATTTTTATCAGATGTGGTTACTTCATACTCTTCCCAAACTCCTTTCCTGTCCGTCAATTTTTTGACCGTAAGATCTAACCTCTTTCCACTCTCCCGAACACGTAACAGTGCTGACCCCGGTCCTTGCGGTTCTTTCTCTTTTCCTTTTTGCTTGAAATAATGATCAATCTGTTTATCCGGTTTGCCAAAATGAACTCCCATTTTTCGGAGTTTTCTTTTGATGATGTTCAGATTGGATACTTTCGCCTTGACTTCTATTTCCATATTGCAAAATTCTTTTTCTCTGCAAAGATAGTATAGGGGGTGTTTATCATTTTTCAAATGGAAAACATGACCAAAGAGAGGGAAGAAAAAATTAAGAAAGTCATGAATCATCGTCAGAAGGATCTGACTGTCGTGTTTGAAAATATACACGATCCGCATAATGTGAGTGCTATATTGCGGACGTGTGATGCGGTGGGAGTAGGGGAAGTTCATTTGCTTTATACGGTCGAACCATTCCCCCAACTGGGAAAGAAAAGTTCGGCGAGTGCAAAAAAATGGATAACAGTGAAAAAATGGAAAAGCTATGCAGATTGTTTTGGATATTTAAAAAAGAAAAAGTTTATGGTCGTGGGAACCTCTTTGGAGAAAGACAGCCGGCAGCTGTATGCATTTGATCTTACGAAAAAAATCGCCATTGTATTGGGAAATGAACATCGGGGAGTTTCTCAAGAGGCGTTATCCTATTGCGATGAAACCTTGTTTATTCCGATGCGTGGAATGATCCAGAGCTTGAACGTTTCCGTTGCTGCCGCGCTTATTCTCTATGAGGCATTGCGGCAGAGGGGGTGATGCAGGGTGGGCATCATCCTGATGATGAAAACCCCTTGCATGTTTTGTGTGCTCTTGATATAATATTTATGTACTGGTACATAAGTACACTTCGATATCATTTATTATCTATTATCCCAGATGAAAGGCAAAAAAAATAAAACGGTTCAGGAAAAATATCGGGAAACATTGTTTACCGTGCTGACGATGATAACACGGAAACAAGATATGAAAAACTTTTGTCTGGATTTGTTCACCCCCCAGGAGATCGATACGTTTGCTGAACGGATACAACTGGTGAAACAACTGCTGAAGGGAAAAACGCAACGGGAAGTTGCTCACTCTTTGCACATCAGTATATCCAAGGTGGAACGGGGTATGCGGATGATCAAGTATGGGACAGGAGGTTTTAAGAAAGTGCTGATGAAATTTGTGACTCTTTTTATTCTGATCGGATGGTGGGGATTGCCAGCATTGTTTCAGAGTAGGTATTTGTGGTGAAAGAATATTGATGGTCACCTTCCCCCTGCTCTGAAGAGCAGGTTTTTTATTTACATTTTTAACTTTTAACAAGGAATACTATGAACACTTCAAAGAATGGAATTTTCGGTTCATTTGGAGGTACGTACCTTCCACCGGAATTGGAACAAGTGCTCCATGCTCTTGCTGAAGAGTATGAACAATTACAAAAGAATGAAGACTTTCAAAAGCAATTAAGACACCTGTATAAGGTTTATGCGAATAGACCGAGTCCTCTCTATTTTGCCGAGCATATGACCAAAAAATTGGGGGGACCTAAAATATACCTCAAACGAGAAGACTTAAATCACACCGGTGCACATAAGATTAATAATGTCATTGGTCAGGGGCTCGTTGCTCTGCATATGGGGAAAAAGAAGTTGATTGCAGAAACAGGAGCGGGCCAACATGGCGTCGCTACGGCAACAATTGCAGCGTATTTGGGAATGGAATGTGATATTTACATGGGTGCACGTGATATTGATGCGCAAAAACCAAATGTATACAGGATGAAAATATTAGGAGCAAATGTCATTCCTGTTACTCAAGGTCAAGGGACACTGAAAGATGCGGTAGACGTTGCACTTGAAAACTTTGTTCAAGATCACGTTCATACCCATTACTTACTGGGTTCCGTCGTAGGTCCTCATCCATATCCAACAATGGTAAGAGACTTCCAAAAAATCATTGGGGAAGAAATCCGTCAACAAATATTGGAGATGGAAGGTCGTTTACCAAGGTCAGTCATTGCTTGTGTCGGCGGAGGGAGCAATGCAATGGGGGCGATGTTTGACTTTATACATGAACAAGAGGTTGAGCTTGTTGCTGTTGAACCCGCTGGCAAGGGAAAACTCACCGGTAGGCACGGTCTTGCATTGGGGACCGGAAAACCGAGTATAATACACGGTTTTAAAACACTGGTTCTGGTTGATGATCATGGGGCTATCAGAGAATCATATAGTGCGGCATCCGGCCTTGATTATCCGGGAGTAGGTCCCGAACTTTCCATGTTAAAGGAAACGGGACGATTAATATTGGGAGAAGCAACGGATGAGGAAGCGGTAAACGCTTTTGTATATCTATCTCAGGTTGAAAGGAATCATCCCTGCATTAGAGTCCGCCCATGCCATTGCTTATATTCTTAAAGAATATGCCAGATATGATCAACATGATATAGTGGTCATTAACTTATCCGGAAGAGGCGACAAAGATGTTGAAAATGTATACGAAAATTTTTTGAAGTCGTCTTGATTATGAGAGAGGAGTTCAGTTTTCTCTATGACTTTGGTGATACGGCTCACATGACGCCCCGGATGAAAATGTATACGCTTGGTTCTAATTTTATGCCCGATCCGATCCGGGCAGGGGGACTTCGATATCACGGTATGGCGCCAACGATTAGCTTGCTGCATGAAAAGAAATATATTGAGGCGGTTGCTGTTTTACAGGAAGATACGTTCAAAGCCGCGATACGCTTTGCTCAAAACGAAGGTATTGTTCCTGCACCGGAATCATCTCATGCGATCAAAGTGGCTATTGATGAGGCCTTGAAGGCGAAAGAAGAGGGGAAAAAGAAAGTGATTTTGTTCAACGTAAGCGGGAATGGATACTTTGATATGCAAGCCTATGCGGATTTTATGGAAGGAAAATTGTCTACGATCTGATCTCGCAGAGGAGGACGGTTTTTCTGTCCTCCTCTGTCTACAAATCTCTTGCACTTCGTTGTTCTTACCGTACAATACCTTCTTGTTTATCTCTTGTTATGAAAAAAGCACACACAGACATTGCCAATGCCATCGTGCATATAGACTGTTATGAACCGCGTCGGGAACAGGTTCGATCCATCTATGCACGGTTACCGCAAGATACTCTTTCCTTGTTGCAATATGAATTTCGCCGGGGACCGGGAGCCTTGCCGGAAGATTTTTTTGAAGCAATTAAATCTTTGCGTGTGCATGTTCAAAATAAGATCGTCTTTATTGTTTCCGCTCAGGTATTTGATAAAGAAGATTGTGCAGGGTGTATAGAAGATATTGCCCAGTGGTCTTTGAGGATCAAATTCTTGGTGTATAGCTGTTTAGAAAAAGGTAAAATTCAAAAGCGATATGGGCAAATGTTAGCTCCTCTGGGAGATATGGTGGATTATGTGGAATATGATGTGGAGAAGAAGGATCGATATTGGAGAACATTCTTTCGCGGAAGTCCTCTTACAAAGAAAAATAAGATTATTTCTTGGTTTCCTTCCAAAACAGATATGATGGTCTCTTGATTCTGTTTGTGCTATACTGTGAAAAACAATGACTGCTATGCTGTACAAAGATTTTCAAAAACACATGCACCAATGTCCTTTTTGTTTCCCTCAAAATAACAGAGCAATTGTGTCTTATGAATCTGCTTTTTTAACCTACGCTCTTGCTCCTTATCATCCCCATCATCTTTTGGTTATTCCTCGCCGACATGTAGAAAGTTTTCTCAAGTTGAATGTGGAAGAAAGTGAGGAGATTAATGGATTGTTGAGGTATGGGGTGCGATTACTGCATGCTTACGGGTACAAAGATTGCACGATCTTGGTTCGTGATGGGATGGGGGTGGGAAAGAGTGTGAGACATTTACACTATCATATTATTCCCAATATCAGGATCGGTGATCTTGATCATTATGGACAGGAGCGAACAGTAATGACCAACAAAGAAATCCGACAGGTTATACGTGATCTTCAACAGGCTCAACAAAAAATAAAACAACCACGTCCCTCAAAACGATGATGTTTCGCTCAGGAACGACATGGTAGAATAAAAAAGTTTTCCTTTGTATATTTGTCGTGTATACTAATAACCGATTTCGTTTATTTTTTATTTTTTTCTATGGCAGAAAAACAAGAACAACAACAAACCATCCAGGTGAAAGTCCCGGAAAGTCTTCAGGCCGGAGTGTACAGTAATGCTGTTTCGGTCACGGTGAATAACAATGAGGTTATTGTTGATTTCGGCTATGTGTTGCCGAATGTACAACCGACGACGATCAATGTCGTCAGCCGGATCAATATGACGCACCAGAGTGCGGAAAACTTTATTTCCACATTCCAGAATGCCATCTTAGATCACAGGAATAAAACGAAGAAATAGTTATGAAAGAACCCCTTTCCGCTGTCATCTTGGCAGCGGGAAAATCAACCCGTACCTATCCTATCACCCTCAATACCCCCAAAGGATTATTGAAAGTGTCCAATGTTCCTATTTTACAAAGAACCTTGAATGAGCTTCTGGGGATCGTGCAAAAGGTGTATATCATTGTGGGATATAAAAAAGAGATGATTCAAGCGATATTTGGATCTTCTTATAAGGGCATAGAGCTTGTGTACGTCGAACAACAGGAGGTGACAGGAACGGGGGCTGCGATCCTCCAGTTGAAAGGGATGATAACGGGAAAATTTCTTGTGCTCAATGGCGATGATTTATATAAAAAAGAAGATATCCAAGAGTTACTCCAATATCCCTATAGTGTTTTGGCACAAAAAGTTTCCGATCCTTCCCGGTTTGGCGTTTTTACGACCGATTCAGCGGGAAAACTGTTGGATCTCATTGAAAAACCGAAAGAAAATGTCGGCAATTTGGTGAATACGGGATGCTACCTGTTTGATGAAAAAATATTTGAACATACGTTGCAAAAATCACCCCGGGGAGAATATGAGATCACGGATTATTTGCTCTATCTGGCTAAACAATACGGTGTCCAGGTTGTCCAGGTGAAAAAATATTGGGTGGCTTTGGGATATTCCTGGGATTTGCTCAAAGCGAATCAATTTGTGCTTAAGTACGATTTTGGAGAAGAACAGCGAGCATCAGAAATTCCCGAATATGTTTCTGTCACCGGGACTGTTTCAATCGGGAAAAATGTTGTGTTCGGGAAAAATGTCCAACTCTTTGGGCCGATTGTGATCGGGAATGATGTCCGTATTAATGATAATGCATATATCCTGCCCTATACGGTTATAGAAAATGATGTGGTCATTGATGAAGAATGTATGATTGCCGATTCTCTGATTATGGATCATTCTTTTTTACATCGGGATGCAAAACGAAGAAGTGCGATTGTAACACCCAAATATACCATTACCATGAATACCTAATTTATTTTTTTATTTTTCTCTATGAAAAAAATGATCACGAGTCTCCTTTTACTTCCTCTGTTGGCAGCATGCGGGGTAACTCCGCCGCAGGATAAAACACAACAACCTTCTGCCGGTTCGGGCAGCGTTGTACAAAAAGTGGATTATCAAGATGTTGTCAAGGAAGCTCAGGCGAAAAAAGATCCCACGCTCTGCAATCAATTATCAAGTACCCAGGAGAAGGCTGATTGTACCAGACAAATTACCGTTTCTATCGCTATTGAGAAGAAGGATGAAACACTCTGTGCAACATTACCCAAACAAGATCAACAGAATTGTGCATTCTCTGTTCTGGTGAATAAGGGTATCGAGGCGAAAAATGTGGATCCTTGTGCTCAATTGGAAGACCAAACCATGCAAACCAATTGTAAGGATCAGGTGTGGACGAATCTTGCCTATAGTACAAATGATGTGAAACAATGTGCGCATATTGTATCGAAACAACTCCAGACAACATGTACGGAAACAGTCACGGCCCAGGGATTTATGAATACGGGAGCGGTTGATAAATGTTCAACGATCACGAGTGAAAACGTAAAAATGGATTGTTATAATAATGGATACTATACGAAGGCGATGAAGGAAAAAGATAAGAGCTTGTGTGCAAAAATAACGTTTGTTCCTCAGAAAGAGGCTTGCCTCAAAGCGCTGGAACAATAGTCGTTTTTTCTTTTGTTTTATTTTCTGATATGCTCATGGAACGAATGACCATTCGACAATTATTGCAGTGGGGGCGGAAAGAATTGAGCAATAGGGCAGGGGATTTTGTGATGCAGGAGAATGTCATATTGTTAGCAGCATCCTGTGATCAAACGAAAGAGTATGTTTATATGCATCCTGACCTGGAAGTGGAGGATAGGTATGCCGCTCAATTCCGATCGTATGTCAACAGAAGAGTAACGGGGGAACCGTTGGCGTATATTCTGGGGCACAAGGAATTCTACGGTCTTGATTTCCTTGTTAATCCGCATGTTCTTATTCCCCGTCCCGAGACGGAACATTTGGTTGAGGAGGTGTTGCATATTGCTCAACGTGTTGATTGGTCAACAACGCTGTTTTTGGATGTGGGAACAGGATCAGGAGCAATTGCACTTGCCGTTGCGGCTCATCTGCCAAAAGCCAAAGTTTGGGGGGTAGATATTTCCCCGGAAGCGTTGCAGGTTGCCAAGGGGAATGCCTTGCGGTATCAGTTGTATCAGGTTGAGTTTTTTGAATCGGATCTCTTAAAACAAGTACCGTTGATATCGGAACAGACGATTGTTTTTATGGTGAATCTTCCGTATTTGGCATGGTCTGACATGGATGCGCTTGCTCAAGAAGTGAAAGGGTTCGAACCGGCGGGTGCATTGTTGGGAGGGTATAACGGCATAGAACTGTATGAGCAACTTTTTCGGGAAATCGCCCATACATTCTCGGACAAAGAATGCTATATCGTTTTTGAATGTGATCCGAGTCAAATTGAGAAAATAAAAAAGTTGGCACGATTTGTTTTTTTAGATCCGACCATTCGTATTTACAAAGATTTGTCACAGCAGGAAAGGGGAGGGGTGATAGAAATAGAATTATAGAAGATAGAATTTAGCATCCAGAAGGAGAAGAAAGAATACAGAAAATAGAAAGTAGAATATAGAAAAAAGAACATGCTTATCGGTCATGCTGGCTTGTCCAGCATCCTTCCCCACAAAAAAAGACAGATTCTCGACCACTCGGCCCTGAGTTCGTCATTCGACCCAGAAGGGTCTCAGACCCTGAACGGGTGGCCGAAGGGCAAGCGAAAATGACAAGCCCCCTTTAACTCTTTAACCCGCTAACTCATTAACTGTCTTATGAACACCGTCTGGAAAAATATTCTTGATTTTTTCTTTCCGGAGAGATGTCTCGGTTGCGGGAAAGAGGGAAGTTTCCTTTGTGATGCTTGTTTTGTACAGATTGTTACCAAACGATTTCAGGTTTGTCCCGTCTGCAAAAAGACATCTTATCAGGGCAGAGTTCATAGGGAAAAGTGTTCCCGAAAAACGCATTTGGATGGTCTGCTCGTGGTGGCAAGTTATCATGAAAATCCTTTTTTAGAAAAGGCGATTAAACAGTTTAAGTATAAATACTCCACGGATCTGGGAGATAAATTAGGTTTGCTGATGGTGAAGATCTTGAGAGAAAATCATATGACCGGTCGTGAGTGGGTACTGGTCCCTGTTCCCTTACATAAGAAGAGGGAAACATGGCGTGGATTTAATCAGGCGGATATTCTTGTATCGTGTATTGTTCGTTATACCGCTCAAATAGTGTTCCCTATTCTGAAACGCATCAAGCATACCAAACAACAGGCTCTGTTGACGCGGGAAGAACGGATACAAAATATGAGAGGTGCTTTTGATATGATGCAACCCGTCGGGTTGACTCAACCCGACGGGTTGAAGATAGTCATCATCGATGATGTTTCCTCCACCTTGTCGACATTGGAAGAAGCGGCGAAAGTGTTGAAACAAAACGGGATGAAAGAGGTTTTTGGACTTGTTTTGGCACGGGGATAGGAAAAGAAAAGAGAAATTAGAATTCAGAATAACTCGTGAACTCGTTAACCCGTTAATAAAAAATACAAAATCCAAAATTAGAAATTCGTAATTCATAATTCGTAATTATGATGCAACCCGTCGGGTTGGCTCAACCCGACGGGTTGAAGATAGTTATCATCGATGATGTTTCTTCTACGTTGTCGACATTGGAAGAAGCAGCAAAAGTGCTGAAGAAAAATGGAATACGAGAAGTTTTTGGTCTTGTTTTGGCACGGGGATAGGAAAAGAAAAGAGAAATTAGAATTCAGAATCTAGAAACTAGAATTTAGAAAACAGAAATTAGAATCTAGAAATCAGAATTCAGAAAAGAGAAATTAGAATCTAGAATAACTCGTGAACTCGTTAACCCGTTAATAAAAAATACAAAATCCAAAATTAGAAATTCGTAATTCATAATTCGTAATTACCCCCCTCAACCCGTTCATAAAAAATACCAAATCCAAAATTAGAAAATAGTAATTAGTAATTTGTCATTATCCCTGTTAACTCGTTTTCCCCTTAATTTATACTATTCCCAAATCGGTTTAAGCGGTTATTTTTCTATTTTGCAGTATAAATGAATATGGTATAATATATTTAGAAGTATGAATGTATCTACTCTACAAAATTAATAAAACAAACATGAAAACAAAAACATTTTTCCTTCTCTCCCTTCCCCTTGTTGCCCTTCTTTTGGCATTTGTGATAGAGCCACCCGGAAAGGCGGAAGCGATGTGTACTTACCCGGGGATTTACCCTTTCTGTAATACTACCTCTAGTGGGAAATGTTGTTATTCATGTGAGGGAGATCCTATAGGTTGTACTTGTAATGCGGGATACCATGAAGTTATTGACCCTGATCTGGAAACGGAGTCATGTATTGCCGATGGTGTGAACTGTGTAGGAAGTTGGAACGACACTTCAACCTGTAGTGCGACCTGTGGCGGAGGAGTATTGCAGCAGGTGTACACGATCACGACGCCAGCATCAGGAGGAGGGACTGCTTGTCCTTATGCGAATGGTACCACACAATGGGGATCAACTCCTTGTAATACACAACCCTGCAATAACAATTCAAGCACTCCTGTGAACTGTGTTGGAAACTGGAGTAATACATCAACCTGCAGTGTAAGTTGTGGCGGAGGAGTATTGCAGCAGGTGTACACGATCACGACGCCAGCATCAGGAGGAGGGACTGCTTGTCCTTATGCAAGCGGGGCAACACAATGGGGCAGTACATCCTGTAATACGCAGGCATGTGATACCATATCTCCCACATGCGGAAGCTGGACCCCGAATCCACCATCTTGGAGCAATACGGCTCAGACATTTACATTATATGGATCTACGGATAGCGGAGGAAGCGGGATCAATGTATTGGGAGGGAGTTGCACAGTTCCAAATAATGGGGGAACGTGCAATATCACTATTTCAGATCATGCGGGAAATACAACCACTTGTACTTCTCCAGCCGCAAAAATAGACCAAACAGCACCTACTTGCGGATCCTGGGCACCCAGTTCTGTTCCGTGGACGAATACCACTCAAACATTTACTTTGTCAGGATCAACAGATACGGGAGGAAGCGGGATCAATGTATCGGGAGGAACATGCAGTGTGAGTACAAATGGCGGAAAGTGTCCTGTGACCATTTCAGATAATGCGGGAAATACAACCACTTGTACTTCTCCAGCCGCGAAGATAGATACAACTTCTCCCACCTGCGGAACAGTCACTTATAATCCCTCTTCATGGACAAATGGAAATGTTACCGTAACAGTCGGATGTTCTGACGGGGAATCCGGGTGCACCCAATCTACGTTTTCTACCACTGCCTCTTCCAATGGTTCAGGAAATATCACCATCTCTGATTATGCAGGAAATACAAAGCAGTGTTCATATACGGTGACCAATATTGATAAAACTGCACCTACTTGCGGATCTTGGACACCCAGTCCTGTTCCGTGGACGAATACCACTCAAACATTTACTTTGTCAGGATCAACAGATACGGGAGGAAGCGGGATCAATGTATCGGGAGGAACATGTAGTGTGAGTACGAATGGAGGAACATGCAATGTGACGATTTCAGATCATGCGGGAAATACAAAAACATGTACTTCTCCAGCTTCAAAAATAGATCAAACTCCTCCTACCTGTTCTATTACCTACAATCCTAATATCACTCCTCCCAGCTGGAGCAATGTCGATGTTATTGCCACAGCAACCTGTAGTGATACAGGAGGATCAGGATG
>Ga0272448_1000060_pt1 | contig 150695 bp, 101 predicted proteins | sample YNPCB0191_FD_202220 | JGI IMG/M metagenome (GOLD analysis project Ga0272448, IMG submission 202220) | Hot spring sediment microbial communities from Yellowstone National Park, WY, United States - YNP-CB-019-1 | ecosystem: Environmental > Aquatic > Thermal springs > Hot (42-90C) > Sediment... | reverse complement strand
CGTACGGGGTGCGGATCACCCCCGAAGCGCTGGTGATGGCCACGCGGGCCTAAAGAGACGGTGAAGAGGCGAAATCCCCGTCAGACCAGGGCACTACTGCGTCTGAAAATGGCTAAACTTCAGGGGAGTAGCGGTACTGAAATTCGAGAAACGTCTTCGTCTCATAATCCTGGTTCTCCCCCTCTACCCCTGGGAGAGGGGGCTGGGGGGTGAGGGATAATCACAACAGGAGCACACACCCATGTTCGTACAGGGAAAACATTACCGGACGGTTTGGTGGGAAGATGACGCGCTAATGATGATCGACCAGTTGGTCATTCCGGCGCAGTTCTCGCTGGTGACGATGCGCAACCATGAGGAGACGGCGCGGGCGATCCGTGAGATGGTCGTGCGTGGGGCTGGGGCCATCGGCGCCACGGCGGGGTTCGGCATGGCGCAGGTGATCCGGGAAGCTCGCGACAAAGGCAAGCATCGCGACAACTATATCACTGACGGATACCAGCGGCTCAAATCCACGCGACCGACGGCGCAGAACCTGTTCTACGCGCTGGACCGCGTGCTGGCTGCCGTGCGCACCTCGAAGGATATCGATGCGCAGGAAGCCGCCGCTCTGCAGACAGCGCAGGCCATTGCCGATGAGGACGCCGAGTCCTGCCGGTGGATCGGCGAGATTGGCCGCGCGCTCATCAAGCCGGGGATGCGCATCCTCACCCACTGTAACGCCGGCTGGCTGGCGTTCGTCGATTGGGGCTCGGCGCTGTCGCCTATCTATGCGGCCCATCGCGCCGGTATCGAATTGACCGTCTACGCCGATGAAACCCGCCCACGCTGCCAGGGGTCGTTGCTCACCGCCTGGGAATTAATGCAGGAAGGCGTCAAGGTCGCCATAATTGCGGACAACGCCTCCGGCTTCCTCATGCAGCGGGGAGAAATCGACCTGGTGATCACCGGCGCCGACCGCATCGCCGCCAACGGTGATGTCGCGAATAAGATCGGCACGTACGAGAAAGCGGTGCTTGCGAAAGAGAACGGCGTCCCCTTTTATGTTGCCGCGCCGTCGTCGACATTCGACCCAGACTGCCCTTGCGGCGCAGAGATTCCCATCGAGGAACGCACACAGGACGAAGTGCTCTTTACCCCCGGGTGGACCGAGCAAGGGCAATTTACCCGCATCCGCACCTCGCCACTGGGTGCGGCTGCGCGCAACCCGGCGTTCGATGTGACTCCCGCGAAGTACATTCGTGGGCTCATCACCGAAAACGGCATATTGCCCCCTGGTTCTCATGGAAGCTGATATCAGGATCTTTGCCCGACTGGATTCGTACTCTGAAAATGAGACGACGCTCTCGTAAATGAAATCCGGGAGGGCGTCGTCTATTATACCGGTTATCGTTCATCATTTAACCAATCACCTGTGAAAATCTGTGGGCTGGTATGGAATAATATGGCAGACAGGGGAGTGGAAGCCGGAGGCCGGAGCGGCTTTCCGGATACAGGGGATGATCGGCCAGACCTGACCAATGCTCGCGAGACCCTTTCATTATTTATTTCATCAGGGTAAGCTGGTAATCCCTCCACGGCAACAATCTGTCCCGTATTTTTGTTGTGCTGTTTCATGCGTTTTATGCTGGGGTGAATAGATGGTAATGATGGCTGATGTGGTTGAGAGAATGCAAAATGATTTCGCCAATCAATTGGAGGAAGCCAACGCTTGCCTTCGTGCCGGCGATCTGACCGGTGCGGTGAACGTCTATAGTAAAATTCTCCGCCAGGACCCGCTGTATTTGCCGGCGCATATCGGACTGGCGTATATCAATCTGAAGCTGAAGAAATTCCCTGCCGTAATTGACGATTGCACACGCATGCTGGTGATGGCCGGCGACAACCAGCATCTGTACCTTCTGCGTGGGAAAGCCAATTTTGCGCTGGGATATGCCAACCGGGCATTGCAGGATTATAATAATGCGCTCCGCCTGGACCCGCATCTGGGGCCCGCGTATTTTAACCGGGCGCGCGCGTACCTGGCCACTGGTGATCATCGTATTGCCCTCGCTGACCTGTGCAAGGCGATCGAGAATGGCTCAGACACCCCGCAGGTATACCTCACCCGTGCCAACACCTACTTCGCGCTGCGCGACTACCATAACGCGCGTCGCGACTATACCTGCGTCATCAGTCGGGACGAACAGAACGCGCCGGCCTACCTCTGTCGTGGGCAGGTCCACTTCGCGATGCACCACTATGCCACCGCTGTTTCCGACTACACCCGCGCGGCAGAACTGGAGCCGGAGAACCCGAAGATCTTCTACCATCGCGGCCTCGCGCACATGGCGCTGGAAAAATATCAGCCCGCGCTGGACGATTTCAACCACGCCGTTGAAATGGCGCCGTTTGACTCTGAGCATTACGTGCAGCGGGCCATCGTGCAGAACCAACTCGGGCAATATCAGGAGGCCATCGCCGATTGCACGCAGGCCATCAGTTGGGATGAAGCATGCGCGGAGGCGTACCTGGCGCGCGCGATTGCCTATAACGTGGTGGGACGGTTCGAGGAAGCCATTGCCGACTGCACGCGGGCCATCGAGCTCGACCCGCGTGACTCCAAAGCCTATGTCAACCGCGCTATTGCCCGCAACGAGTTGAATGACCAGGAGGGCGCCATCGATGATTGCACCAGGGCATTGCAGGTGAATCCCGACGATGCCGGCGCGTATTACAACCGGGGCATTGCCCGCAGTGCGGCGGGCGACCGCCAGGGGAGCCGCGACGATCTGGCCAAAGCTGCCTCGCTCTACTTCATGCAGGGGGATGCGGCAAAATATGACATGGCTACACAAGCCGCGAACCGGGTGTGATCATCGGCACCTACTCCAATCCAACCTGATACGGTAGCCATACCATTGCCGGTATGGCTACCGTATCACCGTTTCGACGCACAGATTTTTCGCCTCGCCCGTAGAAATCCCCCTGATTGCCTACGCACGCGATTGTTACTGTGTTATAATGGAATTCCCCGGCCAATCGCGCAATATCGTCGCGTGCGAAGCGGATAAGCAGGATCGAATTTCATTGGCTCGCTCAGCAGAGGAGAGGGCACATCGTTGCAATGACACAGGTGAGTGGGAACAGTAACGGACAAGAAGGGATTGGCGCGTATTGTGAATACGCTCAACGCTGCCTGGCAAAACACGATTTTGCCGGCGCGGTGCGTGCGTATACCATGGCGCTCCAGCGTGATCCCGCCTGTTTGCCGGCCTACATCGGGCGCGCACGCGCGCAGATGAAGCAGGGCAATTACCAGGAGTCCATCGATGACTACACCTCCGCCCTGAAGCTCTCCCCGCAAAGCGCCGCGCTGCACCAGAATCGTGGTGATGGCTACTATGCGCTGGGCGAGCATTCCCGCGCGATTCAAGATTACACGCGATCACTCCGGCTGGATCCCCAGCGCCCGCGCGCTTATTTCAACCGCGCCCGCGCCTACCTCGCGATGGGCGACCAGCAGAGCGCGCTCATCGATTTCACCAATACCCTGCAGAACGGATCGGAGTTAGCGGAAGTCTATCTCGCGCGCGGCGATACCTATTTTGCACTGGGTGATTATGCCAGCGCGCGGCGGGACTACACCAGTGCGCTGGCGCGCGAACCGAATAACTTCGCCGCCCATCTGCAACGGGGGCGGGCCAGTTTCACGTTGCATGACTATAACGCCGCCATCGCGGATTTTGCCATGGCAACGGAACTGGACCCGGAGAGCGCGGAAGCGGTACATTACCGGGGGCTGGCGAATATGGCCCTCGAGTACCATGGCGCTGCCATCATGGATTTCAATCAGGCGATCGAGATGGCGCCGTTCGATCCGGACAACTATTGCCGGCGGGCAGCCGTCTATAACAATATCGGTAATTTCCAACAGGCCATCGAAGACTGTGTCTACGCGCTGAAGCTTCAGTCGGACTACGCCTACGCCTATGCCACCCGCGCGGTTGCCTACAAAGGCCTGGGCGAGTTCCAGCAGGCCATTGAGGACTGTACCCGCGCGATCCAGCGTGACCCGACGGATGCCGAAACCTATGTCACCCGCGCCATCGCCTACAACGTGCTGGGCAAGTACAACCAGGCGGTCACGGATTGTACCAACGCCATCCGCATCGACGTCAGGCACCCCCGCGCCTATGTCAACCGCGCCATCGCCCGCCTGGAGATGCGCAACCATCGCGGGGCCATTGAAGACTGTACGCAGGCGCTGCAGTTGAACCCCGAAGAGGCCAATGCCTACTATAACCGCGGCATCGCCCGCAGCGCCCTCGGCGACCGGCAAGGCAGCCGCGAAGACCTGAGCAAAGCCGCCGCCATCTACCGCGCGCAAGGCGACCAGGCGAAATTCGACATGGTGCGCCAGACGGCGGAACGGATCTAGGCAGCACAGGCTTCCATGTGGCATGGGCATCCTGCCCATGAAGTGGCACGGTCATCCTGACCGTGTTGTCGCACGGCCATCCTGGCCGTGCATCACGGGCTGGGAAGCCCGTGCCACATAGATGCCCATGCCACATAATTGACGCCGAAGCACAAAAAGGTTACACTAAATACATAAAGAACAGGCGGCCCCGGTGCCATCGGGGCGCGGCTGGGTCCTGATTTGCTCGGGACAGCGCGGGTTTTGCAACCCCGTGGGACTGCGTAAGACGTGGTTTCCCACGGGGTTGTTGTTATCTCAGGAGACAATGGGAGGAGTGTGTGGACGCGCAACAGCGGAAATCGAAGGTGGCATGGCTCTCGGTGATTTCGAATACCAGTCTGGTGCTCTTTAAGCTGCTGGTCGGGGTATTCACCGGTTCAGTCTCGATCATCTCCGAGGCGATTCACTCCGGGGTTGATTTGCTGGCGGCGGTCATTGCGCTTATTGCGGTGCGCACCTCCGGTAAACCGGCGGATAGAGAACACCCGTATGGGCACGGCAAAGTCGAGAATATCTCCGGCACCATCGAGGCGTTGTTGATTTTCGCCGCGGCGGCATGGATCATCTACGAGGCGATCCACAACCTGCTCGCCGGGAAAAAGCTTGAGCATGCAGCCCTGGGCATCCTGGTGATGTTCGTGTCCGCATTGGCCAACTTCCTCATCTCGCAAATGCTCTTTAAAATCGGGAAGGAGACGGATTCCGTCGCGCTGCAGGCCGATGCCTGGCATCTGCGCACGGATGTCTATACCTCCGCCGGCGTCATGATCGCGCTGGGCATCATGGCATTCGCCCGCTGGAAATTCGGCGTTGCACTCACCTGGCTGGACCCGGTGGCGGCGCTGGCGGTGGCACTGCTCATTCTCAAAGCCGCCTATGATCTGACCCTCCAATCCGCCCGCGATCTGCTGGATGCCAGCTTGCCGCCGGAAGAGGAAGCGTGGATCCGCGACTATATCGCCCGCCTCTCCGCCGTGCGCGGTTTCCATCGCCTGCGCACGCGTAAATCCGGCGCACAGCGCTTCGTGGAACTGCACCTGATCCTGGATGCCGATATGACCGTGGAGGAATCCCACGGCATCTCCGAAGTGATGACCTGCGACATCGAGGATCGCTTCCCGAATACCACCGTGACCGTCCACGTCGAACCCTGTGACGGCAAATGTACGGAACTCTGTCTGCAAGGCTGCCTGCTGCCGGAAGCCGAACGCGCCGTCATGCAGAAGAAATGACGGTGTGGGAGTATGGGAGTGTAGGGGTGTGGGAGTATCTGTAAATGGGAACGGAACTTGCTCAATCATCACAGGTAAAGAGACAGCGCTTTTCGCGAGACGAAATCCTATCAGATTGGCGTTCTCATCTCATAATCCGCCCAATACTCCCACACTCCCAAACACCCACACTCCCACACCTCTCGCGGTGAATCGTCTTCTACAATAACTTGCCGAAACCGCGGACGTATTGTACAGTAATGAGGGAAGGATTTCGCGGTGTCCAGCATCGTTTGCCCGCAGTGCGGGATGACAAACCATCCGGATGACATCACCTATCCGCGCTGCAATCAGTGTAACGAGGATCTGGTGCGGTGTCCGGCGTGCCGGCATTTTGAGGCGGGGGGATGCCACCACCCGCGCGAAGCCGCACGCTATACGCCGGATGGCGAGGCCGCAAAGAGCTGCCCCAGCTTCCGCTCGCGCAATGAGTTGCATGACTCCAGCATGCAGTGGAACGTCCCGGCGCCGGTGTGGGTGTCGACGCTGCTGCTGGTGATCCTGGTGGGGTTGTGCATCGCCGCCTGGTTCATTGATCCGACCGGGCGCTATTTCCGCGGCAATCCGCTGCGGCTGGAAACGATGGTACCGAGCCAGGTGATGCTCGGACAGCAATTTTACATCAAAATGCGCATCACCAATCTGATGGATCGCAACAGTACGCGCCTCTATGTTGAAGTGGGCGATGAGTTTCTGGCCAATGCGCTGCCGGGAATGCCCGCGCCGACGCCGGCCCGCATCAGTCGGACGAAGAATCATCTGCTCTTGGAGTATGACCCGCTGCCGAAATACGGCTGGATGACGGTCCTGTTGCCCTTCACGCCGATGCATAAAGGCGCGGTGCCGTTTACGGCGAAGATTTATGCGCCGAGTAATCAGCTTCGCCAGATTGTGAATACGCCGCCGATCATCATCCGCGATCCCGGAGTCGCAATGCTGGAGGGAGATAAAGTGTGGGGGTGTGGGCGTATGGGAGTGTGGGAGTAGCGTAAGCTTTCATACTCTTACTCGCAAAATTATTTGTTATAATCTCCCAGAGAAAGAGAAAGAGAAAGAGAAAGAGAAAGAGAAAGAGAAAGAGAAAGAATTTTGCACTACTCCCACTCAAAGGGGGTCACATGAGTGTTGAAGACAAAAAACTCACACGCGAGTTGATGCGTGAACTGAACCGCCGGCGCAATATCGACGTCTCGGATGTGCGCTGCTCCGTTTCCCGTGCGGTGGGGTATATCAGCGGGGTTATCCGGGCTGCACCGGGCGAATTTCTCGACCCGAAGGCAGAGGCGAAGTCGATTCTCGATGGCTGCCGCCGCATCCCCGGATTGCGCGACGTCTCCATCGACGCGCGCTTCGAGGTCGGCTCGAAACGATAACAGCGGCTATACGCGTCCCTCACCCCCCGGCCCCCTCTCCCAGGGGTAGAGGGGGAGTACGGGCATAGAATCACGAAATCCAGCATCAAATTTATACACCGTCACTCCCCTCGCCCCCTGGGAGAGGGGCTGGGGGGTGAGGGATCGCGCTTACGACGATTGGAACTGCAATGACCGTCGAACATACCGAACCTGGACAAGGCATCTTATTCATTCTCTCCGGCCCGTCAGGGGTGGGGAAGGATACCATTTTACGCCGCGCGCTGCCGCAATTGGGGAAGATTCGCACCTCGCTCTCCGTCACCACCCGCCCGCCGCGCCCCGGCGAGAAGCACGGCGTGGATTATCTCTTCGTCGCGCACGATGAATTTGCGCTGATGCTGGAGCGCGATGAGTTCCTCGAACATGCCGGCGTCCATGGCTACTTCTACGGCACCCCGCGGCAATGGGTGCAGGAAGAACTGCGCAGCGGTATGGACGTGGTGCTGGAGATCGATGTGCAGGGGGCCATTCAGGTGCGCCGGCAGTTCCCGGAGGCCATCCTCATCTTCCTGGCGCCGCCCAGTTGGCAGGAGTTGACCCGGCGCCTGCTGAAGCGCCTGGAGCATGACCGCAAGCTGGCCCGCGACACCGGGGCACGCCAGGCGGAAAACGAAGCGACCATCCGCCGCCGCCTGCAAAATGCGCGCGATGAGCTGGCGAAGGTGGATCAATACGAATACCTCATCATCAATGACCAGTTGAGCGAGGCGACCAATCAGTTCTGCGCCATCGTCATCGCCGAGCGCTGCCGCCCGAAGCGGCTATCGATCGAAAAATTGCTGCGGGAGGAACCGGATGAACTCTGATCCACAGCGGTTTACCGTGGTGCTGGGCATCACCGGCGGCATCGCCGCTTATAAATGCGCCAACCTGGTGCGCAAGTTGCGCGCTCTGCGCGACCCGGCCCACCCGGAGCGCCGGATCAACGTGCGCGTAATCCTCACCCGGAGCGGCGAGCAGTTCATCACGCCGGTGACGCTGCAGACCCTCTCCGGCAATGCGGTGAACCAGGAACTCTTCGCCTCCGCGAAGGAGTGGGATGTCGAGCACGTCGGATTGGCCGACGATGCCGATGTGCTGCTCATCGCCCCCGCCACCGCGAATGTCCTCGCCAAGATGGCGCATGGCCTGGCAGATGATCTGCTCTCCACCGTCGCCCTCGCCTGCACCGCGCCGCTGCTCATTGCTCCGACAATGAACGTGCACATGTGGGATCACCCCGCCACCCAGGCGAACGTGCGCGTGCTCACCGAGCGTGGGGCGGTCTTCATCGGACCGGACGAAGGCGAACTGGCCTGCGGCTATGCAGGGCGCGGGCGCATGTCCTCCGAGGAGGAGATCGTACGCGTGGTGGAAGGCTATTTCCTGGGCACGGCTGCGCAGAAGGTGAACGGCGACCTGGCAGGCCGAAAGGTGGTGGTCACCGCCGGGCCGACGCGGGAATACCTCGACCCTGTGCGCTACCTCTCCAACCCGAGCAGCGGCAAGATGGGCTATGCGCTGGCGCGCGCGGCGCGAGAGCGCGACGCGGAGGTGGTGCTGGTGAGCGGGCCGGTGGAGCTGCCCGCCCCGCCGGGCGTCACGCTGCTCCCCGTCACTTCCTGCGCCGAGATGGCCGAGGCGACGCTGCGCGAGGCGCAGACCGCCGATGTGGTGATCGCCGCCGCGGCGCCGGCAGATTTCACCCCCGCCACCTTCGCGGCACAGAAGATCAAAAAGGAAGGCCGCGAGGGGATGCACGTGGAGCTGGTACCTACCATGGACATCATCGCCGAGGTGGGCCGGCGGAAACACGCAGGCCAGATTACCGTCGCCTTCGCCGCCGAGACCGAGCACCTGGAAACTTACGCCGCGAAAAAGCTCGCCGCTAAATGCGCCGATCTCATCGTCGCCAACGACATCACCGCCCCCGGCGCTGGCTTCGGCGTCGACACCAACCGCGCCGTCCTCCTCTTCGCCACCGGCCGTCGCGAAGAACTGCCCCTGCAAACGAAAGACGCCATGGCGCACCGCATCCTCGACACGGTAAAGGGCCTGTGTTAGCCACCGAATCTCCATCCCGCCGTTCGTAGTAAGGCACGCAGCGGAGCGGAGTGCCGTCGTCGATAGGGTAAGTCTCCAAGCGGGAGACTTACCCTATCGACGACGCTACTTCGTTTCACTGCGTAGCTTACTACAAACCTGTTGACCTTACGCTCGAATAACACCTGAAGCGTATTCGCCTCTTTCCCTGTTACCAATAACAAGTACAGCGCATAAAGTTCGTAGTAGTCCACCAAAGGCGTTTTGCGGGATCAGCAGCCCTGGAGCGCGAACCTCCTGGTGAGCGGATTATCGGCCCGCCACCGCCTCTACAATCTGCTCACCAGGAGGTTCGCGCTCCAAGAGCATCACATTCCGCACAAATTAGGTTGGTGGACTACTACAAACGGGCTTGCTGATGTCTGATACCTGTTTGTCCTATTCCCCACACGTGCATGGGGCTTATGGGACAAGGAATGCCTGATCGCGATTGGAAAGAAGCGGTAGGAGGTGAAGGGAATGAGACGATGGCAGGTGATAACATGGCTGGGGTTCTGTGCCATGCTGGTGCTATGGCTGTGTACCGGGTGCGGGAGCAGCGGGGGGCAAGCGATTATCGATACATTCGTCGACACATCGCCTGCGCTGCCGGCGCAGTTCTCATCGGTGCAGGGGGCGGATAATTGGTATTATTACTCCGCCACGCCCGGGCAGGCGGATTATCACGCGTTGAGCTGGGCCGCGGCGCCGGCGGGCACGCCGTATGCGATTACGGAAGGTTGGCAGAATCTCGCGAAGCCCGAGTTGCTCATTGCCAGTGGTAAATTGCATCCCGGCAACGGCGCCGACGCCGTGCTGGCCTGGCGCGCGCCGCTCAGCGAGAAGGTGGAGGTCGATGCCACCGTGGTTAGCCTGGTCAACGATGTACAGGGCGACGGCATCAGCCTGGGCATCTGGCACAACGGCACGCAGGTCGGTGGTCCCACTGTCGTGCCGGACCAGACCGGACAATCGCCCACCGTCTCGACCACCCGCACCGTGGTGTCCGGCGACATGATCTATGTCCGCATTAGCCCGCGCCAGACAGCCACCTCCGACTGGTTCACCTATCAGGTGAAGGTTCGCACGCTGCAATGATGAACCCATATTATTTGGGGTGTGGGAGTGTGAGGCTTTGGGGGTATGGGAGTAGTTGAAGATCCGACAAGTCCGGCTGGAGGAAATCCGGAGACTAAGCCCACAAAACGTTCATCCAACAGCAGAAATTGGCAAAGAATCTGACAGCGGGCTGGATAATGCTGATAACGCGCAAGAGTATCACCGTCTGCGGTGCTAGAATGGAGGAAACGGCGGGAGGTAAGGATATGGCGTTGGATTTTTCCTGGCAGGATGGCGACCGGGTGATGTTTCTCGGGGATAGTATCACCGAGGATCCGCAGGGGTATGCGCGGATGGTGCCGGCGATGGTGACCGCCCGCTATCCCGAGCGCGTGATTGAGTATTATCAGCGCGGGATGGGCGGCGACCGCCTCACCGAGGTGGCCGGGCGGCTGGAGCGCGATGTCTTCGGCAACGACCCGCTGCCGAACTGGATCGTCCTCAGTCTCGGCCTCAACGACGTTTCGCATGAAGCCACCGGCACGCCGCTCGGGCGCTTTCGCGAGCTGTACGATGAACTCCTCAAACGGCTGCAGTCCACCAAAGCCACTGTGTATTGCCTGACCACCACGGTGCTCAGTGAAGAACTGGGGAGCGAGCGGAACCAGGCGCTGGAGGGTTACAATACCGCTATCCGCGAGATCGCGTTCAACAACAACGCGCAGTTGGTGGACATGAACGCCGCGTTTCAGGATGCCATTCGCCGCGCGCAGGCCCGCAACCCGAACTTCCGCTACACCACCGATGGCGCGCACATGGATACCTACGGCGCCTACCTGATGACCATGACGCTGCTGAAGGCGTTGAATTTCCCACTGTAACTCTACCTGACTCCCGGTCCCTCGGGAGGGCGAGGCTCCTGCCGAACCAGATGCGAGAGCCGGTTGCATAATCCGGCTCCGCGGGAGCGTCGCCCTCCCGGAGGGGCCGGGGGATAGGTAGGGGTTAGGTAATTACGATACCTGTTCCGCCATCTCGTCTTCGAGGGCGGGGTGGCGTTCGTAGTATTGTGCCAGCCGGTGGGAGAGGACGGCCAGCGATTCGGCCAGGTCTTCGTTGTGCACGATGATCGGTTCCTGCATGTGCAGCGGGTGGCCGGAGAAGTTCCAGAAGGCCATCATGCCGGAATCTGCCAGCAGATCGGCCACTGCTTGCGCCACGTGCGCCGGCACGGTGAGGATGGCAATGCGCACATTCATGCGGCGCGCCAGCGCGGGGGCTTTCCACAGCGGCATGATTTCCTGGTCGCCCACCATCTTGCCGATTTTTGCCGGGTCGGTATCGAAGAGCGCCACGATGCGCAGCCCGTATTTATCGAACCCGTGGTAATTGGTGAGCGCCTGCCCCAGCCGGCCCGCGCCGATGATGAACGCCTCTTTGGTATTGTGCAACCCGAGGAAATCTTCCAGGTGCCCCTTCAATGCGCACACATCGAAGCCGACGCGCGGCTTGCCGGTGAACCCGGTGACGGAGAGATCTTTGCGCACCAGCGTTTCATCAAGTTTCAGTTGCCGCGCCATCTCTGCGCTGGTCACATATCGCTGTCCGGCTTCGTCCAGGCGTGCCAGCAATTTCATATATTGAGGCAAACGTCGCAGGCTGGCACCTGAGATGCTGATGACCATGATATTCCTCCAGTATTTAAGTATATATTAAATAAGGAGAAATGAGTAGATGCCGCCACAAACAAGCCCCCAGCGGGATTGCGGACTGCGGATTGTAGATTGCGGAATGATGGACGGGCGTTGACGATGTTCACTGGCACGATTATCCGTAATCGAGCCGATTTCTCATCAGAGAGTGAACCAGTGCCTTCTGTTATTCGTAATATAGACAAGGGGGAGCGCGATGAACCGGATATCACTGCATGGCTTTACCAGCATGGAATTGCTGGTAACACTGGGTGTACTTGCTATACTCGCGGTATTTATCTATCCAATGTTCGCAAAGGTTCGGGATGATTGTCCGCCGCCCTCGTGTTTGAATAACCAGCGTCAACTGACAATCGCCGTGTCCATTGCCGCTTCGGACAGTGATGATTGCCTGCCCTTACCGCAAAGCTGGGTTGAGACCGTGAAAATCGATTGCAATTGCTTACGCTGCCCGCAACAAAAAAAACGGGCGGCGCTCCCCCAGGTTGATTATGGCTATAACGGGCGTCTCTATACGCTGGTGGATGGAAAAGTCAGCCCGCTGCACACCGCAGTGCTCACGCATCCGGAAACCATCGAAGTCTCCTGTGATGTCATGCGTCCCTACGCCGCCCCGGCCGGCACCACCGACCCCGGCTTGCTGGCGCAGGACGGCAAATACACCGTCTCCGCCTTCAGCCGCGAAGCCGCGCTCAATCGCCATAAGGAAGGCGTCGTCATCTCCTACCTCGACACGCATATCGCGGTCCTCAAGGCCGGTGAGTACGGCCATGGCACCAACCCGTATAGCATCCCGCTGGTGGAGAAGTGAGATGAATGAGTTGATGAACCGGATATCGCTGCATGGATTTGCTATCCTGAAATTGCTGGTGTGGCTGGTCATCCTTGCCACCATTCTGGCGGCTCTTTACCCGGTATTTTTCCATCAAAGAGATATCGATTCGGCTCGCAGTTATTGTATGAACAATCAGCGCCAACTTGCCCTGGGCATCATCATGTCGGCACAGGATCATGATGCACTCTTACCGCTTCCGCAAGATTGGGTTGCCGCAACCAGGCTGACGAAGGACCGGTATGATCGGTTATGTTTCAATTGTCCGGAAAACGACGCAAAAGGCACCCCCGCGAAACCGGATTACGGCTACAACGGGCATCTGTATCAGGTGATCAACAGCACCATCCTGCCACTCGCGTTAGGCGAAGTCGGTGATCCCAGCAAAATCGAATGTACCTGTGACGTGCGGCATCCATACCATGCGCCATCAGGAACCACCGATCTCGGTCTCCTGGCACAGCAGGGCAAATACACCGTGTCTGCCTTCAACAACGAAGCCGACTTTCGCCATGGCTACGGCGTGATCGTCTCCTATCTTGATGGGCATACCGTATATCTCGGACCTGGCGAATACGGCCACGGCACTGGTCAGTATAATGTCCCGATAGGAGAGAAAGTAGAAGGAGGCAAGCGATGAAGCGAGCACCATCGTCTGGTTTTACCACTGTGGAATTGCTGGTAGTGCTGATCATCATTGTCGTGCTTTTGGTGATCATCTATCCGATGTTTACGCCATATCGATGTGGATCGAACCAAACAACCTGCATCAATAACCAGCGCCAACTGGAGATGGGCATCTATATGAGTGCGCAGGATCATGATGGAAAATTGCCGCTTCCGCAGAACTGGATTGCGGCGACAGGCCTTACTGGCGATGCAAAAGTGTTCGATTGTCCGACCAGTGACCAGGTTGGCACTCCTGCACATCCGGACTATGGCTACAACGGGCGTCTGTATACATTGAAGAACGGCAAGGTGGCGCAGTTAACGCTGGATGATATTGGCAGTCCGGATCAAATCGAGGCGACCTGCGATATCCGCCAGGCGTATACCGCCCCATCGGGCACTACCGATCCCGGACTGTTGGCGCAAAATGGGCTTTTTACCGTATCCGCCATTGGTACAGAAGCGGATATGCGTCACCAAAAAGGTCTGGTCGTGTCCTACCTTGATGGCCATGTCCAATATCAACTGACTGGTGAGTATGGCCGCGGCACCACTGAGTATAACCTCCCAACGATCTCGTCCTTCACGCTCAATTTCAGCAAGTTCTCCTCGGCGGCGAAGGCGCAGAAGGCGATGGCGCGGGCATGGGGTGCACAGCCGGCCGGGCATTTCAACCCGACGAAGAAAACCTGGGAGCTGCCGGCGGGCGCCAGCCTGCTGGCCGCGCTGCCGGCTGATCGCTTCGGCATGACGATTATGGTGGAATATCAGTGCCAGCCGGGGGTGAACCTGCGCCTGTGGGACCAATCCCTTGATGCTGCGCATGGCAATATCGTCTGTGTGCGCGCGAAAGACGGCAAGGTCGAGTTCGGCTGCTGTGCGCCGGCAAACACTGGGGGGCAACAACTGGCGCCGCAATACCAGGGAGTAGCGAAGTCAGGATTGAATGGACGAGGTGCCACCTTCCGTGTGATAGCAAAACTCGGTCCCTTGTCCTATCCGCTCTCCAAGGATACGAATAATTCGAATCTTGCCCACGATACCTCCGGTTCCCTGTATCTCTCGCGTCCGGGGGATGAGAATAGCTGGGCGGCCAGCGCACCATTCCAGGCGACGGCGGAGGAACTGGTGCCGGATTATGGCTTTGTCGGGTATAGAGGCGTCCGCCTGACCGGCAACCAAGGCAATGCCCCACGCATGATGACCGCGGAAGGCGGGCCGGTGTCGATTCAGAAGTTGTTTGTGAGTAATTGAGGTAGTGATGAAGCCTTTCTGGCTGCACTGGTTATCGCTCCGACGGCCAATGCATATACGACACAAAGGCAAAATACGTCCCGAAGCACACCAGCCCTAAGCGGATGGCGCGGAAGGTGTTGTCATGAATGCCGTGCATTGCCGCCCACCCCCAGCAGCCGACGGCACCGAGCAGCAGGAGGAGCGCCAGTGCTCCGTACAGGTACATGATGAATTCGGGATTGCGATCCGGGTGCAGCCAGGGGAAGAAAAACACGAGTATCGCGTGCAATAGCCACCATCCCAAAAATTCAATGATCAGATCAAACAAGCATCCCATGCTCACCACCACCCATTCATGCTCATGCTCCTTTGAAAATAGCCTTTCGGCTTCTCGTCCGGATGCATCGTTTGTTGCCATAGTGCCGCGTAGCCGCATCCCTTTATGGGTGCGCGACTTTAGTGCCCGTTCCCAATCGGCTATTTCTCCGCACCTTCCCTATGCTCGCGCACCCTGAAAGGGATGCGGCTACACGGGTGCCATACCGACGGGTGCCATACCGGCAGGTTCGGGGCCGGAGCGCGGTAAAAAAATCATCCAGGTTAATGAGGATTATACTCGGGATGCTGCCGCATACTCTCCTGCTCACGCTCCCTCAACTGCGCTGCATGGGCGGTGTCACCGATCCTGGTATAAATTAATATCAGCATACTGCCTGTTTCCCATATCCGCGGCGCATCCGGTCCCAACCGATGCTCGGCGATATGGAATGCCCGCTGATAATAGGGGAGCGCTTTCTCGTATTGCTGTTGCGCGAAGAAAAGACCGCCCAGATCAGTGAGCACGCTTTGTAGTTGTGGCGACGAGGAGCCGTACGTCTTCTCGATGATCTCCAAGGCGCGGCGGTGGTACGTTGCTGCTTGTTGCTCCAGCGAGCGGCTGCTGTAGAAATTCCCCATTTTGAACAGGTATGCCACCAGTTGCGGGGAACGGGCGCCCAGTTTCTTCTCGCGAAGCGCGAAGGCATGCTCGTAGTTGCAGCCGGCACGGTGCAAGTCTTTCCGTAGCGCATAAAAGTCGCCCACGGCATCGTATTTCTGCGCCAGGAGCAGCGGCTGGCGGGCATAGGCGACTTCAGCAATATGGAGGCTCTCCAGGTACAATTCCTCGATCCGTGTATCGGTGAGCAGGAGTCGGACATAGGCGTGTTTGCTGTTGTCATGCACCGCTTGCAGTGGGTTCCTGCGTGTGCTGACCACTCGCGATGAGACGCTTGAGACCATTTTGGGATCTTCCGGAAACAACCAGCTCTGCTGATTTGAGCGCTCCGCCAGCGCAAAGAGGCTGTCCGCCAGCCGCGCATCGTGCGGGCCGAAGTGGCGCGCTTCGTCGATGGCATGGCGGTAATGGTGCTCGGTGTTGAGAAAATCATACGGCGTACTCTCCGCCGCCGCGATCTCCGCCCGCCAGCGCGTCACCGAGGCTGGACGGAACGTCTCCCACCCCCACCATGCGACCAGCGCCAATATGACGAGTACCATGATAACGCGAATCCATCGCCAATGCCGGAAAGCCTTCATGTTGCCAGCATAACATATGGTGATTACGGCAGGCTCACAGGGGGATTACAAGGTGATGAATATATGCTCCGGCTTGTGTTCCCTGGTGTGCGTATATGATTACATCAGTTCAAATTCAGGGTGCCGACGCCGTATTCCTTCCAACCGTGCGCGCAATTGTCCGGCATGCGCGAAGTCGCCCATCTGCTGGTACACATTCACCACATCATAGCCTGACCAGTAGAGGCGTATATTATCCCGGCCAAACCGGCGCTCATCAATGGCGAAGGCGCGCAGGTAACACGGGAGCGCTTTCCGGTATTGCTGTTGATCGCAATATTCCCTTCCCATACTACTCAGCCCGTTTTGCACCTGCTGGGAGTATGGTCCATACACCTTTTCTTCAATGCTGAGCATACGGCGAAAATACGTCTCGGCCTGTGCGTATTGCTTGCAGCCGGCAGAGAAGTGGCCCATCGCTTCAAGGTAGTCAATCAGTTGTGGGGAGTGTGCACCCAGTGCCTTCTCGCGAAGCGCAAACGCACGCTGATAGTAGTCACCGGTACGCTGGAAGTCTTTCCGTGAGAGAAAATATCGTCCGACGGCATCATATTTATCTGCCAGAACCAGCGGCTGCCCCGCATATGCCTGGCCCGCGATGCGTATGCCTTCCATATAGAGCGCGTTGATGCGCTTCTCGCGAATGAGGCTGCGCAGATAGGAGGATTTGACATTATCGTGGATGGCCAGCAGCGGATTTCTGCGTGGCGGTATCGCCTGTAGATCATCCGCTGCCCCCTGGCTCCGCATGGCTAATTCCATCAAGCTGTCCGCCAGCCGGGCATCCTGCGGGCCAAAATGCCGCGCTTCGGCGATGGCATGGCGATAATGGCGCTCTGCGCTCATAAAATCAAACTGCGCCTTCCGTGCCGCCGTTATCTCCGCCTGCCAGTACGCCACCGAGGCCGGGCGGAAGGTCTCCAACGCCCACCAGCCTGCCGGCACTGTAACTATCGCCAGTGTTAGCCAGCGCATCCATCGCTGTTTCCAGAATGTTCTCATGATACCAGCATAACAGGTGATGATTACAGCGGGCTGACAGGGAGATTACAGCGTGATGAATCTGTCAACCGGGAGAAGGTTATAACCGCATAGTAGCGAATAACCAAAGCAGCACACCGGATGTGCGGGATGCGTGTCGCCGGCAGGTCCGGTGGTGGCAACCCCCCGTCTGTGTGCAATTTTTTTATTTTGGGAGCTTCCATGAAACCAGTTCGCTTGTTGATGCTGCCGGTGCTGCTCGCCGTTGTGCTGGCGGTGAGCGCCGGCGCCGGGTGGGCCGCGCAGTTGCAATTGCTGCTGCCGCTGGGCCGCACCGCGTATCAGACGAATGAGACCATTGACATTGCCGTGGTGCGCAGCGATGCCGCCGAGTTGCCGGCCGCCGATCTGGCCGTCACCGTCACGGAGGCCGCCGGCAGCAAGCTGAGCTTCAGCTTGCCGCTGGCTGCCGTGCCCGCGGTGAACAACGCTGCGGTATCGACCGAGCACCTGCACCTCAACGCCCGTCTGCTGCGCCCGGGGGCGTACATGGTGGATGTGGCCGCCAACGGCGCGACCGCGCAGGCGAAGTTCGACCTCTTCAGCCACCTGCGCAAAAGCAGCTTTCGCATCGTCGACTGGGGCTCGCGCGCTGATGGCGACAGCTTTCCGCGCATGGGGGAGGACAGCGTCGGCTTCAATACCATCCTGGGCGAGTTCCGCAACGGGAAGATGAAGAACGTGGAAGGCGCCATCCGCGGTGGGCTGGATTACATGCAGGTGTGCACCATGAGCGGCGCCCACCAGATGGACCTGCGCTTCGAGTGCGACTGGTCCGACCCCTATGTGCTGGGCGGCGGCGCGGCGCGCGGCGTACAGCAGGCCTTCATCAGCCGCACCACCCCGAACGCGCTGGGCGTGCACTTCTATGACGAGCCGGGCCTCACCTGGGAAGGCAATGACGGCCCGATGGGCGTCACCGCGCAGCACCGCTCCTTCAAAAGTGCCTGGGGTGTCGACCCCCCGGCGTTCAGCAAAGTGAATGCCGATGACCCCGCCAACCGCGACGCGTGGACGAAATGGCATAACTGGCACGAGGGCTTCATGGAAGCCGCCTGGCGCCAGTCCGCCTTCGGCGTCCTCTATACCCGGCCCGACTTCCTGCCCATCACGCAGAGCGTCTACGGCTTCACCGCCTATGCGGACGGTTACTACTTCAACGTGGTGCGCAGCCTGCCGATGATCAGCGGACACGGCGGCTACAGCGACGGCCCCGGCGGGTATGTTTACCCGGCCTTCCACATGGAATTCGGGCGCATGCGCGATCTGAACAAGCCGTACTGGTACCTGCCCTCCTGGTATGGGATGAGCAGCGACAACTACCGCGTGGAGCAGTACACCTCCTTCCAGAATAACCTCCAGGGGATGATGAAGCCGCCCGACTACCAGGTACACAACCCGGCGACGTGCAACAATGCCGAGGGCATTGTGGAAGCGAACAAGATTCAGACGCGGCTGGGCACCATCTTCACCACCATGCCGGTCACCCGCCCGCTGGTGGCGCAGCTCTACTCCATGTCGCAGCTCCTCGACGGCGAGATGCGCGACTTCAAAGCCGGCAAAGGCACCGGCGACTGGGCCTATGAGGGCGGCATGCACGGGCGCGGCGCCTCCATCATGGCCTACATGGCCAGCAAGATGATCAAGGTGCCCGTCTTCCCGGTGGTGGAAGAGGACATCCTGGACGGCACACTGGCGAAGAACCACAAGGTGCTGGTAGTGCCGGGCGTAAATTACCTGCCGGCCAACGTGATCAACGCGCTGCAAGGTTTCATCAAAGGCGGCGGCACCGTGCTGGTCAGCGACGAGTCCAAGGTGGTCATCCCCGGCGCGAAGAAGATCGGCGCCGCGCTGAACACGGCCTACTACTACGCCGGCCATGACCAGTTTAAAGATCAGACGCTCTATGCGAAGATGCAGTCCTTCGGCGGCTTCGCGAAGGAACTGGCGCCGTTCGCCAAAGCGCTGGCAGCGCGGATGAAGGAAGCGGGCATCGCCCCGGTCATCGACTGCGACAGCCCGGGCATCTTCGCCTCGCGCCAGGCGGAAGGGGACATCGAATACCTCTTCGCCGTCAATGCCACCCACCTCGAGGGCGGCAGCCAGAACGATACCGCACCGATAGAGACGACCATCGGCCTGCCGGCGGATGGCCGCCCGGTGTATGATGCGGTGCGCGGCGGCGACGTGGCGATGAAGAAAGACGGCAACAGCCTGAAGCTCGCCACTCGCTTCGGCGCCGGCGAGATGCGCGTTTTCGCGCGCACTGCCCGCCCCATCGGCGGCGTGCTTTGCCTGCCGCCTGTGCAGTTCTGCGATTACACGGTGAAGGAAAACCCACTGCGCGTGAGCCTGGGGGCCATGCTGGTGGACGAGAAGAACCGCGTGCTCTGCGGCTCGGCGCCGCTGGAGATCGTAGTTACCGACCCGCTGGGGGCCGTGCGCTTTGACCTCTATCGCGCCACCGAGCGCGGTATGCTCAAGCTGGATCTGCCGCTGGCGGCCAACGACCCCGCCGGCGCGTGGGAAGTGACCGTGCGCGAATTGCTCACCCATAAGGAAGATACCGCCAGCTTCACCTTCACCCCGGCCACCACCTGCGGCGCCCTGCTCGGTGCCAGCCAGCGCGCGGTGGCCTTCGGCAACGAACGGGAGAACATCTTCCGCTTCTTCAAACTGCACAAGGACATCACCATTGCCACCGGCAGCAGCGACTACAACAAGGCAGCGGCGGAGCGCCTCACCGCCACCCTGGCCCCGTGGGGCGTGCGCTGCAAGATCGTCGACGCCAAAGAGATCAACAAGCCGCGGCAGCTCACCGAAGAAGCCAAGCGTACCTGGTGCGGGCTCGACGCCGGTCACCCGGACTTCGCCAATCCCGCCGTCAGTCAACTCGGCTTCGCCGTAGACGGCCCGGTCATCCTGCTCGGGACGCCGGAGGACAACCCGCTCATCAAATTCGCGCTGGACAAAGGCTTCCTGCCCTACGCGCCGAAGAAAGACGCCTTCCCGGGCCGCGGGCGCGGCTATCTGGCCTGGCAGGACGATATGGTCGGCTACTTCAACCAGGAATCGGTGACCTGTATCGCCTATGACCAGGCGGGCATGGACGAAGCCGCCGGCACGCTCTACGAGATCTGCGCCGGCGTCGAGCCGTTGATGCCGCTGGCGCCGCCGTCGGTGGCGGAGGTGACCCCGGCCACCGTGAAAGCCGCCACTATCTCCGCGCCGAAACAGCTCTGGCGCGCGCTGCTGCCTGACCGCGTCGTCGGCCTGCAGGCGAATGGCGCGGCGGTGAACGCCCTCTCGCACGACGGCACGCTGACGATGCTCAACGAGAAAAACCAGAACATCACCAAGGTGCTGTCGCCGGCGGACACTGACAAGCTTGCCAAGTCGATGGCGACCCCGCTGCTGCCCATCGCGGCCAAGGCGGCCACCCCCAACTTCGTCGCCAAGCTCACCCAGCCGCTGGACGGCGGTCTCACCGCGATCAGCTATTGGGGCGGCTTGCTGAAGGTTGTTGATGGCGATGGAAAAGTGATGATGCAGGAACAACTGCCGCACGACATCAACGCCATGACCGCCTCCCAGGGCAACCTCGTAGTCGGCCTCTCCGACGGCGAAGTGCTCTGCCTGAGCGTGAAATAATCACCCCCAATATTCTGCACTTGCGTGCCGGGGAAGCGGAGCTTCCCCGGCGCGCTTTCTCCCTCACCCCCCAGCCCTCATAGGCATCATGATATAGCAATAGCTATCTTTCTCTTACTCTTTCTCTTACTCAAAAAATCCATCCGAAATACGTGACGGTCTGAGGTATGGGTTCGAAGCAGTTGTGCTGTTTTGGAGAAAGAGTAAGAGAAAGAATTCGCTGGCGCTAAACAACGTGACGCCTTTGGGGACTGGGGGTGAGGGGAAGTAAGAGACGTCTTCGAAAATAAACCTGCAAATAGTGCACTCTCCCGGTAACATTTCCCCCGAAAAAGCGACCATACTATAAGCAGGCGCTCACAATCAGAGTGATCCTGCCGGAGGCAACATGATGTGCAAATCGTTCCGCATTGTTCTGCTGCTTATTAGTGGCCTGTGGCTGATTCCCACCTGTTCCATGGGTGCCGACCTCCCGCCGGGGGCGCTGGTGCTGGGGGGCGGTGGGGTGCTCACCCGGCTGTTTACCGTGCCGGCGGGGACGGATGTCCGCTGGATCACCCGCAATGCCCCGCACGAGATCCACCATCTCACCGCTCCCGCCAAGCCGGCGGAGGCGCCGGTGTATGGCTGGCGGAAGGGCTTGCTGGCGGTCTGGTATCGCCCGCAGGCTGACCAGTTGGCTGTCTATCTCCCGGCGAAGATTGAGCCGCTGCTCACGCTTACCCGGCGACCGGCGGAGCTCAGCGTGCGGACACTGGATGGCGACTATCCGTATGATCTGCCGATGCGCCTCTTCCCGTTGTTGCCGGTGCCGGCGCCGAATTCGATCGAAACATCCCGCTGGGATGACCTCCCGATTCCCGCGCCGCTGCCCGGTGCGGGCACCGAGACGCAAGCCGTGCAACTGCCGCCAAAAACCGTCGTAAAGGCCGACCTCTGGGCGACCGAGTATATGGCCGCGTGCGACGGGTTTTTCGGGGTGTACACTCGTCTGGACGTACCACTGAACGGTAATAAGGCGCTGAAGGTGCCGGTGGATGAATTCTTTGACCACCGCTGGCCGATGCCGATGAGTTCCTCCGGCATCAAGGCGTCTTTCCCCACCGGCAAGCTTGCCGTACAGCGCAAGGCCGGCGCAGGCGCCATCGGCTTTACGTACGATACCCCCTATCTGATCACCCGGCAGACGGGAATGCTCGCTGCCGATGGCAGGCTGGATCTCCCCGCACCACGCAAACCGGCGACAGTGTCGGTTGAGTGGCCAGGCGTCGGGGTGGTGCACGACCTTCCGGTGCCACCGTTGACGCAAGGACAACAGGCACCCCTGGCGCTGCCGGACTGGGAGCCGGGCGCCGGCATCACCGGCACGCTGCAGGACAGCGATGGGCACCCCGTGCCGAACGCCAAGCTAGTGGTGAAGACGCGCCTGTGCAACGACTACGAGAACCTTTATACCGTCACCACCGATGCCAACGGACGCTTTACCATCACCGGCCTTCTCTCCGGTCCGGTGCAGCTCTTCTTACTCGATCCTCCGCACGGCGAACCGTGCGGGTGGTCGGTAACCGCCCCGGTGGAAGGCACCGTGACAACCGTGTTGACGGTGGTGAAACCGGAACAGACACGGCGCCTGATGTTGGAAGGCCCGGGCAATTACACGCAGGCCTGGTGGCTGCCGGCGAAAGGCCGCCCGCAGGCACTGCCCTGCTGGGGCATCGGCATCGCCTGCCACACGCCTCCCACCGGCACCGGTAGGTTGTACTACATCATCGGCACCCATGGCTGGGCGCGCCTCTGCCCGCTGACAACCGGACTGCCCGCCGCGCCACTGGCGAAGCCGGCCCCCGGCCCCTCCCTCGGCCTCTACTTCCCGCTGGACAAATCCACCGGCATCCCCGGCGCCGTCACCCTCCTCGGCCAAGGCGACCTCGACGGCCTCCGCCTGGACTTCCCTCAACTCACCTGGCTCCCCTCCACCCTCCTCAACCAGCTCGTCGCCCAGATCGACACCGTGCCCCCTGGCACCTACAACGTGATTGCCAACACCCCGAAAGGACGCGTTGAATCCACGGTGACCGTTGGGGCGGATGGGGGAGCGGTGGAGCTGAAGTTTCCGTAAATGTGGTCGGAGGTTGTCTTTGATTGTGGGGCATGAACCACATTGCGAGAAACTGGGATCATATCTATCATCGGAGCTCTAAGATGTTCCAGGAAAGCAGGAAACGATACCCTAGCATGACGAAGTAATTATAAAGCATTGACGATGATGTGGAATGTTATGGGCAGGGAGAATGTATAGGAGGAAGGCTTATGTCCCAACTAGAGCACAACAATAACGTCCTCATCCGCGAAATTACACCGCGAAATATTCTCTCCTTCGGACCCGAGACGGCTCCCCTTGAGCTTGGATCATTGAATGTCTTCATCGGGCCGAACGGTTCAGGTAAATCAAACTTCATCGATCTGCTTGCCTTGTTGCGCGCCACTCCCAACGATATGCGCGCAGTCACTCGTCGCGGCGGGGGGGTACGAGAGTGGATATGGAAAGGTGATCCGGACGCTACGGCATCGCTTGATGTCCTGGTGGATAACCTTTACCACCCTTTTGATGTAGAAAATCTCCGTCATACATTCGCATTCGGCGCGATCGGTCAAGCATTTAATCTGCAAGATGAACAAATAGCCTACGAAAAAAATATGCCAACAGCGTCCTTGCGTCCTGATCCGCTGTATCAATACAAACATGGTCGTCCCGTTGTGAATATCAAGGGGGAGCAGCGAGAGCTTGAGCCGGAGTCAGTAGAGCCTGACCTTTCCATTCTCGCGCAACGGCGTGGCGCGGAGTCGTACCCGGAAATATCGTATCTCGCCGACCGGTATGAGCAGATCCGTATTTATCGCGAGTGGTCCTTTGGACGCGATTCGCTCCTGCGTAATCCGCAACAAACCGATATGCGTAATGATCGGCTGGAAGAAGATTTCTCCAACCTGGGCTTGTATCTAAGCCGCCTGCGCAAAGATGCCAAAACCAAAAGGGCCATCATCGGCGCCCTTGCTGATCTGTACAGCGGATTTACGGATTTTGAAGTGATCACCGAAGGCGGCACCGTGCAGGTCTTTTTTATCGAAGGCGACTTTTCCATTCCTGCCAGCAGGCTCTCGGATGGGTCGCTACGCTACCTCATCCTGGTAGCGCTCCTCTGCGATCCGGCCCCGGCCCCGCTCATCTGCATCGAAGAACCGGAGCTTGGACTCCATCCCGATATACTGCCCAAACTGGCCGATCTGTTGGTGAGCGCCTCCGAGCGCACGCAATTGATCATCACCACACATTCCGATATTCTTGTAGATGCGCTGTCCGAGCACCCTGAAGCAGTGATCGTATGCGAGAAGCATGACGGGCAGACCACGATGCGGCGATTGGAACCGGAAAAACTCGCCGTCTGGCTGGAAAAGTATACCCTCGGCCAATTGTGGACGCGCGGTGAGTTGGGGGGGACGCGCTGGTGAGTGTCAAAATCTACATCGAAGGTGGCGGTGACAACAAGCGGTTGCAAATCGAATGCCGTGCGGGATTTGGCCAGTTGATCGAGAAAGCCGGTTTTGCGGGCCACATGCCCTCCATTATTGCCTGTGGTTCACGCGGCAGTGCCTATGAAGACTTCAAAACCGCTATCGCGACGGTCGGCAAAGACGAATACATTATACTGTTGGTCGATAGTGAAGATACCGTCCGCAGTACCGATGACGCACCTGACTCGAACGCGGCCTGGGATCATCTGAAAGCTCGTGACAAATGGGAACGACCACCGAGTGTCGCGGCGGACCAGGCGCAATTGATGGTCACCTGCATGGAAACATGGATCATGGCGGATAGAGAGGCGCTGTCGGCCATTTTTGGATCGAAACTGCAGATGAGCGCATTATTTTCGGTCAATGATTTGGAAATGAGGTCGCGTCATGAGGTGCAAGACAAATTAGCCCATGCAACCCGAGATTGCGGTAAAGAAAAAACATACACCAAAGGGAAACGCTCTTTTATGATCCTCGGCAAGCTCAATCCGGAAATCCTGAAAGAACGTCTGCCGCACTTCCGGCGCTTTGTCGAGACGCTGCAACGGCATCTGTGAAGAAACATCACCCGCATGATGAATCCGTAATGGTTGCCAACCCCCGCTCCCCTGGCGTATGATCTACGCACCGAGATGACAACCATCCACGAGAGCCTGGCGCCCTTTCACCCGTTGATTGCGGAATGGTTTCGCGAGCAGATTGGCACACCGACCGATGCGCAGGCGATGGCGTGGCCGCGGATTGCGGCGGGGGAGCATATGCTGGTCACCGCGCCGACGGGGAGCGGGAAGACGTTGACGGCGTTCCTGTGGGCGCTCAACCAGCTCATCACTGGCGCATATCCCCGCGGGCGCTGCAGTGTGCTCTACGTCTCGCCGCTGAAGGCGCTGAACAACGACATCCAGCGCAATCTGCTGGAGCCGTTGCGCGCGCTGGAGGCGGTCTTCACCGCGCGCGGCGAGGAGTTCCCGACCATCCGCGTGCTCACCCGCAGCGGGGACACGCCGCAGCAGGAGCGGCAGCGCATGCAGCGGCGTCCGCCTGAGATCCTCATCACCACCCCGGAAAGCCTGAATCTGCTGCTCAGCTCGCGCGGCGGGGCCGGCATGCTCAACGGGCTGCGCACGGTCATCCTGGACGAAATTCACGCGGTGATCAGCAGCAAGCGCGGCACCCATCTCATCACCGCGGTGGAACGGCTGGTGCGCCTCTCCGGCGAATTCCAGCGCATCGCCCTCTCCGCCACCGTGCGCCCACCAGAACTGGTGGCAGAGTTCATCGGCGGTTACCAGCGCGCCGGCGAGGGCTACCAGCCGCGCCCGGTGGCGCGGGTACACTCGACCGGGCGCAAAGCCTACCAGGTGCAGGTGCACTTCCCCCCGCCGGCAGAGATGCAGAGCACCGAATCCATCTGGCACCCGCTGGTGCGCGAGTGCAAGGAGATCATCGGGCGCAACCGCGCCACGCTGCTCTTCACCAACACCCGCCGGCTGGCGGAGACCATCACCTGGAAGATCAACGCCGACGAGTCGGCGCTGCTTGCCTACGCGCATCACGGCGCCCTCTCACGGGAGATTCGCGCGGAGGTGGAGCGCAAGCTGAAGGCGGGCCAACTGCCGGCCATCGTCGCCACCTCCTCGCTGGAGATGGGCATCGACATCGGCGCGCTGGACGAGGTGGTGCTCGTCCAGGCGCCGAACAGCGTGGCTTCCGCCATCCAGCGCGTGGGGCGCGCCGGCCACCGGGTGGGGGAGGTGAGCCGCGCCACGTTGCTGCCTACCCATGCCGGCGACCTGCTGGCGTCCACCGTGCTGGCGCGCGGCATTCGAGAAGGCAACATCGAGTCGGCGCGCATGGTGCGCTGCCCGCTGGACGTGCTGGCGCAGCTCATCATCTCCATGACCGGCACCGAGACGTGGGACATCGATGAGCTCTACGCGGAGATCCGCCGCAGCAGCGCCTATCACGACCTTACCCGCGGGCAGTTCGAGCTGGTGCTGAACATGCTGGCCGGGCGCTATGCGGACACGCGCATCCGCGAGTTGAGCGCGCGGGTGTCCATCGACCGGCTGGACAACACGGTATGCGCGCGCTCCGGCGCCGTGCAGGACCTCTATCTCTCCGGTGGCATGATTCCTGACCGCGGCTACTTCCACTTGCGCCACCTGGAGAGCGGCGGGCTCATCGGCGAGCTGGACGAGGAGTTCGTGTGGGAGGCCAGTGTCGGGCAGGCGCTGACCTTTGGCACGCAGAACTGGCGCATCGAGCGCATCACCCACAACGACGTCTTCGTCACCCCCGGCAGCCCGCTGGTGCGTGATGCCCCGTTCTACAAAGGGGAGGAGCTGGATCGCGACTTCCACCTCGCCGAACAGGTGGGGCTCTTCCTGGAAGAAGCCGATGCGCGGTTGGAAGACAAGGCGTTTGCCAAAGAGCTACAGGCGCACTACGGGCTCAACGCCACTGCCGCCGAAGCGCTCATCGACCACCTCAAGCGGCAACGGGAGGCGACGGGCTGCGCCCTGCCGCACCGCCACCATCTCGTCATCGAGCACGTGAACTCCGGCCCGGCGGGGCATCCCGGCAACCAGATCATCATTCACACCGGCTGGGGTGGGGCGGTGAACCGGCCTTTCGCCATGGCGCTGACCGCGGCGTGGGATGAGCGCTTCCACGAGCAGATCGAGATCTACCCGGCCGATGACATGATCTGCCTGGTGATGGCCGGCGACATCGCCGGCGCGGAATTGCTCTCCCTGGTGAGCAGCGCGCGGCTGGAGGAGCTGTTGCGCGCGCGGCTGGAGGGTTCCGGCTTCTTCGGTGCGCGCTTCCGCGAGTGCGCCGGGCGAGCGCTGCTGATTTCGCGGCGCAAGTTCAACGAGCGCATGCCCCTCTGGGTGAGCCGCCTACGCTCGAAAAAGCTGCTGGAATCCGTGCTCAACTACCCCGATTTCCCCATTCTGCTGGAGGCGTGGCGCACCTGCCTGCAGGACGAGTTCGCGCTGGAAGCGTTGCGCGGGCTGCTGGTGGAGTGCGAGTCCGGCGCCATCGGCTGGAGCGAGACGTTCTGCGAGACGCCCAGCCCCTTCGCGCGAGCGCTGAGCTGGCGGCAGATTAACCAGTACATGTATGCCGATGACACCCCCACCGGGCGGGTGAACTCCAAGCTGCGTCCCGACCTGCTGCAGGAGGTGGTCTTCACCCCCGGTCTGCGCCCCGCGCTGGACCCCGCACTGGTGACCCGCTTCGTCGCCAAGCGCCAGCGCCTGGCCCCCGGCTATGCGCCCGGCACCCCACGCGACCTGCTGGACTGGGTAAAAGAGCGTCTATGTATCCCGCTGCCGGAGTGGGAGCAACTGCTCGACGCCGCGAAGCGCGACGGCGCAGAGGAAGCGGCGCTGCTGCACGGGCTGGAGAAGAAGCTCACCCGCCTGCAGCCGCCGGGGGCATCGGCGCCGCTGGTGGTGGCGGTGGAGAGCCTTTCACGAGTACAGACAGCCCTCACACCTGATACTCTCTCCCCTCTACCCCTGGGAGAGGGGCCGGGGGTGAGGGAAAACGATGATTCTGACACGTTCCTCACCGAATGGTTCCGCTTCTACGGCCCGGTGAGCGTGAATTTCATCACCACCACGCTCGGACTGTCACGGGAGGATCTGGCCCCCGTGCTGGATGACTTGCTGGACACGCGGGTGCTCATCCAGGGGCAGTTGCTGCGCGAGGGGGCTGAGGACGACCTATGCGACAGCGAGAATTTCGAGATCCTGCTGCGCATGACGCGGGCGGAGGCGGCGCCGAGTTTCCAGCCGCGGCCTGCCGAAGAGCTGCCGCTCTTCCTTGCCCAGCACCAGGGATGCTGCGCGCCGGGGGAGGACGCCGATGCGCTGTGGGAGCGGCTGCAACAGCTCAGCGGCTATGCGGCGAAGGCGGAGCTGTGGGAGGAGGAGATCCTCCCCGCGCGGCTGCACCGCTATGACGGCGCGTGGCTGGAGGGGCTCATGCAGGAAGGCGATGTGCACTGGCTGGGGGTGGAGAAGGGGAAGGTGAGCTTCTGCCTGGCAGATGACCTGCCGCTGGTGCTGCCGATGCGGGAGCCGCCGGCGGACGACCTGCGCGACCTGCTCCCCGACGAGCACGCGCGCTACACGCTGCAGGCGCTGGCGATGAAGTCTTCGGTGCGCATGGAAACGCTGGTGGCGCGGCTGTGGGAGGGCGTGTGGAGCGGCATGGTGAGCAACGACTCCGTCGCCGCGTTGCGCAAAGGCATCACCAACGGCTTTCAACCGCCGAAGCTGCCGGAAGCCGATGCCCAACGGCAGCGTCCCGGGCGGCATGCCGCGCGCGGGGGATTCACCCGCTGGTCGAATTCCGCGCCTTTCGCCGGCAACTGGTATCGCCTGCCGGTGACCGAGGAGTCAGAGGATATACTGGCGGGCGAGGAAACGGCAAAAGACCGTGCCCGCCTGTTACTCGACCGCTACGGCCTGCTCTTCCGCGAATTGCTACAGGGGGAGCTGCCGGCCTTCCAGTGGGGGAGCATCTTCCGCGCCCTGCGGCTGATGGAGCTCTCCGGCGAGGTGCTGGCGGGCTGCTTCTTCCTCGGCATCCCCGGCCTGCAGTTCATCTCCCTGCGCGCCTTCCGCACCCTGCAGCGCGCGCTGCCGGAATCGGCCGTCTGGTGGGTCAATGCCTGCGACCCCGCCGCCTGCACCGGCCTGTCCCTGGACGCCTTCCGCGGCCAGTTCCCCCGCCGCCTGCCCGGCAATTACCTGGCCTTCCGCGGCCACACCCCCGTACTCTTCGTCCTCCGCGCCGGCAAAGAGCTGCAATTCCTCCTCCCCCCGGACGACCCCGACCTCCCGCGCGTCCTCGCCCCCCTCCACCACCTGCTCGATCGCCGCTTCCAGCCGGTCATGCACCTGACGGTGGAGAATATCAACGGCGACAACCCCACACAGAGCGCCTACCTCGATACGCTGAGCCTGCACTTCGATGTCGTCCGCGATGTCAACCGACTCTTCGTGGCAAGGCGCCGGTGACCAAACATAGGCAAACCCGTATCTAGTAAGCTACGCAACGCAGTGGAGTAGCGTCGGCGATAGGTAGGGCTCTCAAATGATAGGTTATCCTATCGCCGACGGCACTCCATTGCACTACGTGCCTTACTACGTACGGCGGGTGCTTATTTCGTGACCTTGCTGCACAGGAATCGTATTGTTCAAAGAGGAAATTAGTAGATGAAATGAGTACTCACTTCGAAAACCGGCAGGGGCAACCTGCTTCAAACCGAGCATGCATCCGATCATGCCTGATCTGGAGCGTTGTGCTCGTGTTTTTGTCAGGCATTATGATCTGGTTCGGCATTTACTACCCATTTCTTTTCTTTATTTTCCTCGGCCTGCTTACTATCGTTTCTATCATCTGGTCCCGCCGTAATGCTCGTCGAAGTCAATTGCAATGGCAACGTTGGCTGGCAGAATGGGAGGAAGCTTTGCGGGTAACAAACGAGTTGACGCTCGACGACGCTCGCCGGCAGCTCTTGCCCCTGCTTGCCGATCCGGCATTGCTTATTATGGTGCCTGCTACAGGTGTAAAGGAAAGTGTGGCTGGATATCCCCCGGCACTTCAAGAACTCTTTGCGCAATATGACACGATATTCATTGAGGATAATTTTGCCATTGGTACTGTGCTGCCACCCATGCCATTCAGGAGCGCAGCCGCGGAGGACTTCATCGTACCTGCGCCGTATCGGCTTGTTGGATACGATATTTTATTTGATGTGGACGGCATCCCATTAGTGATCAAGGGTAGCGAAAACACATTGTATCTCCTGGAGACATTCGATGAACCAGATCCGGGTGAGCGGTATGTCGCTCCGAGTGTTATCCATTTTCTGCTTGCGCGTGCACGGTTTAGGCAAACCCGTATGTAGTAAGCTACGCAACGCAGTGGAGTAGCGTCGGCGATAGGTTGGTTCCTCAAATGGTAAGCGATCCTATCGTCGACGCTACTCCGCTTTGCTGCGTAGCTTACTACAAACGGCGGGTGCTTGTTAGGGCTACGGTATCATCACCGTCACCTTCTTCTCCAGCAAATTCTCCGCGGCGTCCTTGGCCTGAATGGTGAGTTTGTGCTCACCGGCGGCCAGGGTGAAGGTGCCGTCGGGGGAGACGAGGGTGACCCACTCGTGTTTGCTGCTGAAGATGCCGCTTTCCGGGACGAGGGCGATCCAGGGGCCGTCGTCCAGGCGGTAGGAGCCGCTGACGATGGGGGAGAGGTCGTCGCGGAGTTCCAGCCGCTTCACCGCCTCCATGCCGGTCACCTTGTCGTCCACCGCCACGGTGGGCGGCGTGTTGTCGATGGTGATGGTGGTTACCACCTCGGCGCTCTTCGGATCGGTGGGGCGGGCATACTTGTCGCTGGTCACCACCTTCACCAGGTAGACACCGTCGGGCATTGCCTTGGTATCCCAGTTCAGGCTCTTTTTGGTGATCTCCGGCGACGGCTTCGCCTTTTCCGGCTCCTTGGCCGGGACGTCGGGTTTCGTTTCCGGCTTATCGGACGTCTTCACATCCTTCGCATCCGGTTTGGTGTCTTGTTTCACTTCCGGCTTCGCATCCGGCTTGTCGGTCGTCTTCTCCTCCGGCTTGGTTTCGGTCTTCGTATCTGGTTTGGCCGCCGGTTTCTCCGGCTCGGAGGGGAGCAGCGGCTGCCAGGTGTTGCCGTTGTCCGCGGAGGTGAAGACGGTGTCGACCAGCGGGTCATTGTCCGGGTCGGCGGAATCCCATTTCAGCTCCTTCGTGCCGCTCCACGCCGCGGTGGTCTTCGGCTCGGTGAATTTCACCGTCGGAGCCAGGTTGGCGGCCTGGTAGGTCAGCCGTACGTTCTCCACCGCCGGCGCCTTGCCGTCGTGGTTGGTGAGGTGGAAGCGGAACTGGATGCAGGTGGCCGGCGCGCTGGCCACTTTCTCGTCGGTCGGGTTCACCACCGCCCAGTCGCTCCAGGTTTTGTCCACCGAGGAGGTGAGGCCGGTGCGGCTTTCCACCACCAGGTCGCGCAGGTCGCCGCCCTTCGTCACCAGGTCGAGCGCGCCCCACTTCGCCACCGCCGGGGCTTTCAACACCGGGGAGAGGAAGGTCGCTTCGCTGCGCGGCTCGATCTTCAGCACCTGCGCGGGGAAGGCGGCGGCGGCGTAAAGGGCCTTGCCCTCGCCTACCGCCAGCGCGGTGACCGCCAGCGATTCCGGCCCGGTGCCGCGGTCGCCGGCGTCGATGGTGCGGATGTCCTCGCGGGCATAGATGGTGGTGACGTCCGGGTTGGCGCCGGCGGGATTGCTGATGCGGTAGATGCCGCCGGCCAGCCCGGTGGCCGCATACAGCTCATCGCCGACCATCTTCAGCGCGTAAACGTGGTGGTTGTCCTTCCCTGCGCCGGTCATGAGTGTCTGCACGGCGCCGTTGGGGGCGATGCGCACCACAGTGCAACTGGGCGAGAGGCCGGCGTAGACAAAACCGGCGCGGTCCACCGCCAGGCTGGTGACGGAGGCCATGCTGGTGCCGCTGGCTTCATAAATGGCGGTGAGATGGTCATCCGGCGAGAGACGGTAGATCTTCCCGCGCGGGGACGACCCCAGGTAGAGGTTGCCGGCGCTGTCCGTGGCCAGCGCAAAGACATGCAGGTCCGGCACCGTGCACACGGCGCGCTGCGCGTCGAGTTCGTCATCGTTCAGGCGATACAGCGTCCCGTTGCTGCAGGCGGCATAGCGCTTGCCATTCGCCGTGACGGCCAGGTCCCAGATATTCGCACAGGGGAGCGTCCAGCGCTGCAAGACGCTGCCGTCCGCGCGCAGCAGGCGGACACACTGATCTGGCCAACTGGCAATGAGCAAGCGGCCTTGCCCATCTACCGCCAGCGCGGAGATGCCTTGTACATCCTTCCCCTCATCGCCTTGCGGGAAGCACACCGTCGCCTTGCCATCACCATCAAGCTGCTGCACCTGATTGCTGCCCCAGCCGGAGAGGTAGACGGTATTGCCATGCACGGCCGCCTTCCAGGGAACAAGGTCGCTGATGCGGTAAATGCTGTGTACGGTGGGCACCATCATCAGTTTCCCCTGCGCGGAGATGGCAGTGCCGAAGTGCTTGCCGCGCGCAAAATCCTTCGCCTCCGCCAGGCTCAGCATCGCCTGCTTGGCGCTGACGATGGGGGAGGATTCCGGCTTGGCAGGCGTGCTGCTCGCCGGCAGCGCGGTGGGCTCGGCGGGCGTTTTCGTCTCCAGCGCCACAGCCACGCCGGCGGGCAACGCGGCGCTGGAGAGCGGCAGCGGCTCGGTGACGGCGGGCGTGCTCAACACCGGCAGCGCAATGGGTGCCGGCGGCGGGGGCAGGATCGCCAGGTCGCTGAAGAACTGTGCGCTCTGGCGGCGCTCTGCGGGCGTATAGTCGAGCAGGTCGGTGCAGACATCGAGCAGGCTGGTGCTCTTCGGCTGCCCGGTGGAGGTGAGCAGCGCCTGCACCGGCGACGGCGAACCGGGCATGCTATAGCTAATGCTGCCGCTGCCAGGCTGATCGGTGCCATTGTCGATGGCGATGTTGATCATCTGCGCGCCGGAGATCAGCAGCGGGTCTTCTTTTGTCGCGGTGATCACCGTCGGGCGCAGGCCGGGGTACGGCAGGGATTGGTTGGATACCAGCGAGTTGCTATAGCCCATGTCTATCTTCGCGCCGAACGCGGCGGACGACCAGAAATCGCTCAGCGGCAGCAGGTCGGAGAGCGCGCCGGGCATATTGGTGAGCTGGCTGCCGCCCATCACGTAGCTGGGGGTGGGGAAGAAGGAGGCCACCACCAGGCGGCGACCGGAGAGTTCCCCGGTCAGCAGGCGGACCAACCCTTTGGTGCCTTCCGCCCGCGCAGGCATGGTGGTCATCACCTGGCGGGAGAGGTTGGTTTCCGCGCCGCCGATCACCGCCACGGCCATCGTCGAGGCGCTGGTGTTCTCCGGCACACGCACGGGAATCTGGCGGATTTCCATCGGCTGCCCGTAGCGCCGCAGTTTCACGGTGAGCATCACGGTGTCACCGGGGCGCGCCACCAGCCGATCCGGAGTAACCTGCTCGATGCGCGCCGTGGCGTCCGCATTCGGCGTGTATTCCACGGCGAGATTGATATTGGTGAGCTTCACGTTTTCATAGGGGCTGTGCACCAGCGCATCGACCAGGCCATAGGCCTCGATGAGCGGGAAGTTGGTACCGCCGACTTTCGCCGAAGCGACCATGTGCTGCTCGAGTACGCCATATTTGTCCGTGGTGAATTTCGTGCGGATATCGTAGACACCCCAGTCCTTTTCGACATGCGTCAAGGGACCGACGCCGATGTCGCACACCGTGCGCAGGAAGGCGGTGGAGAGCATCCATTGGGCGGTATACGGGCGGACGACCGACACGCCGCAGTGGAACTTGCGCCGGTAGCCGGTGAGCACGTTATGCAGGAAGACGTTCACTTGAATCTGATTCGGCTTGCGCCCGAGGGTGCCGCCGATAGAGTTGAAATGGTCGCGCGTGACGGTGCCGACGCAGGAGATGGGCGTGCACAGTTTGAACGAGCTGGATAGCGTGGGCAACACGCCCCACACATAGGACGTATACATGGGGAAGTCGACATCGCCGAAGCCGGCGAGCGGATGCCCGAAGGCGATCACGGTCTTGTCCTTCACATAGGTGACTGTGCCGGTGCCGATGAGCTGGATGTCGCCATCCACCATGCCGGTGGCGATTGCCGCGCCCGGCTCCATCTTCACCGGCCCACCGATCTCTTTCTCGCTGATCAAGCCGGCCTTCGTTACACTGGGCATCACGGCGAAGTTGTACGGCTCCAGCGTTTTCTGTAAGAGCGCCACTTGCTGCTCTGACATGCCTGAGGCATAAAGCGGCGTAGCCACCGGCGCCAGCACCATGGTGCCGGGGGCGGCGGTGCGCTGCATGGCCGTGGCCTCGCGGGCATTCGCGGCAATCCGCACGCAGGAGAAGGTCTTGCCGGCCACCTGCATCAGCGGGGTTTTCGGCTTCGGCAAGCTCGCCGTTTTCGTCGTGAACGAGGACCCCGGCTGGTACGATTCCATCATCTCCCGGATGGGGGTGACGCCGGCGATCGGCTCTTTCTCATAACTCCATCCGTACGCCAACGCCCCGATCAGCCGCCCGTTGATATACATCGGACTACCGCTCATCCCGGCGACGATGCCCCACTGCTTATCGACGACAGGCCCGGAGGTAATCTTCACCATCACCACATAGGTGCTGAGATCGAGCATCTGAATGCCGATGACGGTGAAGTTGAAGGTCTCCAGCTTCGTGCCGTGGAAGACGGTTTTGCCGTAGCCGGTCATCCCGGGTTTTACCTCAAAGACATCCATCATCGTCTTGTTGTCCCACCGCAATTGTGCGGAGGCACACCCGGCGAAAAGCCCCAGCATCAGGAGCATGACCGCAAACCATGCGTGCGTTCGATTCATCGATTTCTCCCTTTCAGACAGGATTGACAGGATGGCTTGTAAACTGTTTCATCAGTCTACCATCCAGCGGCAGCTTGAGCAAGTGACACATCAAATCCTTCTTTCGCCTGGGAAGATACCGCTTATAGATGGAGTGTAGCAGTGAGCGCAAAGCGGGGGTGTGTCCGAAGTTGGACACACCCCCGCATCTGCGATGTGAACTGCCGGATTAGTCGGCGGGCATGGGGGCAGGATGGCGTTGCGCGTCAACGAGCAGGTCGATGATATCGGAGACCGTGGGGTAGATGCTGGTTTGCGCGAAGATCACACTCTCCTGGTATTGCCCGCTCACCGCTTTCTGCTTGAAATAATACCCGAGGATCGGCAGTTCTTTGATGAGCGGGAGCTCGTTCAGCAGCGGGATGCCGCCGGTGCGTCGTTCCGGAACGCCGACTTTGGTATTGGCGGTGAAACGCGATACCTCGCGCAACTCGAGGTTGGTCAACTGCACTTCCGTATTGACGGTGTGGCGGTCGACGCGCGGCAGTTGCGGGTTGGTGGTGTTGTCCGGCTCTTGTATACGGACCGTTGAAGAGAAGTCGAACTTAAACCGCATTGCCTGTCCGGAGGGGTCGAAGATCGGCGTCACCTTGAACAGGTTGCCGTTGTTGAAGGCGTAGACTTCACCGGTGGGCTGTTGCGGCTGGGCCATCATGGCCCCCAGCAGGGAGATGCCCGCGCCGACGCCGACGACAGTGGCCGGCGCCTTGTCAGCAAGCTGGGTGGCCCCAAGCGCACCGAGCAATGGTGAGGTGTTGGTGAGCTTGGCATTCTGTGTATACTGCTTCGCCTCCGCATAGCGCATGCTCAGCTCGCCCAGTTGCGTTGCCGCCTGCAGGAAATCCGTGCCGGGCGCCAGTTCCGCATCCGCGCTGGCGCTGGGATCCATGCGCGCCACCATGCGATTCGTCACCAGCAGCGATTCCCGCTGCAACACCCCGAGCTCCAGCCCATGCTTATCCATCGTCTCATCAATTTTATCCAACGCCGGCTGGAAGAAGAAATGCTCCAGATCCCCCTCCGCCACTTGAATAAACCGCTTGAGCATATCATCCGCCGCCGCCACCCGGGCCGAGGCGCGGGCGAGGGAGTTGTTACGGTATTCGAGCTGGGCGAGTTTCTTCGCCGTCGCATCCATCTCTTTCAGTTGATCTGGGGATAATTTATCAAGGTCCATTTGCGTTTGCCCCGTCGTAACGAGCAATCCTTTACTATACCATGATGGGAATGCTGAACCTGGAGTCGGTGGTGTTGTAGTTGTTGAATTGAGAGCTGACGGCATGATTGAAATCGAACCGGAGGCTGAGAAGATCGGATTCGCACCAGGGACTGGCGGTGTAATGGCGAACGAACCGGATGCTGTCAGTGCTGGAGTTGTAGGTGCTGGCAATGTACTGAGTGCGGATGGGTTGAGATTATAATTCGCTGCCAGCCATCCGACTAATGGAAGGTATTGCAGACGGATGATCTGCTTGTTGATGGGCGTATTACCATCCATCTGATGAATTAAATCGAGCACCTCCCTGGCCACCGATTCGCGTGCCCTCGTTTGGACCGCGCGGAAAATCTCACGTTGGTTAGCGTTAATTCCCCAGTCTATTGATTCACTTGGTACACGACCGGGGAGATCGTCCGACAGGATGCGCGGGAAAAGGGGATAGAGGGCATCAGACTGATCGAAATTTGTGTGCTGTTTCGTGATACTAATATTCGGACTGAAGTGCTTCAGAATTGCAATACTGAATCTTCCCATACCAGTACTCATTATCTGATTGTGATTCAAATAGCGTAAATTGACTTCACGTAAGAAGTTGTGCAAAATTCGCTCGCGGGAACTGCGTTCCATGAGGCTCAGCGTAAAGAGCATCTCCCCAAGTGTCGTAGCACTCGTAGGGTCAGGGAGCGTACGTTCTGTTATATAGGCAACATCGTTTTGCTCCGCCTGGTGCAGGAAACGATCGTACTCACTTGCTGGTTGAGATGAAACGATTTTTCGCCCATAACCCAGCAATACCTCAATATATTGACTGATATCCAGTTGTTTAGGATTATTTACGTCAAACAATGGCGTGTAGTTCTTGATGGTTTGGTCAGGATCAGCAGTATCAAATACGGCACGCGACCAATAGTTGTCAATGGTAAAATCAATTAATGTGTCTGCCTGGAAGTAAGATGATTTCTCACTGACAGTCAGTCCGGACAAATTACCGTTGGCTATGACATTATCGATTTTACTCTTAAGCTTTTTCCACGCCTCTCCAGTTTGCGATAAGTGGTATTTCATGTTAACCAGATAGACTCCGCATTCCTGATTGAAAGAATCCTTCTCATTATCTGACATGTTGTTCTTGGGTATATTGTGTATACGCGCTGCTTCTAAAAATGATTCTTTTGCCTGCTGGAACTCTTTACGCATAATCGCCGGATATTCGGCCAAATCCGGCAACGTACAGGGGAAGCCGAGTTGCTTGCGGAACTCATCAGGATAGATGAAGTAACGCGCCAGGCGCCCTTCCATATGATAATCTTTCAGGCTCGAATCTTCGTCTACCCCGGTCGCGATCTCTGTCACGTCCATCACACGGTTCACTTCCTGCAGGATGCTTTCGCGCAGCATCTCCTGCAACAGGATGACGTTGCTGCGGTAGTCCTGTAACGTTTGATCGACGTCCTTCAACGCCGTATTGATCTTTTTATCGCTGTTCCAAGCCTGGGGATAGCGTTCGTCAGTCCACCCGCCTTTTTTGACGCTGTTGATCTGCAGCGTCCACAGGGTGATGCGTGCCTGCGGGGCGGGGCGGTCGAAGCCGGCGATGATCTCCTTCACGTGCTCCACATCATCCGGCTTGCCGCGCAGGAAGATCGTTTTACCGTCTGGGTAGGCATGGATAATCACCCGGTGGGCCGGGTCGGGGCTGAATTGGTTGGCAGCAGCAAACCAGTACGGGGCATTATCGCGCATATCGGCGAACGCTTCCGTGTCGGCCTGCGCATATTTCGCCAGGTCCAGGCGCACATTCATCAGATCATGCTGGGCCTGGGTGTAGCGCGTTTTGGCATCGTCCAGTTTTGTCGGCAACGCCGCCTGCTCCTGGCGTAGCTGCTGTTGCTGATCATCGGCCTGCTGTTTTGCCATTTCTTCATCTGCAACGACCTGATTCTGTGCGGTAAGTTTGGCGGTCACCTGCGTCAACTGATCGTTCAGGCTGGCCTTCTCACTATCGCTGATATTCGCAACCGCCAACTTCTTATTGATTTCATCCTGCTTGTTCTGGTAATCGAGTTGTTGCTGTTTGACAATCTTCCAGCGATTTTTTTCGTCATTGGCACGTGCCGTCACCTGGCGGATCTCTTCCTGGATATCAAGCATGCGCCGCTGGCCTGCATTCACGTCGGTCATGGCGCCAAGCAACTTGCGGTCCGTCTCGATCAGTTGCGCATGCGCCGTGTTATATTTCTCTTCGTAATTCTCCTTGCTGATGGAAACCAATTCCGCCTTCGGGTTCAACGCCTTCATAATGCGCGGCACATCGGTATAGTAGAATAAGCGGACTTGTTCACTGATGAATTGGTTGCCATTGCCGGCTTTATCATCGTCCGACAAGTCGATGGGCGCAGAGAGTATTGTCGCGTAATCGGTCATTCTGGAGATCGAATCGGTGATTTTCTTGCCGTCGTCCGTCAACAGCTTCTGCCCGGTTAGCGTAACACCGCACTCTTTCCATTCCGTACCCAGCGTCTTCATCTGGTTGATTAAAAGTTGTACATCGCCAAAGCGTGCTAACATTTTGTTATCCAATATTCGCCCCTGGAGCTGTGTATATATTGGTTCCAGCAATGTGGCTTGATTCGCCCCAACGTAGTCAAGGAGAAAATTCACGTAAGCCAGTATCGGCTGCTGAAGACTTTTTGCCGTTGCGCTCGCTTTATCGAGATCGTCATGATAGGTGGGAGATGCTGCAGGGGTAGTCGCAGAGGTCGTTGTCGTTGTCGTTCCGGTCCCGGGCGTCGCTGCAGGAGCACCCGCGGGAGGAGCCGGCGGCGTTGTAGCAGATCCTAAGGGTGCCGAATCAGCAGGAATGCTCTTCGCGAGACTCGCTTGAACAGGCATCATCAACACCAGGAATCCGACAGCTTTATTGTATTCCGACACTTGCTCACTCAGAGCTTTTCGTACGTTCGCGAGATTATCCGAACCGGAAGTCGGAAGCGGGGCGAATGCTTTACTGATGCCTTCAAATTTCGCTGATAACTGCTTGTACAAGGTAGATGCTGGTCCCAGTATTTTGTCATACTTAACTGTGATATTCCCTTGATCATCAAGCTTATGAAGTACTTTCTGATAATCGCTGATCTCCTGGTGGAGAGTATTCATATTACTTAAAGTGGCTGCCAACGCTTTTCGATATTCTTTCTCTTTATCAGTCGACATGGCAGCTTCTGGATGTTGGTTCAAGTATGTGACGAGGTCACTGCTTTTCGCAACGATATCTTTGTCGCTCGTATCGAGTTCGCCTTGCTTGGTGACGATGCTGCCACACCGTTCGACCGCAGACGAAAACCTCTTAATCCCATCTTCGCTGAGATCCATTCCTTTCACCAGATCATCGCTCCACAAAGGCCTGTTCTGATAGCTGGCATTTATCGGCGAGTAGAACTTTTGATACTCGTCACTCTTATTCTGTAATTCCGCTGTTAACTTGTCGTCCTGTGTTGGAGTAGGTGCTGGTGGGTCTGCCAATGCGACCACGTGAATCATCAATGCCATAAGGAGTAAGAGAGTGAATCGCAGTGAGAAGTGCACAATGGCGGATATTGAATCGTTACGCATAACAACTCCTTGATTTTCGGGTTGATTTAGATAAACGAGCGCTTAAGCGATGGATTGTCGTGAAAGCCAGGTCTTGACGTACAGGCGGTGGGTTGCTGTGGGTTCGCTAAGAAAATGAACGAGAGAGATACGTAAATTAGTAACCGCTGTACTGACAAAAGTCTTTGCTTAATTTAAATAGACAGATGGATTATATGGCGAAGCAACCGCTATGTCAATAGCGTTTAGTCAATATTCGGTTAAGCGAAGAGTTGTGTTGGGAGGGAGGGGAAATTGTTGTTAGTGCAGAGATGTATTGATATTTATGCTTCTTCCGTAATCCATCGTGGCGTTCCTGGTGACGGGAATCCGTCGGTGTGCGATATCACGAGTCCGGTAGCTATCAAGGACGGGTTACCGCATGTTATCGATCACTGGGTCGGTTGTATGGGCACCGACGGGTCATCGCGACGAGGAACGCCACGGCGGGTCGTTCCCTACGCTATGGCCGACGCTACCGTGTGCAAATATAAATACTCCCACACCCCCAAACTCCCATACTCCCACACCTATCACGCCGCCCGTCTCCCATCCTCCTTCCGCTCCGGCGCATGCGTCGTCGGCGTGCACCCGGTGTCGCACAGTTTGGGGGAGCGGGCGGCTTTTACCTCGTCGAGGCGATGCAAGGGTGCGTTGTGAGGGGCGGTATGGAGGAGGTCCGGGTTGGTGCGGGCTTCTTCGGCGATTTTGGCCAGGGTGTCGGCGAAATAATCCAGGGTTTCTTTGTCCTCCGTCTCCGTCGGCTCGATCATCAGCGCTTCCGGCACGATGAGGGGGAAGTAGATGGTGGGGGGATGCATGCCGAAGTCGATGATGCGCTTGGCGATGTCCAGGGTGTGCACGCCGGGGGCGCCGGGGATGTTGCCCTGCGCGACGAACTCGTGCATGCAGAGGCGGTCGCCGTAGGGCACCGGCAGGATCTCTTTCACGCGCGCCTGCAGGTAGTTGGCGTTGAGCACGGCATTCTCGCTCACCGCGCGCAGGCCGTCGGCACCGAGCATGCGGATGTAGGTGTAGGCGTGCACCAGCACGCTGAAGTTGCCATAGAAACTCTTCATGCGTCCGATGGAATGCGCGGGCATCACCCACTGCAGCGTGCCGTCCGCCTCGCCCACGATAGGGCCGGGCAGGTAGTCGGCCAGTGCGGCGGAGGCGCTCACCGTGCCGGCCCCCGGTCCACCGCCGCCGTGCGGGGTGGCGAAGGTTTTGTGCAGGTTGAAGTGCATCACGTCGAAGCCCATCTCGCCCGGCTTCACCTTGCCCAGCAGAGCGTTGAGGTTGGCGCCATCGCCGTAGACCAGCCCGCCGGCGTCGTGTACCAGCGCCAGCACCTCGCGCAGGTGCTCGTCGAAGAGGCCGAGGGTGTTGGGGTTGGTGAGCATCAGCCCGATCAGCCGTGAGCCATGCTCCGCCACCAGCGTGCGCAGGGCTTCCAGGTCCACGTTGCCGCGCAGGTCGGAGGGGATCTGCATCACCTTCAGGCCGGACATCGCCGTGGTGGCCGGGTTGGTGCCGTGTGCCGAGTCAGGCACCAGCACCAGGTTGCGCTGTGTCTCGCCGCGGTCATAAAGGTATTTTCGCATCATCAGGATGCCGGTCAGCTCGCCCTGCGCGCCGGCGGCAGGCAGCAGGCTGGTGGCCGCAAAGCCGCCGATCTCGGAGAGCAGCCGCTGCAGGTTCAGCATCAGCGCCATGGCCCCCTGCGTGCTTTCCGCCGGCTGCAGCGGGTGCAGGTTGACGAAGCCCGGCAGGCTCGCGGCCACGTCGTCCACCTTGGGGTTGTACTTCATGGTGCAGGAGCCGAGGGGGTAGAAGCCGATGTCGACGGTGAAGTTCAGGTGCGACAGGTGCGTATAGTGGCGCACCACCTCCAGCTCGGAGAGCTCCGGCAGCGGCAGGTCGTCGCGCAGGAAGCCGTGCGGCAGCGGGGTGGCCGGCACATCGGTCTCCGGCAGGCTCGCGGCACTGCGCCCCGGGTGGCTGAGTTCACTCAACAGTTGTTCTAACATGGCAGTTATCCTTTCTCGGCAATCGCCTGCAATGCGTTGACTAACCGGTCGATCTCCGCGCGCGTGTTCATCTCGGTGACGCAGACCAGCATGTGTCCCGCCAGCGCGGGGTAGTCCTGCCCGAGATCATAGCCGCCGACGATGTCGTATTCCTGCAACAAGCGTTGGTTGATCTCCGCCACCGGGCGCGGGCAGCGCAGTACGAACTCTTTGAAGAACGCCCCCTCCGCCTTCACCGCGTAGCCGGGGAGTTTACCTAACTGCGTCGCCGCGTAATGCGCCTTGTGGTAGCAGAGCTCCGCCACTTTGCGCAGCCCCTGCTTGCCCATGCAGGCAAGGTAGATGGCGGCGGCGGTGGCATTCAGCGCCTGGTTGCTGCAGATGTTGCTCGACGCCTTCTCGCGGCGGATGTGCTGCTCGCGGGTGTTCAGCGTCAACACGTAGCCGCGCTGGCCTTCGCTGTCGGTGGTCTCGCCGACGATGCGCCCCGCCGACTTCCGCACATACTGCATCCTGGTGGCGAACAGCCCCAGGTACGGCCCGCCGAAGCTCAGCGGGTTGCCCAGCGGCTGTCCCTCGCCGGTCACCACGTCTGCGCCGTATGCGCCGGGCGGCTGGAAGAGTCCCAGGCTGATCGGATCCACCGAGACCACGAAGAGCCCGCGGCCCTGGTGTACGCGGTCGGCCAGCGCCTGCATCTCCGTCGGGGAATAGAGCCGCCCGAGGAAGTCGGGGTTGGCCACCACCACGCACGCCGTCGTCTCATCCACCAGGCCTGCCAGCGCGTCCAGGTCGCCTGGCGCCACGTCATCGCCGACCACGGTGAGCGGCAGACCCTCCAGATAAGTGCGGATCACTGCGCGGTATTGCGGGTGCAGCGTCGGGCTGACCACGATGCGCGAGTGCCCCTCGCTGGTCGCCTTCAGCGCCATGGTCACCGCCTCCGCCGCGGCAGTCGCGCCGTCGTAGTGGGAGACGATAGCTGCCTCCATGCCGGTGAGCGCCACAATCATCGACTGGAATTCGAAATGCGCCTGCAGCGTGCCCTGGCTGATCTCCGGCTGATAGGGGGTGTAGGCGGTGGCGAATTCCGACCGCAACAACGCCGGCACCACGCTGGGGATGAAGTGGTAATAGGCGCCGGCGCCCAGGAAGATGGGCCGGCGCGTCACGTCGTCATTGCGCGCACTCAAGGCATCCAATTCACGCAGCGCTTCCATTTCGGACAGCGCCGGCGGCAACTGGTACTGCGGATGGCGGAACTCTTCGGGGATATCGCGGAACAATGCGTCCACATCAGCCACCCCGATCTTCGCCAGCATCGCCTGGCGATCCGCGTCGGTATTCGGTATATAGTTCATCTCCGTGCCTCTCCCCGGATATTACGGTGACCCGAAAAACGAATATTGCCTGGGTTTCTTACTCTTACTCTTTCTCCAAATCATCACAGGTCCGGTGGCTGCCTTCGCGGCAAAGCCCGTCTGAAACTTAGGAGGTAAGGACGCGCTGGGCACGCCGGTCTGTATGATAATGCTTGGTCAAGGCTGCCACCGCGTATATGCAAACTGGTCAGAGTAACGCGGTGACAGCCTTGACCGGGCGCTCTTGATCCGACCAGTGTGCCAATCGGTGCCCTTCTCGCTCGACCGCAGTCGGGCTCTGCCGCGAAGGCAGTCACCGGACCTGATCCTATCTTCTCACTCCAGGCAATATTCAATTCTCAAGGTCCACTCATCCGGTTACGCACACGGTGGCAGCGATTGGGCGTAGGTGGCGGCATCCTGCAGGGTGCCAAGGTCGGCGGCGTTGTCCGGTTTCATCTTCACCAGCCAGCCTTTGCCATAGGGGTCCTCGTTGACCCATTCCGGGTGGTCCGCCAGGTCCATATTCACTTCCGTAATCTGGCCGCTGACCGGGGCATACGCCTCGCCGACCGCCTTTACCGATTCCAGGGAGACCAGCACCGCACCTTGCTCGATGTGTGTGCCGGCTTCCGGGAGATCGACGAAGACCACGTCGGACAACTGGCATTGCGCATAGTCGGATATGCCCACCACGGCGTCCCCGCCCTCCAACTTCAACCACTCATGTGTCTTCGTGTATTTCCGATCTTCTTCAGTCCGATACTCCATGGCATCCTCCCGCGCTTATCGTAACCAGGTACGCTCACCCGGTGTGCCATGCAATGCGACGATTCCTATCCAGTTGTCGGTCTTCTGCGATATGCAGGCGTGTAAAACGGCAGCGGCACCACGCGCGCGCGCTTGGGTTTCTCACGCACCACCACGTCCAGCTCCGTGCCGGGCACTGCCAGCTCTGCGTCGACCAGCGCCATGGCAGCGAATTTGTTCAGCGTGGGCGCCTTCATCCCCGAGGTCACCCGCCCGACGGTCTGCCCGTCGGCCTGCACGAGATAGCCTTCCCGCGGCACGGCGGATTCGATCATCTCCAGCCCAACGAGTTTGCGCGCCGGGCCTTCCAACGCGATTTTCAACAGCGCATCCCGCCCCATGAAGGGGCCTTTGTCGAAGTGGACGAACCGCCCCAGCCGTGCGGAGATCGGGTCGATAGTTGCGCTGATCTCGTGCCCGTACAGCGGCAGCGCCGCCTCGAAGCGCAGCGAATCGCGCGCCGCGAGCCCGGCGGGGAGCAGCCCCTCGGGCTTGCCGGCGTCGAGCAGGCTGCGCCACACGGTCAGCGCGTCTTCCGCGGGGAAGTAGAGCTCGAAGCCGTACTCCCCGGTGTAGCCGGAGTTGCTGATGAGCGCCGGCGCCCCCGCCACCTCACCGCGGGCGGCGGTGTGGAAGGGGATGCGGTGCAGGTCGGTGTTCGTCACGTGCTGCAGGATGTCGCACGCCTTTGGGCCTTGCAGCGCCAGCATGTACGTCGTGTCGGAGATGTCCTCAACGCGCACGTCGTATCCCGTCGCGTGCGCCTGCAGCCAGCGCCGCGCCTTCTCGCGATTGCCCGCATTGACCACCAGCCACCAGGCATCGTCCAGGTGGTAGAGGAAGACATCGTCCACCAGCCCGCCGTCCGCGTAGGGGAGCAGCCCATACTGCGCGGCCCACAGCGGTACGTCGGCGATTTCCACGGTGAGGAGGGCGTTGAGGAAGGGGACGGCATCCGGCCCGGCGATGCTGAGCTGCCCCATGTGGTCGATGTCGAACAGCCCCGCCGCGTTGCGCACGGCATGGTGCTCTGCCAGCGGCCCGGTGGCCTCATACTGCACCGGCATCTCCCACCCGGCAAACACCACCATGCGCCCCCCCAGCGCCAGGTGCTCCGCATTCAATGTTGTCCGCCGTCCACGCTCCATCTCACACCTCCGTCGCCTTAGCTATATTACCCAACATAAATGCGATAGATTCACTCTTAATTGCGTAAATGAGTGTTCTTGCGGATAACCGGGGGTGAAATTGGTGACGATTCGGTGAAGATGGTGGGCGGAGCGAGAGGTGATAGCCGCAAAGGATGGCATCGGCCATCGTAGGGAACGCCCTCTGTGGCGTTCCGTCCCTCGCGTCTCTGTCGGTGCGGCCAACATGAATGCGTGATCGATTTTCTGGGAAATGCGTTACCGGGTTCGAGTTGACCGCACGAACAGAGAAACGACAACCCGGAACGCCACGGAGGGCGTTCCCTACGGGCGGTAGCCAACATTCCTCTACAGATCAAACCAATCATCCCGCTGCCGCGCCGGCTCTTTGGGGAGACTGCGCAGTTCTTTGATGCGGGCGTCGAGGGGTTTGGCGTCGGCGTCCTGGTGCAGGGTGTGCAGGACGGCTGCGTAGGCCTCGGCGTAGGGCAGCAGGTACGGGAGTTGATACGAACTGGTATAGCTGGCGTCGGCTTGCGTGTAGGCATCGCGCAGATAGGATAATGCCTGCTCCGGCTTCTCCCAGGCGGCGTAGAGCTTGCCGGCGGTCAGGTCTACGTCTGGCGGGATCGGTTGATGGTGGCGCTTGGCTTCTGTTTGCAGGGCGGCGAGGAGGGGCTGCAGCAGGGCGTCTGCCTCGGTGTATTTTTTCTGGGCCATCAGTGCCTCGCACAGGTTGAGGATGGTTTGCGAATACGCGGTGATCTGGTCGCTGTAGCGGGCCTGGTCGCGCACGAGCCGGCGGCGCCAGAGGCCTTCGAGCAGGCCGTCGCGATGGCGGGTCTTGTAGTAGTCGGCTACGGGGTCGAGCTCATCGCCGATCATGCGCTGGCGCGGTCCGGTGCCGGTGTCGCTCTTCTCGATGATCGCCAGCAGGCGCGCATAGCAGGCGTCCGCCTTTGCGGTGTTGTGCAGCGCCAGGTAGACATCGCCCAGCCGCGGCAGGAACATCCCGAGCTGCGGGCTGTCCTTGCCATAGCGGTTTTCTTCCACCGCCAGCAGGCGCTCCAGCAGACCGGCAGCGAGGGCATCCTGATGGCTCGCGTGGTGCTGATCGGCGATGTCCAGGATGTTGCCCACGCCCTGGTCGGCCTTCTCCCGGCCCGGGCCCTTCGCCATGACGAAGAGGCGCGTCAGGCAGGCATCGGCGTTGGCCTGCTGCCCGAGCCGGCGATAGGTCAGATACTGCTCCTTCAGGATGGTGCCGAGGAGGTTGCCGGACCATTCCCCCACATGCGGCTGCTTGGGGTCTTTTTCGGTGGCGGCCAGCGCACGCTGCAGCATCGGCACGGCTTTCGCCGGCTGGCCAATCTCCCGGTTCAGGCGGGCGCGGGCGATGAGCGCGCGCACGGTGTCTTCTGTGACGGCGCCTTCCTTTTTGGCTAGAAGCTGGTAGATCTGCTCGTAGACGGCATCCGCCTTCGCCACCTTGCCGGTGGCGCGATAGAAGCGCGCCAGCTCCTTCAGGGCATCCTCCGGGCGGTTGCGATCCGCCTTCTCGGCCAGGACGGCGCTGCGGGACAGGTATATCTCCGCTTTATCCAGCACCTTCGTCTCCCAGTACAGATTACCGAGCGCGCGCGAGAGGTGATAGCGAAAGAACGGATCCGGTTTCGGCATCTGCGCCAACAGGGAGAGCGCCTGTGAATCGGTGGCGATGGCCTCCTGGGTCAGTCCAGCTTTCGCCTCATCGTCGCCCAGGCTGTCCAGCGCCCAGATGAGCTTTGATCTGTCTCCGGCATAGGCTTTGGGCACAATCGCCGCCAGGCGGTGCAGGAAGTAGACCTTGCGCTTCGGCTGTGGCACATTCAGCATAATCATGTCGGATTGAAAGAGTTGGAGCTGGGCCACCATCTCCAGGCTGGCCGGCCCATGTACCTTCGTGATGAAGGCCAGCAGGCGCGCCTGCTCCGGCGTCGGCTCGGGGCCGTCTTTTTTCGCCGGGTTTTCGGCGACCATGCGCTTGAGGATGGGGAGGAGGTCATCCGGGTCGGCCTGTGGATCATTCATGCGGATATCGGCAATGCGCTGTTGCAGCGCCCGTGCCGCCTCCTGGCGCTCCGCCCGCGCGTAGGCTATGGCGATCTGCTCGAGGTCGTCAACGGCCTGCGGGGTATTGCCGTACGCTTTGTCGACGATGGCGATTGCCCGCTGGAAGAGCAACTCGAACTGCACCGGGTCTTCGTCGCATGCCCAGTACGCCAGCGCATAGAGCGATGGCAGTATGCGGGCATCGTCCTTGCCGTAGGCTTGTTCGGCGGCGGCCAGCGCATTCTCCAGGGGCCGCCAGGCCTGCTCCATCATTTGTCGTGAGCGGTAATATGCCGCCAGGTGCGTCCACGCTTCAACCTGCGCCGGCCCATCGCCAGATTTGGCGGCAATGCGGGTGGCGCGGAGCAGGTCGGTTTCCAGTTCGGGGTTGAAATGAGGAGCGGATTCACCGGCGATGCCCATCCGGTTGCCCGTTTTGATCTCCAGCGCCGGCATAATATCTACCAGGCGGTAGAGGGTGGGCAGCAGGTGCGGGTCATCCGGGCCATAGGCTTTCTCCGCATTCGCCAGCATGCGAGTGAGGCAGGCGCGGGCTTCCGGCAGGCGTTTCTGTCCGGCCAGGAAGAGGGCCAGCGTGCCGCGCGCTTCTTCCGTGCGCGGGTCATCGGCACCATACGCCTGCTCCGCGTTATGCAGCGCCCGGCGATAGAGCTCTTCAGCGGCTTTATCATCCAGCACGGCGGCCAGGTGATACAGGCGGTCAGCCAGGCGCGGGTCATCCTTGCCGTAAGCGGCTTCCGCGGCGGCCAGTGCCTGGCGCATCAGGCTCTCCACCATGGGCTTGTTCCCCTGGAAAAAGTCACAGGCCAGGTCATAGACCTCGACGGTCATCGCCACATCCTGCGGGCGCAGCTTCTTTGCCAGCGCCAGCGCCGCACGGTAGTGCTGTTCCGCCACCGTGTTGTCATCATCGGAATGGTGGGTGGCCAGGTGCCCGAGCATGCATTCGGTCTTCGCCATGCGCGGGTCGCGTTTGCCATAGGCTTTCGTGCAGATAGCCGCCGCACGGGCAAAGAGGAGGTCTGCCCGGTGCAGGTAGCTTTCCCGGTCGAGCTCGTCCTCTTCCTTCTCGATGTCTGGGTGCATGTAGCAGAGGCCCAGTGCATACAGGCTGTCGGCCAGCCGCGGGTCGGGCGCCGGGAACTGCTCCGCTTCCTTCACCGCGGCTTTATAGTGGCGCACTGCCGCGCCCCAGTCGCCCTCGACCATCGAGAACCCGAGCGTGGCGGCCTGTTGCGCCGCTTTCATCTGCGCTTCCCAGGCCGCGACATCGGCATGCGCCACGGCAGCCAGTAGCAGGAACAGCAACATCCAGCAGAATTTATTGCGCATGAGCCTCTCCTTTGCCGAGTAATGCATCCCACTGCACGCGGTACAAGCCCAGCGGGGTGTCGAGATAGAGGTATTGCGCCGTGCCTGCGCCGAAGCGGAAGGCGTCCATGCAACAGGGGAGCTTGCCCACGGCAACCCAGGCCGTCGCCGTGCCGCGATACAGCGTATTCTCGCCGTGGGGCACATGGAACGCCCCCCGCGGGGTGGTCAGGGTGTCGCCCCACCACTTGATGGTGTCGCTGGGGGTGACCGTCCACTTGTCGGTGGCTGAATCATACGCCGCCAGCACGGTGCGCCGTTCCGGGTCTTTCGCGCTGGTCTTCCCCTCCTCGCCGCTGACCGTCAGGTTGAAGACGATGCGGCCGTCCGGAGCGACGAACGCCGCGCCGGCCTTGTCGACCTGCTGCCAGATCGTAGGCACCTGGGTTTGCCAGGACTTGATCGGGATCGCCTGGCCGCTCTTGCCGTCCACGCGCACCACCTCGCCGCCGCCGAAGCCGTAGAGGTCATCGCCTACCGCCACCGAGGGGTAGCCGACAAAGCTGTCGCTCACCTGGGCCGGCACAGGGATCTTCTTCGGCTTGAGATCGGCGCCGCAGGTGATGGCATCATACATGGCCGTGCACCACAAGCGCCGGTCACTCATTTCAAAGGGAAAAACCGTGTCTCGAATCTCGCATCGCGTCGCTTTCGGTTCGCCGGGGAGGATTTTCAGAAAGGTCCCGTGCGAACCGCGTTCACCCAAGTTGCCCAGGAAGGCCGTGGCCAATCCGGCTCCTCCTGTCACCAGTCGTGAGACGGTTCCGACGGCGGTGCAATCACGCACCAGCGGGGTGCCGGCATCCGGGATCTCATAGAGCCGATTCCCTGGCCCCATCACCCAGGCGCGGTCGGTGGTGCTGCCGATGACCGAGTATTCTTCACTGTCACCAGTGGCCGTTGCCAGGTCTGCCGGCAGGGTGCCGGCATCTTCCACATGCAGGCGCTTGCCGCCCTCCAGGGAGAAGACGGCGATATTCACCACCGGCTTCTGATCAAAGACATCCTGCCGCTCGGTGTTCATGCACCAGATCTTGCCATCCTGCATAGCAAGCATCGTGTGGGCATACTTCTGCGGGATGGTCGCCGGCTGGGTGAGCTTGTAGGTATGCTTGTCCAACAGGCAGATTTTGCTGGTGGCGCCGGTCCGGTCGGAGGACTGTCGTTCTCCATCAACTTCCCAGACAAAGCGGTCCGGCAGGCTGAGCACACCGGCGTTGATCCCTTCCGCGCTCTCGATCACCTGGTACTTGCCGGTCGCGCGGTCGATGCGCAGCAGTTGCGTCTCGCCGTAATGCTTGGCGCCGCAACTGCAGATGATGGCCAGGCAGGGCTGGCCGATCACCCAGATTGCCTCCGGGTCGACGATGGCGCGGGAGATCTCAATCTTCGGCAGGCTGTTGCCGTCGGCAATGAAGCGGCGCCGCTCCTTCCCCTGCCGGGAGTACTCGATGATCGCCGAGGCGAAGGGGGCGCGATTCATCACCCCGTGTGCCAACCCCTCCGTCGCCAGTTCCATGCTGTCATAGCACCAGATGGTCTCATGGTCCAGGGCAAAGCAGGGGCCCGCCAGCCCATGCACCCGTTCCTTCTCCACCAGCGTACCGGGGTCAAGGCCAATCAGATCGCCGTTCCCCTGCTGCACCCAGCGGCAGCCGTCATAGCGCCCGACGATCATCGAGGGCAACCCGAAGGCCGCGGGCACCAGCCGCATGCTGCCGTCTTTCTCCAGGCTCACCACGCCACCAGTGGTGCCGAACAACCGGTGTTCCGGCGCAGTGCCGGCAGCATCCGTGCGAAACCCGAGCAGGAATTCCCCCGGCCCGCTCGGTGGCTTCACCCAGGGCAGCGGCACAGTCAGCGGCGTGGCAGGCAGATCGATCTCTTCCGTATGCCAATCCAGCGGATTCGGCTTCTCCGGGGGAGCGCTCCATACCGGAATGAGGAGCAACAATGTGAGCAACGCGCCACACCAGCGCAGGGGAACGGTTTGCATCATACCCTCCTTGTGAGAATGCGGATTGCGGACTGCGGATTGCGGAATATCAGGCCGGCGTTTTGGTGTCCACGGGCTTTTCATCCGTTACCGCCGATTATTTTGGAACCAAGCCCTATATTCTTCAGAGAGCGTATGAATCCTCTCAATATCGGTCGCCGGCAGGAATTCACGGCAGTGCGCTGAAATAAGCCGGGGAGAAATGCACCTATGGAACTGGTCACACAGATAGACGACAAAGAGGTATGGCTCGAAATCTTCTCGCGTCCATATACGCTCGAAATACCGTTTGGCGGTGAAGATTTCGTGTGCGTGCTGTTTGCCAACGACCCTTCTGTCACACCCGAAGAGCAATATTCACAGAGCCGGGAGCTTGTCGCTGCTGGATGCAAATTTGCGTTATGCGCGGGTATCAATGCTTCCTCCTGGCATGACGCCATCGACGATGCTTACCTTGCAACAGATGAGAACTATTCACCACCGGATGAAACCATGATCATGACAACCTGGCACGAGAATGAATCTCTGGCTGAAGTGATGTGGGTAGCGTTACATTGCACCGATTTCGACGACCACCACTTCCGCAAGCTGTTGGTCCTCCTGGTCGGCCCCGACAGCAAAGTTGAACAGGAAGTGCGGTCATACTTGAGTAAGCCGGAATAGCGCCAGGCCTGGTAACGCACCAGACCCTTGAATCCTGAATCCTGCATCCTGAATCCTCCCGGAAGACGCCTGCCGGCTTGACCCCCGCCTGTGCAAGCACCAGCGCTTCCCGCAGACGCTGTGCGTGAGGGCGCGGAAGGTCGGGCTCTGCAGTGAGCGATGAGTCGTGAGCAGCCGGCGGCAAGACCTCATCCCTCGTAATGCTAGCATCCAGACCAACAGGGGTGGGGGGAGGGACAGACACACCGGATGCCACGGGATTGGCATTGGAATCCTCTATCCTACTATCCGCAATCAGAGAATCCTCATTCAGACAATCAGGGCGACATTCCGCGACATGTAGCGACATGTCATTCCTAAGCCCTAGGCTTGGTTGAGTTGGTGCAGTGGGTGGTGTGTCAATCGCTGCCGGGAACACGTCCTCCTGAGCGAGCAGATTCTCTGCAGCACACACAGATTCGCCGGATGCCACGGGATTGGCATTGGAATCCGGTATCAGTGTATCAGGAATCAGAGAATCAGGAATCAGAGAATCAGACGGGCTGAGCCGTGCCAGGGCAGGGCTCAGCCGTGGGCTATTCGAGCTTGCAGGCGGCGCCGGGAGGCAACTCTCCGCTTCACGATGATGCGGCGATTGGTGACGAGTGAAGTTGGAGACTTCGATGAAGTGCATTCCATTGACTTCATAACGACAGATGAAGCCCTTATCATGTAACAACTGCAACAAATGATCCACATCACACCGGTCATACGTCAGCACTTCGGCTTTGATGCGCCGTGGCCGGTCCTCCAGCCGCCCGGCGCGATCAGCCAGGCACCACAGCCCGCTGAACAGGATGCGTGCCAACGGTGGCAACTCCGCCAATACTTCGTTTTTGAAAAACCCCGGTTTAATATTCCGTGCACGCATACGTCACCTCTCCAGTACAGAAACTACCGTTTGTATTATCCGGTAATCATAGCACAAATTTTGCAAAAAGACAAGCGTATGTTTGCTACAGAGCGTTTGTTTTCCTGACATATTATTCAAAGCTTTTCTGACCGGCATGAGCAGGCACTCGGGCAGGATTTGCGTGTCTGGGAGGCGAATAAACGGGCAGTCGGCATAAAGGAGAACAGCGGGATGGGCCGGGATGAATTGCAGCAGGCGACAGTGCAGTGCGCAGCGTTCCCGTTTGGCTCCGACCGCTATCGCGAGGCAATGCAGTTGCGCGAGTTGGTGTTGCGGCGGCCGCTGGGACGGCAGTCAAACTCTATCGCAAACTCGGCTATCACGTGGTCGGCGAGGCGTTTGTTGAGATCGGCATACTGCATTATCAGGTGGAAAAAGAATTGAAGGAATAACGCCAAAGACAGAGCGGTTGTATCTGTAGCACTGTATGGAAGCCGAAGCCCTTCGCGCTCTGGGTGGAAGAGACCTGCATTCGCGTACGTCCGATAGAGTGGGCACGAATGCAAAAATACCCGCACGGAGCGCGATGGACATCGGCTTCCATACAGTGCTGAGTACCCAGCCTGATCTGGTATTTGAAGGAGATTTGACATGAATACTTCATCCACAAAACTCTACCCCTTCCTCATGTTCACCGGTCAGGCGGAAGAGGCGATGCAGTTCTATACCTCGCTCTTCGACCAATCCGGCGTCGTGAGCATCACCCGCTATGGCGCCGACGCACCCGGGCGCGAGGGGACGGTGATGCATGCCACCTTTTCGCTGAAGGGGCAGCAGCTCATGTGCATCGACAGCCACATCACCCACGCGTTCACCTTCACCCCGGCGCTGTCGCTGTACGTCGTCTGCGACACGGAAGCCGAGATCGACCGCGTCTTCGCCCAGCTCGCAGATGGCGGCGCCGTCCTCATGCCGCTGGACGCCTATCCCTTCAGCAAGCGGTATGGCTGGGTGCAGGATAAGTATGGGGTGTCGTGGCAATTGAGCCTGGGGAATAGCTAGCACCCGTCTGGGGACTGCCCCCGCGGAAGTGCTCGTTCGAGTAACCGGCAATGCGCAGCGGAATGGTATCCGTGCTATAACTGGCGCCCGGTCTGGGCTGTCCCCGCGTCTATCTGAGCGGTTCTGCAAACGCGGGGACAGCCTTGACCGGGCGCTCTCGCATATACCGGGTTGCCAGTCGCTGCCTTTTCTTCTCGATCTCTGACGGGCTCTGCCGCTAAGGCAGTCCCCAGACCTGGGTCATGAGGGAAAGCGGCGCTCCCCGTCGCAAAGGGGCTTATGCACCAACAATGCCTAATCGCATCACGGCGATATCGCGGAGCGTAAGCGGTCCCCGGGCCGTTACCACCGCACAGGTGGCCGGGCCGGCGCTTTTCGCCAGGAGTTGCGGGGGGATGTCGCCGTCGATCCGTACCGGAAGGCCGATCTCGCGTTCCAATACCTGCACTTCCCAGCCGGCGCCGCGTGAGCCGCAGGGGAGGATATCACCCACTTCCGGCAGGGTGCGGAGGTGGCGGGTCAGCCGGGGCGTCAGCAGTGCATCGCGATGGGAGAGCACCTCGGGGCCGACATACGGCATCCCCACCAGGTAGACGCCGTCGCCTGGCTGTGCCTGTCGCCAGGCCAGCCGTTCGCACTCGCCCAGCAGGTTGATGCCCAGCGCGGTCATGCCGGTGGCCATATTCTCTTCGCTGCTGCCGCCCAGTGGAAGATCGGGAAAGCCGGCCGCGGATAATTCTTCGCAGATGCCGGCCAGCAGGCGCACGCCGGTCGGTTCGCGTTCGTTGGAGGTCAGCGCCATCAGCGCTGCCGGCACACTGCCGACCGCCAGCGTCTCGATGAGGCAGACGCGTGCCGTCATGCGCCCGCAGATCTCCGGCGCAACACGGAAGTGATCGCCGGGCTTCTCGCCAATGCCCCCCAATGTGTCGGCGGCGAGGGTGAGGTATTGGTCGCCTTGCCGGAAGACCAGGATGTCTCGGCTGGTCGCTACCGGGATAAGCATGCCGCCTCCCTCACGCCGGGATGCACGCCGGCCATGGCGCGGCGCTGCCGGCGGATCTTCTCCAGCCACTCCTCGCGGGAGGCATAGGTGAATTCGTATGTCACATAGGCGGGGTCGATCTGCTCGAAGAGGCGGGCGATGGCCGGGTCGGTGAACGCATCGTGCTCATCGATCTGCCGCACATGGTCAATCGCCTGGCCGAAGCGATCCCAGAAGGTGCCCGCCACCGGCGCTGGTGGGGGCAGCGCACGCGTGCGTGTCACGTATTCGGCAGAGAGGCTGCGGGTGAGGTGGACGCCGTGAATCGCCCGGCGCATCTCGCCCAGTGAGCGCACGGTGTCGAGCAGAAAGCTGATGCCATCCGCCTCCGAGGCAAGCCGCTGGTTGGTATTGAGCACATGCCCCGTGTCCAGCATGATGGCGGTGCGAGGGTAGGGGATGCGCTCCAGCGCATAGGCGATCTCCTCGGCCTGCCGCGCGCAGAAACTGCCCGGCCACCAGAGGTTTTCCAGCAGCAATTCGCCGGAGAATGGCGTCTCCGCGAAAACCTCCTGCAGCAGTTCGGCACACAGATCAGTGGTCTCACGCCACGTCCAGGGGAATTGCCAGTCGTAGATATAGTCGAATTCGCTTTGCGCCAGGTGAAAGACCACGTAGGCGCAGCCAAGCTGGTGGGCCAGCGCCAACTGTGCGCGGTAATCGGCCACCAGCACCTCGCGGGTGAGCCCCCCGTAGAACATGGCGATGGTCTTCTCATCGCCGAAGATCTCCAGTAGACGGCGGCGGTCGCCATGCCAGAACGGCGTGAGAATGGGGTAAAAGCGCAGGTGCATCCCGCGCATCATCCCTGCGGGGATATTCTGCCCGGCGCAGTCGCCGACGGGATACAGCTCGAATCCGTCGAACCCTTCGTCCCGCAATATCTGCTGTGCATTCGCCCAGTCATGCTCGATAATGTCGAGGTCGCCTTGATGCGTGCTGATATTCAGTGTGAACTGCATGGAAACTCAATTCCCGTGGTCGTAGGTGGGTGATCACGGATCGCGTTGTCCGGGCACCGACAGGTCAGCGGTAACAGGAACGCCACGGAGGGCGTTCCCTACAGCACACGCTTACCCACGCTGCGCCTCAACGCCTTCCGGGTGTACTGGCGTTTCCAGCAGGCGGCTCGCTTCCATGGCACAGCGGAGGGAGGCGCCTTGATGCTGGCGGAAGACGGCGGCGGTCTGGTCGGTGACGGATTGGCAGAGGGCGGGGTCGGCGAGGTAGCGCTGCCAATTGGCAGCCAGCGCGTCGGCATCGTTCACCTGCACACCGACGCCGGCCTGCTGCACGATGGCGGCGATGTCGCGGAAGTTATGCATGTGCGGCCCGAAGAGCGCCGGTTTGCCCAGCGCGATCGGCTCCAGCACGTTGTGCCCGCCGATGGACACCAGGCTGCCGCCGACGAAGGAAGCCGTGCAGAGTGCATAGGCGCGTGAAAGCTCACCGATGGTGTCCAGGATGAGCACCGCATCGGGCGTCGCGGGCGCGCCGGACAATTTGGTGCGCCGTACCGCGGTGAAGCCGTGCGCGATGACCAGCTCTTCGATCTCCTGCGCGCGGTGCAGATCGCGCGGGGCGATGATCAGCCGCACATCGGGATAGGCGGTCTTCACCTGGCGAAAGGCGCGCAGCACCACCTCTTCCTCGCCCGCGTGGGTGCTGCCGGCGAGCAGCACGCGCTCCTCGCGCTGCAGGCCGAGGGCGTTGCGCAGGGTGATCTGCTCGCCCAGCGAGACTTCCGGATTGGTCTGGTCGAACTTCGAATTACCCACCACCACCACGCGCGCCGGGTCGGCGCCGATCTGGATGATGCGGTCGGCATCCTCCTGCGACTGCATGCAGTAGCGGTCGATATTGGCGGTCATCCAGCGGTAGAGCGGGCCCAGGCGCGCCGAGCCCACTAGCGAGCGATCGGAGATGCGCCCGTTGACCATCAGCACCTTGCAGCCCATCAGCTTCGCCAGCGCGAGGAAATTCGGCCACAACTCGGTCTCCACTAGCACCACCAGCCGCGGGCGCACACGCGCCAGCGCCAGGCCCATGCAGAGGAGGAAGTCGAAGGGGAAATAGATCACCTGTCCGCGCCCGTTCACCAGCCGCCGAGCATGCTCATAGCCGGTGTCGGTGGTGACGGAGTATACCATCTGCCAGCCGGGCAGCTTCTCGAGCAGGCGCTCCCAGATGGGCTTGGCCGCCACGGCTTCGCCGACCGACACCGCGTGCAGCCAGACGCGCGGCGTCGAGTCGTCCCCGCGCACCGGCACGAACCCCAGCCGCTCCCCCATGCCCCCGCGCGATTTGTCGGTGATGATGAGGTTCCAGACGATGAACATCACCAGAAACGGCAGCGTGACGAGCAATATCAGGTTATAGACGAAGAGTGCCGCGATGAGCGACCCTCTCGATGATTCGGATGACATGATCCTAGAGCCTGTCCCAAAGTCTACGCTGGCGTCTCGTAACGATCTTTCGACGCCAGGCGGTGTTGGGGATTTTGCGTTTATCACCCTCTGATAAAGTATAAGATCCCCGCCTAGCCTGACACCGAAATCTCGCCACGATACACTCAGCGTAGACTTTGGGACAGGCTCTTATCTATTCCCTATTCGCCCCATTTCCGCTCATCCCTGCAGGATTGGTACGGAAGGGGTGGTGCGAAATTGCATTTCGTAGAGCCGTCGATACAAACCATCATAGGCGAGCAACTGCTGGTGGCTGCCCGCTTCCACGATGCACCCTTTGTCCAGTACCAGAATACGCGTGGCGTGCTGCACGGTGCTGAGGCGGTGGGCGATGACGAAGGTGGTGCGCTCCTGCATCAGCCGGTCCAGCGCCTGCTGCACCAGGTGCTCGCTCTCGGTGTCCAGCGCGCTGGTGGCCTCGTCCAGCACCAGGATGCGCGGGTTCTTCAGCACCGCGCGGGCGATGGCCACGCGCTGGCGCTGTCCGCCGGAAAGTCGTGCGCCACGCTCGCCGACCACGGTGTTGAAGCCCTCGGGCAGGCGCTCGATGAATTCCAGCGCGTTGGCCGCCTGCGCCGCGGCGATGACCTCCTCCCGGCTGGCCTCCAGCCGCCCGTAGAGGATGTTCTCGTAAATCGTACCGCCGAAGAGCACCGTTTCCTGCGGGACAATGCCCACCTGGCTGCGCAGCGAGGCAAGGGTGATGTCGCGCAGGTCGACGCCGTCCAGCCGGATGTGCCCGGCGGTGGGGTCGTAGAAGCGCGGTAGCAGGTTCACCAGCGTCGTTTTGCCCGCACCGCTGGGGCCAACCAGCGCGATCACCTCGCCCGGCGAGACGGTGAGATTGATCTCCTGCAGCACGCGCTCGCCGGTCGAATAAGAGAAGCTCACCCCTTCGAAGGCGATGCGCCCCTCGGCCTGCGGCAGCGGTTTGGCCTCCGGGGCGTCCTGAATTTCCGGCTCGGTGTCCAGCAGTTCGAAGATGCGCGTGCCGGCGCCGTTGGCCTGCTGGCGCACCTGGTTGATGCGTGAGAGCCGCTTGAAATGTTGCCCGCCGCGCTGGGCCATCATGATGAAGGCGAAGAACTGCAGCGGCAGGATGTAGTGATTCGCGACCATGTAGCCGGCCATCACGATACCGCACATCATCCCGACGTAGGCGACGAACTCCACCCCCGGCGCGATGGTTTCGGTGAGCAGGATGGAGCGCATGATGTCGTGGAAATAGTGCTGGTTGAGCGTGGAGACGCGCTCGGTTTCGTAGGGCTCGCGCACGAAGGACTGGATGATGCGCACGCTGCCCAGCCGCTCCACCAGCCCGGCGTTGAGGTCGGCCAGCCGCTCCTGAATGCGGATGGAGAGCTTGCGGATCTGCCGCCCGCCGGCGGACATCACGATGGCGATGACCGGCGCCAGGCAGAGCGCGGTGAGGGTGAGCTGCCAGTTGATCCAGAACATGCCCACCAGCGCAAAGAGGATGCTCACCGGCGCATAAACGATCTCCGCCAACTGCGTGCCCAGGCACTGCTGCAGCACGACCACATCGCTGGTGACGCGCGAGACGCGCGCCCCGGTAGATTCCCGCTCGAAATAGGCCGGCGAGAGCCGCAGCAGGTGGGTGAAGAGCTGCTGGCGCAGCAGCAGCGCCACCTGGTTGGAGAAGCGGTTCATCAGATACCCCTGCCGGTTATCCGCGATGCATTTCAGCAGCACCGCGCCCAACGTGACCAGCGCCAGCAGCACGAGCTGATGGATGGGATCCGTATGCGGCAGGAAGCGGTGCAATACCGCTTCCATCTTCTTCCCCTTCGCAGGATCGTTGACATACTGCACCCCGAGCACAATGACGATCATCGCGGCAAACATCACCGAGATCACCACCGTTTCCAGGAAACAACTGATCATCGTGAACAGCAGCCCGAAGACCATGGTGCGCTGATGTGGCCTGGCTATCCGAAATATACGGCGAAAAACGCTCATGTACGAGGACTCACTTCCCGCCCTATTGTAGCGGATACGCGGGGATTGCGCCAATGTCTCGTGATACGTATTGGGAAGCGATGGTTACAGCTAAAAAATTGACTGCCAATTACTCCGCGAGTGGGAAGGAATCTGACTTCTTGTTGAGAAATCAGTTTTATTATCATTATTAAGCGGTTACATCGCCTGGCTATATGCTAACATGCACGGAGGGGTTAGAGATGCACTGTTATATTCATCCCGAGAAAGATGCTGTCGGTACCTGTGTCTCCTGTGGGAAGTTTATCTGCGCGGAATGTAATACGGAGATTGCCGGCAAGAACCACTGCAAGCAATGCACGGCAGAGATTGTGACGGAACACCGGCGGAAGATCGAAAAGCTCGAGGAAAGTAAGAATCAGCAGCAACCGATGGTGTTTATGAATGCAGGTGGTGGGGGAGGGGCGAGTTCCAGTTCGTCCAGCGCTGTCGGAATAGCCACAGTTCCCGTCGCCTCTGTAGGCACGAAAAGCCGTGTTGTTGCAGCGATACTGGCCTTTTTCCTGGGTGGCATTGGCATCCATAAATTCTACACTGGGAGAATTGGGTGGGGTATCGTCTATATCCTCTTCTGCTGGACATGGATTCCTTTGATCGTTGCAATAATCGAAGGTATTATATACTTATGCATGACCGATAAGGAATTTAATGCGAAGTATGGATAATCAATCCTGCTCGGTCCTCACTAATAAGAGGAAAATCACTGGTAGGCTTCGGATAACACTTCATCATGCCGAGTTGACGTGTCACGATGTCCCGAATCGCCGGCAGCAACGAAGGAAAACTGCGGTATCGGGCGATCTTCCTGAATGGAGAGATGCTCATGGAGGATTTCACGGATTACAGATGACATTGATACATGCCGTTGATGCGCAATGCGACGAATCGCTTCATGCGTCTGTTCATCCAATCTGATTTGCACCCTGACCATAACAGATTCACCCCATGATACTCATGATGAGCCACCACTCGATGCAGCATCCTCGGCGAGAATCCGTTCGACAGCGGTGAGCAACGGCGTCAAGTCTTGCTGCACTGTGTCCCAGACCTTCTCGTAATCAATCTGGTCATAGACATGGATGAGGAAGTTGCGCATGTCGCGAATATCTCGCCATTCCACTTCCGGGTGTGCATCGCGAAATGCGCTGGACAGGCGAGTTGCTGCCTCGCCGATAATTTCAATCCGCCGTGTCACAGCATCCTGCCGCAGCACATCAGACATGAAATCCTCATAGGTGATTCCAGTCAGATGGCTTCTGATGATCTGGATTTGATCGATAATATCCAGCAGAGAAGTCCTGTCACGCGGCTGCACGATAGATCTCCCTGGCCGTCGTTAGGATCTCTGTGCGGCGAATGGGATTATGACTATTCTCGACCCAGCGACGGTCAACCAGATCGACTTTCCGCCCAAGTATCTCACCGAGCTCACGCGCGATTTTTGGCAGCGTGAACAGCGTAATGTGCGCATCCGGTGCGAAGGTGACCAGCACATCGACATCGCTATCCGGCCGGAAGTCCTCGCGGAGCACTGAGCCGAACAGGGCGAAGGAGGTGATATGCCAGCGTGCGCAAAAGGCGTGAATCTGCTCTTCGTCAATTGAGATGTGGATATGCATTACAGTCTCATTATACCACTTGCATTGGCAGACGCAAGCTCGACGCAGGTGTTCCAATACTCCTGCTCATGTCAAAGAAGGATCGAACTTGTTCTGAGCATGAGCAGGAGTAAGAGCATGAGCATGAATTGGTCTATTTCACCGCGTTCGCCTCTTCCCACAGCGCCTGCCATTCCGCCGTGGTGCCGCGTTGCGGGGGGCGCAGGCCGGGGACGGCGATGTTGGCGTGGTAGAGGGCGGTGAGCTCGTCGAAGGCTTCGAAGCAGCGCTCGTTGACGCGGAGGTGGTTGGCGGCCAGTTCGGCATCGAGGAGCGCGCGCAGGTAGATGAGGCGCCAGCGCCAGTTCTTCAGGGCGTAGGAGGTCATCCGTGCGTCGGCGGCCTGGATGAGCGGCCATTCTGCTTCCATGCCGGCGGTCTCCGGCACGTGCACGGTGATGTTGTCCTCCTGCAATTCATGGATATGCGTGCGCTCCATGATGGCGATGGCCTGGCTCACATCATCGGCCACCTCTTCGCCGAAGTAGAAGGCGGCGTATTCGCGCACGGTGTCCGCCGCGCGCTGGTCGCTCCAGTAGAACTGCGCGTAGGCGATCTTGTTCAGGTCTTCGTAAATGCCTTCCGAGTACGGCAGCCCGCCGGCAAGGATATGCTTGGAACTGTCCCAGATGCGCTCCAGTTCGCGGGTAAAGGGATTGCAGCCGAAGCCGCCCCACGGGCCGTGACCGCACATGCTGATCTCCGGAAAATCGAGCAACTGCGCGCCCCCCGGCACGCCGTGCGTCAACGGGTATTCCGGGAAGGGCTCAATGGTCATCTGCGTGGCCATGACGTAATTCACCCAGGGAGAGTGCTCGCCCAGCGCCTGGTGCAGCGCCGCCCATTCGCCTTTGATGTAGCGCTCGAAGAGCCAGGTGGAGAGGATGATCTCCCGCCCCGGGAAGTAGCGCCGGAAGAGCGCGGCGACCTCTTCCGCCATCTTCACAAAGCCGTTGCCGCCCCACGGCTTGCAGGCGGCGCAGGTGCACCCGCCCTGGTCATAGGGCCAGATGTCCAGGAAATCGAGATCGACATCGGCAAAGCGCTGGAACTCCGCCTCCAGATTGCGCAGGATGTAGCCGCGCCCCTCCGGGATGCTGGGGCACACTTCCAGGTGATAGTGCGAGAGCGGTTCGAGGTAGCCGTTGTCCCCGATGGACCAGTCCGCGCGCAGTTCCTCCGGGCTGTTGCTGTACGCCTCATTGGCAAGTACCATGATCCCCGTGCGCAGGCCCAGCGATTTGGCGGTATATAGGAACGAGTGCAGGCGCTCCAGGAACCCCTGCGCCTCCGGGTCGTCGATACCGGTGAAATGGTGCATGTCGAACCACACGCTAAGCCCGTTATAGCCCCATAGCGCCAGGTCCTCGATATAGTGGTTGACTTCCTCGATCGGCGCGTCGTGGTAGAAGTTGTGGAAGTGGGTGGCGAAATAGATGGCGCGGAACGCGCGCTGCGGCACCGAGACGCCGCGCCAGTCGCCGGGGGCGAAGGATCCCTCGCCATAACGCGCGGTGCGCAACAGCTTCCCCACGCCGAAGAGCAGCCCGGCTTCATCATTCCCGCACACCCGCACGCCATCGGCGCCGTCCTCGATGCGGAAGCCTTCCGTGCCGATGCCCGGTGCCAGCGCCAGCTCCACCCGGCACTCCCCCGCCTCGATCACGTCCACCCCGCAGCGCTCCTTCACCACGCGGGCAAACACCTCCGCAATCCGCCGCACCACCGGCGAATTCCCCGCCGGCAAAATCAACTGCACACTCGTTGCCATCATCAACCCCCAGATCATGGATTACATTACTGCTGGGTCATTATATCGGATATATTCCTTCACAGAAAGCACCCGCCGTTTGTAGTCAGGCACGTAGCGGAGCGGAGTGCCGTCATAGGTAAGCTTTCCGATAAACGACGCTACTCCACTTCGCTGCGTAGCTGACTACAAACGGGTTGTCCTATATGCGAGTTGAACCTTGGCCCCCGATCATGTATGCTTATGATAGATGAATATCCGCACCTCCCAACCCTTCCACTTAATGATCAAGCCCGCCGGGTCAGCCTGCAATCTGGCGTGTGAATATTGCTATTACCTGGAGAAGGCGAAGCTGTATCCGGGGGGCACGCGCATGGATGAGGCGACGCTGGAGCGGGTGACTGCCGCGTATCTGCAGGCGCAGCCGGGAGGCGAAGTGACCTTCGGCTGGCAGGGAGGCGAGCCGCTGTTGATGGGGCTGGACTTCTTTCGGCGCGCGGTGGCATTGCAGCAGCAGTACGCCGCGCCGGGGCAGCAGGTGACTAATGCGCTGCAGACGAATGGCACGCTGGTGGACGATGCGTGGGCGGCCTTCTTTGCCGATCAGCATTTCCTCATTGGCGTCAGCCTCGATGGGCCGCCGGAGCTGCACGACACCTACCGCCGCGACCATGCCGGCAAACCGAGCCAGGCGCGCGTGCGGGCGGGGCTGGAGTGCCTGCAGCGGCACGGGGTGGAGGTGAACGCGCTGGTGACGGTGAACCGCGCGAACGTGGAACACCCGCTGAAGGTCTACCGCTACCTCACCGGGCTGGGGCTGGATTATCTGCAGTTCATCCCCATTGTCGAACGCGTGAAGCGGGGAGAGCGCAAAGTTACCCCGCATACCGTGCGCGCGGAGCCGTACGGCGCCTTCCTCTGCGCCATCTTCGACGAATGGGCGTATCACGACGTGGGGCGCGTCTTCGTGCAGCTCTTTGAGTCCGCGCTAAGCGTGTGGCTGGGCGGCCCGCCGTCGGTGTGCGTCTTCGGCGCCACCTGCGGGCGGGCGCTGGCGGTGGAGCACAACGGTGACCTCTACGCCTGCGACCACTTCGTCTACCCGGACTACCACCGCGGCAACATCTCGCCCGAGAGCCTGCGAATGCTGGTGGATGGCGCCGCGCAGCACGACTTCGGACAGGCCAAAGCCGCGCTCTCCCGCGAATGCCGCCAATGCAATGTACGGCGCTTCTGCGGCGGTGACTGCCCCAAACACCGCCTGCGCACCGCGGACGACGGCCAGCCCATCAGCTACCTCTGCCCCGCCTACCGCCAGTTCTTCACCCACAGCGCCCAGATCCTGCAAGCCATGGCCAACGAAGTCCGCGCCGGCCGACCGGCGACGAACGTGATGGACGTGTTGCGGGAGCTTGGGAAATAGATTCAGGATGCAGGATTCAGGATGCAGGCCTCTTTACCGCAACCGGTTGTGTGTTTAGACCTTGAATCCTGAATCTTAAATCCTGAATCAATTCAATGAACCTCCCTCTCCCCACCGGTGTCATTGGGGTAGAGGCTGTTGCGGGGATGATGAACGGCGAGATCAGCGATCGTGAATTATTGGCGCGCATTCGGGAGCATGAGGCTGTCGCGTTCGACTGCTTCTATGCCCGGCACCAGGGGATGGTGGCGCGCCACCTGGCGCGGATTGTGCGGGAAGCGGCTGCGGTGGAAGATCTGCTGCAGGAGACTTTCTTGCGCGTCTGGCTGCATGCCGAGCAGTGGGATGAGCGCGGGTCGGTGAGCGGATGGCTGGCGCGCATCGCCACCAACCTGGCGTTGAATCAACTGCGCACGGTGAAGCGCCGGCGGGAATTGCCGCTGGAGACGCCCAGCCTGGGAGATGATGAGGAGAGCTTCGTGCCGGGGTGGTGCATCGACGCCGCCGCACTGGGGCCGGAGGCGCTCTGCGAACTGGCAGACCGGCGCGAGACGCTGCAGCGCCTGATCGCCGATCTCCCCGAGGAAAAGCGCGAGGTCATCCGCCTGGTGCACGAGGTGGAGATGGACCTGCAATCCGTTGCCGATACCCTTGGCATCCCCACCGGCACCGTGAAATCCCGCCTGCATCACGCTCGCAAACAGCTCGCTCGCGAATGGCAACTCTGGGAGGAATGACGAATGGAAATACGCTATGCCGCTCCCTGGCATTGGGAGTCCTATGAGGCCTTGCTGAACGAACGCCTGCCGGCGCTGCTGGCTGAGCGCCTGCCATTGACCGGTTACCGCACGCGGTCAATCGATGCCTACACCGTCGAGTTGAGCATCACTGTCACCGGTGGGGCGGGGGATGTCACGGTCAGCTACACCATCCCGCAGCCGGTTGCGCGGGGCATTTTTCTGCGTGACGAGACACCGCATGTAGTGGTCCCCATCGCGTCGTCGGAAAATCTGGCGGAGGCGGAGATCCGCTGTGCCGGTGAACAGCTTTACGATTTCCTGGCGGAGTGCATCGGCGAAGCGCCGGAACACCTTCCCTGGGATGACACCTTGCTGCGCCGTTGGCTGCCGCTGGAGGAGTGGGTAGGGGAGTTTCTGACGGCCAACGCGCAACGGCACGACACGACGAACGGCATTGCTGCCATCACCCACCTGCGCCGGTTGTACGTTCCCTCGGCACGCGAGGTGATGGACCCGAGTTATTTCGGGCGCACCTGCCCCTTCGAGTCTCCGGAAGGGCCGAATATGCTCTTTGTCCGCAGCATTGCGCTGGGCGCGGAAGTGCGGGCCGGCAAGCTGGTGATTGTAGACGAGTCGCCGGTCGGCGGGTTGGGGCTCACTGCGGCGATGGTGCCGTGCCTGGAATGTGATGACCCGAACCGCCTGCTGATGTGCGTGAACATGATGCGCCAGTGGATCCCCCCGCTGCAGCCGGAGCCTGCCCTGGTGCAGACCGGTTATGAGCCGCAGGAAGCGGGCATCTGGTGCGGGCATAACCTGCTCACCGCCTTCGTCAGTTGGGGGCTGGACACCTATGAGGATGGCCTGCTGATGAGCGCCTCCTGTGCGCGACGGCTGCAGTACGAAATTCCGATCGAGCCCGGCGACAAGTTCAGCAACCGCCATGGCACGAAAGGGGTGATCAGCCGCATCCTGCCGGATGAGGAGATGCCCAGCTTGCCGGACGGCACGGTGGTCGACCTGGTCTACAACGCCCTCGGCATCCATGCGCGCATGAATTTCGGCCAATTGCGTGAAGCCGTGCTGGGCCGTATCGCGCACAAGGAGGGGCAACCGATCATCGTTCCACCGTACCCCTGGGAGCGCTGCCGTCCCGGCGGCGAGTGTGATACGGATACCTTGCGTGTCCGCCTGCGCCAACACGACCTGCCAGAGGACGGCATGGAGCAGTTGCTGCGGGATGGGGAGCCGTTGCCCTTCCGCTCGACGGTGGGGTATGTCTACTGGGGGCGCACCGTCCATATCGCTGCCAAAAATATATTCACCGCAGTGGCGCCTGAGCAACCGTGCCAGGCGCAAGGCGAGTTGGAGTTCTACGCGATGCGCGATGCCGGGGCGTTTGCGACGCTGCACGAGACATTCGTCACCAGAGCGCAAGCGAATCCGGATGCCTCGACCCTCGCCGCCCGCGTCGCCGCCGGCCCCATCGCGCAAGCGCCGCCGCCCGCGCCGTATTTCACCGAGATCACCCGCCGGTTGGCTGCCGCAGGCATCGCCGTCACCCTGGCAGATGGGCAACTGCATTTTGCCTTCAAAGCGCCTGATGATGCCCTGCCGCTCGCCTGCCCGGTCTCCCACCCATGGCTGCCCGAGCATAGGCTGGAGCAGGTCGGTCGGTTGCCGGAACTGCCGGAGTATCTTGCCCTGGAGGAGACGAATACCCGTCTATGGCGCTTGCGGGAGCGGGGGGCGCCGGAAAGCTTGCTCGCCCGGGGTAGGGGTGACCTGCAGCATGATGTGGCCGCCTTTTTCGATGCCTTGCTGGTAGTGCACGGGCCGACCGACTTCCTGACGGAGACGCGCAGCCTGTTGCGTCCCTTTACGCGAGTGCTCTTCAGCGGGCGCACGGTGATCGTGCCGGCCACCAACCTGACGCTCGAGCAGGTCGGCATACCGGAGGAGATGGCGTGGACGATCTTCGGACCGCTGGTGATACGCGAGTTGGGTACGGAGGCTCCGGTGATGGAACGGTCACCGGAAGCCGTGCGCGCGCTCGATGCCGTGCTGGCAAAATCGTGGGTGCTGCTCAACCGCGCGCCGACAATCCTGCCGACATCATTATTGGCCTTCCGTCCGGTGCGCGTGCCGGATCGCGCGCTCCGTTTTCATCCGCAGGCCTGCATGTTGATGAATGCGGATTTCGATGGGGATCATGTCGCGTTCTTTCTGCCGCTGACCGAGGAGACCCAGCGGGAAGCGGCGGAGTTGTTCTCTGTCGTCGGGCAACTGCGGCGCGATCCCTCGCTGCTTCGCTGGCTCTGCCCGAGTCATGAGGCGGCCTGGGGATTGGCCTGGCTCTCGCGGAGCGGGGAGGGGAGAGGAGAGATTCGCGCGTGCTTCGGCGAAAATGCGCCGGCGCTGCCGGACGGCCTGCTCACGCGGGCGGCGCTGATCGAGCTCATGCAATCTCTGCTGCCGCACATCGGTGAAGCGCAGGCGCTCGCCATTGTCGAGCGGTTATTCCGGCTCGGGCTCTCCGCGACACAGGCCAGCGGCGCTTCCATTGCGCCATTGCCGGATGCCTGCGAGATGGCGTTGCCGGAGAGTGAGGAGCCGTCAGCCTGGACGGCCTTCGCCGAACAATACGCCGAGTCGCTGCTGGCGGCGGCCAACGACGAGCAGCATCCCCTCTTTCCCCAGGTGCTGGCGGTCATCTCCGGTGCGCGGGGGCGGATGAGCAATCTGCAGGCGCTCTACTGCGGGCGCCTGGTCGAGGATGCGGGAGTGGCCACGGCCATTCGCCACGGGCTGGCGCATGGCGTGACGCCCGCTGAGATGATGGCGCTGGTGACGCCCTGGCGCAAGGCGCTGTACAATATCAATGTCGAGAGCGTTCGCAATGCCTACGGCATCCGCCAGGCCCAATCTTCCGAGCGCTTCACCGTCCTCGCCCGCGCCTTGCGTGCAGAGCAACCCGGCATCGTCTTCGCGCACGCCGCCTCCACCGGCGAAGTGGACCCGCTGACGGATTTGACGAGCCGGTTGTTTGTAGGATTGTAGGAATGGGAGGGCGAGGCTCCTGCCGAGCCAGATGAGAGAACCGGTTGCATAATCTGGCTCCGCAGGAGCGTCGCCCTCCCGAGCCAGATATGAGAACCGGTTGCATAATCTGGCTCCGCAGGAGCGTCGCCCTCCCGAGCCAGATATGAGAACCGGTTGCATAATCTGGCTCCGCAGGAGCGTCGCCCTCCCGAGCCAGATGAGAGAACCGGTTGCATAATCTGGCTCGGCGGGAACCTCGCTCTCCCAAATTCGACAGGCTTTTACATTTCCAGGTATAATAGATCGACATTTTCCGTGATATTCCACCGGGAATGATCCTATTCGCATCAGGATGAACACTCCAAATTAGCTCGGAGTCTGGGAATCCGTGCCGAGTTGTTTGGAGTATTCGAATCGTGCCTATCTCTCATGAAATTGCGCGCCGGCGCACCTTTGCCATTGTCTCACACCCGGATGCCGGGAAGACCACGCTGACCGAAAAGTTTCTGCTGTACGGCGGGGCCGTGCAACTGGCCGGGTCGGTCACCGCGCGCAAAGATCAACGCGCCACCACCTCCGACTGGATGGCACTGGAACGCCAACGCGGCATCTCCATCTCCTCCACCGTGCTGCAGTTCGACTACCAGGGCTACCGGATCAACCTGCTCGACACGCCGGGGCACAAGGATTTCTCCGAGGACACCTACCGCGTGCTCACCGCCGTCGACGCCGCCGTGATGGTCATCGACGCGGGCAAGGGCATCGAGGACCAGACGCGCAAGCTCTTCGAGGTGTGCCGCCGGCGCGGCGTGCCGATCTTCACCTTCATCAATAAATGCGACCGCCCGACCCGCGATCCGCTGGCGCTGGTGGATGAGCTGGAATCCGTGCTCGGTATCGGCGCGTATCCGATGAACTGGCCGCTGGGCACCGGCATCACCTTCAAAGGCATCTGGGATCGGCAGACCAAGCTCGCCCACCTCTACGAACGCACGCCGAAAGGCGCCTTCCGCGCGCCGGTCGCCACCAGCGGCCTGGACGATGCCATCGTCCACGAGCAGCTTGACCCCGAGACGTACCGGACGGTCTGCGAAGAGGTGGAGATGCTCGAAAGCATGGGGGCGCCGTTCGATCCGGAGGCGGTGCTGGCCGGCAAAGTGACTCCGGTCTATTTCGGCAGCGCCATCAATAACTTCGGGGTCCACCTGCTGCTCGATGGCTTCCTGCAATATTCTGCCCCCCCGGCCCCGCGCAGCAGTCAGCACGGGATGGTCACCCCGGATACCGAGGCGTTCTCCGGCTTCGTCTTCAAAATCCAGGCGAACATGGACCCGAAGCACCGCGACCGGGTGGCCTTCGTCCGGGTGGTCTCCGGGAAGTTTTCGCGCGATATGACCGTGGTGCACGCCAATTCCGGCAAAAAGGCCCGGCTGGGTAACGCGCAGAAGCTCTTTGGCCGCGACCGCGAAACGGTGGATGAAGCGTATCCCGGCGACGTGGTGGGTCTGGTGAGCAACGCGCAGTTCGCCATCGGCGACACGCTCACGGAAGACCCCGCGATTCTCTATCGGGAGATCCCGCGCTTTGCCCCCGAGTGCTTCACTTACCTGCAGAACCCACAACCCTCGAATTACAAACGGTTCCGCGATGGGCTGGAGCAGTTGCTGCAGGAAGGCGTGGTCCAGTCCTTTACGCCGGTACAGACATCCAGCATGATGCCACTGCTGGCCGCGGTCGGCCCGCTGCAGTTCGAGATTGTGCAGTACCGGCTGGAAAATGAGTACGGCGCGCTGTCCAGCATGGAACCCGCACCATGGACGATGGTGCGTTGGTATCGTCACCGCGACGGGCACACCGCGACCATCAAGCTGCCTACCAGCGGTGTCCTCGAAGCGGAAGATCGCTACGGGCAGCGCGTGCTGCTCTTCACCAACGAGTGGAGACTGCGCTACTTCACCGAAGATAACCCCCACGTGCTGTTGAGTGAACTGCCGTTCGACGATGCGCCCGCCGAGCGCGCGTCGGTGTAATGACGGCCTCCCCCTTCTTTCCCGCTGCGCCGGTTATCGTCTCCGGCGCAGCGGGGTGAAAATCTCCCCACTGCCTGCGGCATCTGCCAAACCCACTCCTCGGAGTACTTCACCTCACCGGTATTTTGTATGCGGTGCAGCCAGATATCACCTTCGACCATGCAACCAGGCGATACATGGTAGCCTATGGAGCGGCGAGGCACGCGAAAAAGACCAGTTAGACGATGGTGCAGACTTGTAAAACAGTTGCTAAGTTAATGCGCACTTTGGGCTAACGAAACGAGAGGATTATCCGTTAAACCGGTAGAATTTGAACCCATGAGCTTAAACTCGCTGCCGCAATCAGTAACGCTGTTACGGATTGCACGGTGGTGAGCCCTATAAAAAAGGAGAGGGTATGTTTCGATTACTACGGTCCCTGATGCTGGGCATCCTCCTGGCGCTCGCCTTCCTTGTGTCGCAGCCGGGCTGGGCACAGGCGAAATTGCAGATCCTCTTACCGCTGGGGCGCGTCGCGTACCAGACGAACGAGCGCATTGATGTTTCGGTGGTGCGCACCGCCCCGACCGCGCTGCCGGAAGCCGCGCTGAGCTTCACCGTCACCGGGGAGGACGCGAGCAAGCTGGCGTTCACCTTCCCGCTGGCCGCCGTGCCGGTGGTGGGCGCCGATGCCTGCGCGACCGAGCATCTGCACCTGAACGGTGCGCTGTTGCGCCCGGGCAAGTATACGCTGCTGGTTTCGGCGTATGATGCCACGGCCAGTACGACCATCGAGGTTTACAGCCACATCCGGCAGAGCAGCTTCCGCCTGCTCTCCTGGGGCGGCGGGGCGAATGATGACAGCCAGGTGTATACCGGGGAAAACGGCGCGGGATTGAACATGGCACTGGGGGTCTTTTCAGGCTCTAATCCGGATGCCAATATTCGCGCCGGCCTCGATTATATGCGCGGCGACCTGATGGGCGGCGGGCACCAGATGGACCTGCGCGGGGAATGCGACTGGTCGGACCCGTATGTGCTGCAAGGCGGCGAAGTCCGCGTGTCGCACCAGATGCTCGCTGACCGCCGATTGCCCAACAACCTTGGGGCGCACTTTTACGATGAGCCGGGCTTGACCTGGGGGGGCGAGAAAGGTCCGTTTACCGTGCCGGCGCAGTATCGCTCGTACAAAGGCGCCTTCGGCACCGATGCGATCGATTGGAAGAATGTAGCGGTGGATGATAAGGCATCGCTCGATAAATGGGAACATTTCCATCGCTGGCGGGAATCCCTCATGGAAGCGGCCTGGAAGCAGAGCGCGTTTGAAGCGAAATACGTCGATCCCAAGTTCATGGCCGCCACACAGAGCGTCTACGGCTGGTATTGCTATTCGGACGGCTACGACTTCAATATCGCCCGCCAGTTGTCCGTCACCTGCGGCCACACCGAATACGACAGCGGCCCGGGGCGCCATCTCTACAGCAGCTTCTACGCCGAGATGGGCCACGCGCGCGACACGCAGAAACCGTACTGGTGCCTGCCGAACTGGAATGCCGGCTCGTCATCCGGCTTCTATCGCCTGATACAATACGCCACCTTCATGACCGATCTGCAGGGGATGGCAATCGACCCGTATTATAATTATGCCAAACCGCAGAGCGCGCCAGACTCTGATGGTCTCTTTGAATCCAATTATCTCATGACGCACTTCGGCACCGTCTTCACCACCATGCCGGCGGAGCATCAACAGGTGGCGCTGCTCTGGTCGCTCTCCAACAACCTGTACCATGCCGCGGAGTACATCAATACCGATTACAGCAAGGCGGTTGGACGCAACAGTATCATCAAGCTGGATAAAACCTACCTCGCCGGCAAGATGTTGCACGTACCGTTTGACCCCGTGGTCGACCAGGACATCCTGGACGGCACGGTGGCCACGCATCACAAGGCGATCCTGCTGGTTGGTATCGATTACCTGGACGCTAAGATCGTCTCGGCGCTGGAGGAGTACATCGCCAATGGCGGCACCGTGCTGGTGAGCGACGATTGCAAGGTGAAAATTACCGGCGCGACGAAGGTCGGGATGCCGTGCGATGTGACGAAGTTTTGGCAGACCGATGCCAGCGATATGCCCGGGTTGATCGCGGAAATTCGCCCGTTCGCCGATGCGTTGAACGCCCGCATCAAGGCGCTGGGTATCGCGCCGGTGATGGGCTGCGATAACCCGACAGTGATCACCACCCGGCATGCGAAAGGCGATATCGAATACCTGCTCGCGCTGAACAGCACGTGCAACTATCGCAAACCGGGCCAGAATGAGAAGTTTGATCCGCTGATCCCCATCCCGGCCACCGCCACCCTCACGCTGCCGGCGGATGGGCGCCCGGTATACGATGCCGTGCGCACCGGTAAGGTCAGCGAATTGGCCGAAGACGCGAAGACGCACACGCTGACCGGGAAGGTCCGCTTCGGTGCCGGCCAGTTGCGTATCTTCGCCCGCACCGCGCGCCCCATCGGCGGGCTGCAGCTCACCACGCCGGTGGTCAGCCGCGACTATCTGGCGGAGACCGATCCCATTAATGTGACGCTCACCGCCACGCTGGTGGACGAGCTGAAGGCACCGCTGTGCGGTTCAGCGCCGCTCTTCATCCGCATCGTTGACCCGCTCGGTGCGCAGCGGTATACGCTGTATCGCGCGACTGACCAGGGGATCTGCAAGCTCACGCTGCCGCTGGCGGCCAACGATCCGGCGGGCAAGTGGCAGGTAACTGTGCGCGAGTTGCTCTCCGGCAAAGAATCCGCCACGAGCTTCACCTATCAACCGAGCAAGCAGTGCGGCGCCCTCGCTGGCACCACGCCGCGGGCGGTGTTCTTCGGCACGGACTGGGAGAATGCGTTCCGCTTCTTCCGCCTGCATCACCAGGTGACCATCGTGAAAGGCACCGGGGCGTATGAAGCCGCGGCTGCCGACCGCCTGGCGGCAACCCTGAAGCCGTGGAATATTCAAGTGACAATCGCCAATGCCGCCGAGGTGAATAAGGCACGGCCGCTGTCCGCGGAGGAGGCGAAAACCTGGATCGGGTTATCACCCAACTATCGGGCAAAAGCCGGTGACGTCAAGCCGGAGATCAGCGGTTTCGACCTCCCCGGTGCGACGATTCTGCTGGGCACGCCGGAGGACAACCCGCTGATCAAGTTCGCTGCCGGCAACGCTTTCCTGCCTTACAAGCCGGAGAAGGATATCTTCCCCGGACGCGGGCGCGGCTATCTGAGCTGGCAGCGCAACGCCGTCTCCTACGGCGAAGAGTCCGTCACCCTCATCGCCTACGATGCCGCCGGTATGGATGAAGCGGTGGGCACGTTGTATGAGGCCGCCGCCGGCACCCAGCCGCAGCTCGCCCTCGACCCGCCGACGAAAGCCGCCATCACCGCCGCTACCACGGCGCAGGTGGTGCCGGAACTGCCGACCGCCTGGACGACGACGCTGCCCGAGCGCGCGACCGGACTGGCCGTGGCAACTAATCAGCTTACCGTGTCGACGCTCGATGGCTCACTTGCCACCATTGACGCTGCCGGCAAGGTGACGCTGCGCGCCGCTCCGGACGGGAAAGCCCTCGCCATGACCTATGTCGAGGCGAAGACCCTGGCGCCGGAGATCAGCAAGCAGTTCCTCGGCAAGAGCGTGGTGAAGCAGATCGCCACCGCCAAAGTCGGCGGCGCCACGCTCACCGCGGTCAGTTACTGGGGCGGCAACCTGCAGCTCTTCACGGCGAACACGCTGAAATATCAGCAGCGCTTGCCGCAGGACATCGCCCAGCTCGCCTTCAACGGCGACAAGCTCATCGTTGCCCTGGCGGATGGGCGCATCGTGGCCTTATCGATCGGGAAGTAGCGCTTGGCGAATGATCGCAAGGCACCATGGCCGCCTTCATACTGCATGATGGCGGCCATGTTGTATATTGGTGAGCAGGTCGCAGTGGGAAATAACGCCGGCGAGGGAACGGGAACGATCTCGTGATGATGTAACGGCTTGCTGGTATCCCGCCTGATTGCTCATTAAGTTTGCACGCCGCTGTTGCGCTTAGAAGGATTCCCCTGCGAGTCTGGTGAAATATAACCCGTTATCAAAAGCCCGCTGCCGCTGTTGATCCTGGTGTAAGTGGTGACACGGTGGCGGGTACCATGCTAAAGGAGCAGGTATGTTTCGATCACTACGGTTTCTGATGCCGGGCATCCTCCTGGCGCTCGCCTTCATCGCGTCACAGCCGGGCTGGGCACAGGCGAAATTGCAGATCCTCTTACCGCTGGGGCGCGTGGCGTACCAGACAAACGAGCGCATCGACGTCTCGGTAGTGCGCACTTCTCCGACCGCACTGCCGGAAGCCGCGCTGAGCTTCACCGTCACCGGGGAGGACGCGAGCAAGCTGGCGTTCACCTTCCCGCTGACCGCCGTGCCGGTGGTGGGCGCCGATGCCCGTGCAACCGAACACCTGCACCTGAACGGCGCACTGCTGCGCCCGGGCAAATACACGCTGCAGGCGTCGGCGTATGACACCGCGGCCAGCACGACCATCGAGGTTTACAGCCACATCCGGCAGAGCAACTTCCGTCTGCTGTCCTGGGGTGGCGGGCCGGATGATGACCGCCAGGTGTTCACCGGGGAAAACGGCGCCGGGTTGAACATGGTGCTGGCTGTCTGGTCCGGCTATAATCAGAATGCCAACATTCGCGCCGGCGTCGATTACATGAAAGGCTGCCTGATGAGTGGCGGGCACCAGATGGATCTGCGCGGGGAATGCGACTGGTCGGACCCCTACGTGCTGCAAGGCGGCGAAGTCCGCGCCTCGCACCAGACGCTGCTCGATCGCACGTCGCCCAACACCATCGGCGCGCATTTCTACGATGAGCCGGGCTTGACCTGGGATGGCGAGAAAGGCCCCTTCACCGTGCCGGCGCAGTATCGCTCCTATAAAGGCGCGTTCGGTACCGAGGCGATTTCCTGGGACAAGGTATCGGTGGCGGATAAAGCCTCGCTCGATAAATGGGAGCAGTTCCACCGCTGGCGCGAGTCCTTCATGGAGGCCGCGTGGAAGCAGAGCGCCTTTGAAGTCAACTATATCGATCCCAAATTCCTCTCGGCAACGCAGAGCGTGTACGGCTGGTATTGCTTCTCTGACGGCTACGACTTCAACATCACCCGCCAGTTGCCGGTTACCTGCGGCCACACCGAATACGACAGCGGTCCGGGCCGGCATCTCTTCAGCAACTTCTACGCCGAGTTTGGCCATGCCCGCGACACGCAGAAACCCTACTGGTGCTTGCCCATCTGGAATGGCAACGTGCCCGCCGGCTACTACCGCCTGGAGCAATACTCCACCTTCATGACCGACCTGCAAGGTATGGCGATCAACCCGTACTTCAATTATGCCGACCCGAAGAGTATGGCCGAGGCCGACGGCATGTTCGAATCCAATTATCTCATGACGCACTTCGGCACCGTCTTCACCACCATACCGGCCAATCGTGGGCAGGTGGCGCTGCTCAGGTCGCTCTCCAATAACCTGTACCATGTCGCCGAGAGTATCAAAGACAATAATTACACCAAGACGATTGGGCGAGACAGTCTTCCCAGGCTGAATAAGACCTACATCGCCGGCAAGATGCTGCATGTATCATTCGACCCCGTGGTTGACCAGGACATTCTGGACGGCACGGTGGCCGCGAATCACAAGGCGATTCTACTCGTCGACATTGATTACCTGGATGCGAAGATCATCTCCGCGTTGGAGGAATATATCGCCAACGGCGGCGCGGTGCTGGTGAGCGATGAGTGCAAGGTGCAGATCAACGGCGCGACGAAGGTCGGGATGCCGTGTGATGTGACGAAATTCAACCAGCTCGACTGCTCGGATATCCCGGGATTGATGCAGGAGATCCGCCCGTTCGCCGATGCGCTGAATACCCGCTTCAAGGCGCTGGGCATCGCGCCGGTGATGGGCTGCGATAACGAAGCGGTGATCACCACCCGGCATGGCAAAGGCGACATCGAGTACTTCTTCGCGCTGAATGGCGCCTGCAGCTACCGCAAGGCGGGCCCGACGGATAAGTTTGACCCGCTGACCGCCATCCCAACGACCGCTACCCTCGCGCTGCCGGCAGATGGCCGCCCGGTGTACGACGCGGTGCGCGGCGGCAAAGTGAGCGAACTGGCCGAGGATGCGAAGACGCACACGCTGACCGGGAAGTTCCGCTTCGGCGCCGGCCAACTGCGCATCTTCGCCCGCACGGCGCGCCCCATCGGCGGCCTGCAGCTCACCACCCCGGTGGTCAGCCGCGATTACCTGGCGACCCCTGATCCCATCACCGTGACGTTCAGTGCCACGCTGGTGGACGAGCAGAAGACGGTGCTGTGCGGCTCCGCGCCGCTCTTCATCCGCGTCGTTGATGCTCTCGGCGCTCAGCGCTATGCGCTCTATCGTCCGACCGACCAGGGGGTCTGCAAGATCACGCTGCCGCTGGCCGCCAACGATCCGGCGGGCAAGTGGCAGGTGACTGTGCGCGAGTTGATCACCAATAAGGAAGCCACGGCGAGCTTCGCTTATCAACCGAGCAAGCAGTGCGGCGCCATCGCCGGCACCACGCCGCGCGCCATCTTCTTCGGCAACGACTGGGAGAGCGCGTTCCGCTTCTTCCGCCTGCATCACCAGGTGACCATCGTGAAAGGCACCGGGGCGTATGAGGCCGCAGCCGCCGACCGCCTGGTCGAGACCCTGAAGCCGTGGAACATCAAGGCGATGATTGTCAATGCCGCCGATGTGAATAAAGCGCGGCCGCTGTCTGCGGATGAAGCGAAAACCTGGGTCGGGCTGGTGCCAACGCGCGCGAAAGCCGGCGACAATGGCCCGGGCATCAGCGGTTTCGACATCCCTGGTTCGACCATCCTGCTGGGCACGCCGGACGACAACCCGCTGATCAAATTCCTCGCGGACAACGCCTACCTGCCCTACAAGCCGGAGAAGGATGTCTTCCCCGGGCGCGGGCGCGGCTATCTGAGCTGGCAGCGCAATGCCATCTCCTATGGCGAAGAAACGGTCACCCTGGTCGCCTATGATGCCAGTGGTATGGACGAAGCGGTGGGCACGCTGTATGAGGCCGCCGCCGGCACCCAGCCGCAGCTCGCCCTCGACCCACCGACCAAGGCTGCCGTCACCGCCGCTACCACGGCGCAAGTGATTCCGGAAATGCCGACGGCCTGGACGGCGACGCTGCCCGAGCGCGCCACCATGATTGCGACGATGGGTACTCAACTTACCGTGACGACGCTCGACGGCTCGCAAGCCACGATTGATGCTACTGGCAAAGTGCTCAAGCAAGACGGAAAGATGGCGTATTCTAAATCGCCCAGCATGAGCTATACCGACCCGAAGACCCTGGGGCCGGAGATCAGCAAGCAGTTCCTCGGCAAGAGCGTGGTGAAGCAGATCGCCACCGCCAAAGTCGGCGGCGCCACGCTCACCGCGGTCAGCTACTGGGGCGGCAACCTGCAGCTCTTCACGGCGAACACGCTGAAAGCCCAGCAGCGCCTGCCGCAGGACATCGCCCAGCTCGCCTTCAACGGCGATAAGCTCATCGTCGCCCTGGCCGATGGGCGCATCGTAGCGTTGGCGACCGCCGGGAAATAACGACTGGCGAACGTAATATAGTCGGGGACTGTCCCCGCCGCTGGTGCTCGGTAGCAAATCGAGTGCCCGCTGCAGGGACTGTCCCCAACCCCCGTATATTAGCGGAACCAGTCTCGGATCTCATCCTGGCAGTCGTGCAACTGGAACTCGACGATGTGGTAGTCCTGCATTGCGGAAATCTTCATTGGATCCCCGGCAAAAAAGGCGTCCACGTCTTCACGTGAAGGCATCTTCATTACCAGTACGCCGCCATCTCGCGCGGTATTGGGGCCGGAGAACAGAATCCACCCTTCGACAAAGCCTTTTTCGAGAAAGCGCTGATGCTCTTTGATGACCCGGGCAAGTGCTTTTTCATCCGTGGGGATGTTCCGGGTAAATGTGCCTTCGACAAAAAAGTATTTCATATCCCTGCACTCCTCTTGGCTGATAGCGCGATTGTATTGTTCTTACCGCCACAATGCCAGTCATGGTGTCGCATGGAGCTTGGTAGTTGTACTGCAAATACACCAATAATACTGGCTCCATCAGTTAACCGTGAACAAGGATTTTGTCGTAGTGTCGGTAGTAACGAATTACCTGTGATATAATAGCGTTGAGTTAGCGCTCGTTGGCAATGCCAAGGCATCTCTGACAAAGGAGTGTTCCATGATCTGTTCCCTTCGGCTTCGCTCTGCGGCATGCACGCAGGCACGGTTGCTTCTCCTGATCGTCTGCGGTGCGTTTTCGCTGCTCCGCGCCTGTTCCGCGGACGACCCGGCGGGGAAGGCGCGCATGCTCTGGCACAAATCGGCCTTCACCGGCGCGATTGCCTGTTCACCTGCACCTGCACAACCGCTCGTTGCCGCGGCGATGGGCTTCGCAGAGATTGGCCTTTATCAACCCGACGGTACGCTGGTGAAAACGATCAACAGTGGGCACGCGGGGGCCATAAATGCGCTGGCGTTTTCGCCGGACGGCAATACGTTGGCGTCTGCCAGTGGGGATATGACTGTCAAGCTCTGGCAAGTGAAAGATGGCACGTGCCTGCAGACCCTGGTCGGGCATCCGTCCCGCGTGGTCTCCGTGGCCTTCACGGCGAATGGCAAGATGCTGGCCTCCGGCAGTTGGGATGGAACCATTAAACTCTGGCAGGTGAGCGACGGCACCTGTCTGCGTACCCTCGACAACCAGAATAAAGGCATATCTTCTGTGGCTTTTACGCCCGATGGGCTCTCACTGGTCTCCGTGGGAGTGGATGGCACCCTCAAGCTCTGGCAGGTGGCCGATGGCGCTTGCCGGCAGAGCTTCCCCGGAGGGAAGGGAAGGCTGGTCTGCGCGGCGGTAGCTCCGGATGGGCAGACGATGGCCGCCATGACGCAGGAGCAACCCGGATCAGGCCTCACGACCATCAAACTCTGGCAGGTGAGCGATGGTACGTGCCTGAGCACGCTGAAAGAGGAGCGCATGAGCGGTTCGTCGCTGGCCTTCGCGCCGGATGGGCAGACGCTGGCCTCCGGCGGCTGGCATGGCACGATCACTCTCTGGCAGGTCAAGGACGGCGCCTGCCTGAAGACCTTCAGCGAAAACAAATTGGGCCGAATCATGGCGCTGGCATATGCGCCGGATGGGCAGACGCTGGTATCCAGCAGCGAGACCGGTCTCATTAATCGCTGGCGGCTCGCGGATGGCACCTGCGGGCAAGCGCTCACTGGAGCATCGACGCTGGTGGTGAATGCGGCCTTCTCGCCGGATGGCAGAACGCTGGCCGCCTGCACCGGGGAGGGGACGGTCGAGTTGTTGCGGGCCAGTGATGGCACGCTCCTGCGCACCCTTCCCGGCGGTATGCCCATCGTCTTCTCGCCGGATGGGCAAACGTTGGCCGCCGGGGATTCCGTGGTCGACATCAAGCTCTGGCGAGTCAGCGATGGTACCTGCCTGCAATCGCTCAATGGGCATACGGCACGCACCTTTTGCGCGGCCTTTTCTCCGGATGGCAAGTCGCTGGTCACCGGCAGCTTTGACTATACCGCCAAACTCTGGCGCGTGAGTGATGGCACCTGCCTGCAGACGCTCGCCAAACATCCGGCACGCCTCTTATGCGTCGCCTTCGCGCCGGATGGGCAAACGTGTGCCTCCGGCAGCATCGATGGCGTCATCAAAATCTGGAACACGACCGATGGCACCTGTCTGCAGACGATTACCGGGCCATCCCGCGGGCTGATTGCGCTCAACTACCTGCCGAATGGGCAGACGCTCGCCGCCGGTTGTCGGGATGGCGCCATCAGCTTCTGGCAGGTCAAGGACGGCACCTGCCTGCGGACCCTCCCTGAGGATCGCAAGGGCGGCCCGGTTGCTTCGCTTGTCTTCACGCCGGATAATACCCTCTTTGCCGCTAACTATCGGAGTAGTAAAAGCATTGCCATCAAGCAGATGAGTGATGGTGCCAGTGTGCAGTCGGTCAGCGGAGCCGGGACGACAGGCTGGATAGGGGTCGCCCTGTCCGCCGACGCAAAGCTGTTGGCCGCCGGCGGTAGTGACGGGCTGGCCGTGTGGGATGTCTCAGCCCGGTGAGCGAGGAATATGTCCAGGGTCGCATGGCCGCTGTCATCTGGCATGTCGGCGGCCATGCTTTAGTTGTGAGTTATTTCTAGCCACCCCTTCGGGATTGGCTAGACTCGATTCCCCGCTACTCCCGGATCCCCATCTTCACCCACTGCACATCAATGGTCAGCAATATTATAGTGCCAGTATTCGCTGTTGCGCTTGCCTAATACCCCCACACCTCACACATCCATCTGCGTCTTGCAGTGAAACGAAAATCGATTGACGTCACACCTGCCGTGCGTTATCCTTGAACACGATAATCAGTTTAGCGCTTTGTGGAGGGATTCCCGATGTCGTCTATCACTCGCTGTTGTGTGCTCGCGTTTCTCCTGTTGTTGACCGTGTTGCCGCTGCTGGCGGCCAAGCCGGCGGATGCCGGGCAGTTTTTGTTGCATGATGGCGACAAAGTGGTCTTTTATGGCGACAGTATCACCGATGGGGAGTGGTACCCGACGCTGGTGGAGACCTATGTGCTCACGCGGTATCCGAAGTGGCGCAACCTCTATTTCAACCGCGGGGTGAGCGGGGACAACACCGGTTCCATCCCGCGCTTTGAGCGGGATGTAACGGCACAGCGCCCGGATGCGATGATCTTCATGATGGGCTACAACGATGGCGGGTACCAGAAGTTGAGTTCGGATACCCTGGCGGGTTTCCTCTCGCATATCGAGCAGTCGGTGTCGCTGCTGCGCAAGGTCAATCCGAAGGCGCGCATTCTGCTGCTCGGGCCGACGGTGAATGAGACCACGGTGTCCGATGACCCGCGCTGGGTGTCGCCGGATGTCTACCCCTACACGCTGCTCACCCTCGGGCAGGAGGAAGGCAAGCTGGCTGAGCGGCTGGGGACGGGCTTCATCGATATGGGCATGCTCTACGGGCAGACGCTCGGGCTGGGGCGCGTGGCCGCCGGTCCGGCTTTCGCGCTCAGCCGTGACGGCGTGCACCCGCAGCAGGAGGGACAGACATTCATCGCCTATCACCTGCTGCGCGGGATGAACGCCGACCCGCTGCTGGCCTCGGTGGAGATCGACGCGGCCACCGGGAAGGCGCGCGCACAGCGCTGCACGGTAACGAGCGAGAACATGAAAGGCGGCACGCTGTCCTTCACACGCACCTGCGAGGCGCTGCCGTATCCTACCCCCGAGGTGGCGCGGCCCTTCTCCTTCCTGGTGAAGCTGGATGACACGCTCAACCGGGACATGCTGGTGGTGAAAGGTCTGACCGCGCCGTCGTATGTGCTCTCCGTGGACGGCAAGCGCATCGCGGAGGTGCCGGCGGCGGAGCTTGCGGCGGGTGTGAACCTTTCCCGCTATCCGACAACACCGATGTACGCGCAGGCGATGGCCGTCTTTGCTGCCGTGCGCCGGAAGCAGGTGCAGGAATGCGCCTTCTGGCGCCAGTACATCGGAGGCGGCAAGGCCGATGGAACCGGGAAGCCGGTGGCCACGCTGGACGCTGCGACGCGCACCGAGATCGAGGCGGCGCGCAAACAGATCGACGACTCCATCGCCGCCTGCTACGCGCTCAACACCCCGCGCCCGCACGCCATCACGCTGGAGCCGTCGGAAGACAAGCTGAAGCCGTACGATTTCGTCGTCAACAACAATCTCAACCAGGCCTTCCTGGGGGTGGCGCTGTCGGCGGTACAGGTGAACTGGAACGAGTCGACGCCACTCGACCATGCGCTGACGGTGAAGATCAGCAATCCCAACGCCACCGCGAAGTCCGGCACGGTGCACTGGACTACCGGCGCCGGCTGGAGCATCACGCCTGTCGACACGCCATTCACCGTCGAGGCGGGGAAGGAGCTCGCGCTGTCCTTCACCCTGGCCAAGCAGGCGGGTACCCCGCTGTTGCCGCTGCCCACCGCCACTGTGCGCTGGAAGTGGGCGGAGGACTGGGCATACCTGATGACCGTCACTCGCGACCTGAACGTGCAGCCGGTGCTCACCATCAAGCCGGCCACCCGCCCCGTCGCCATCGACGGCAAGCTGGATGACTGGGCGGACGCCACCTCCTTCACGCTGGACGATGTCCATTACATCGACCCGCCGGTGCCCGGCAAGCGCGCGCTGTGGGGCGGTCCGGCGGATTTGAGCATGAAATTCTACGCCAAATGGGATGACAAGGCCTTCTACCTGGCCGCCGAGGTGCACGATGACGAGCACATCCAGAATGAAGAGCCGGGAATGATGTGGGCGCAGGACATGCTGCATGTCGCCGCTTATCTCCAGGAGGCCGGGAAGCAGGACGGGCGCTACGAATTCGGCTTCGGCGCCTACGCGGAGAAGGACAGCGTGGTGAAATATATGAACAGCCTGCCGCCGGATGCCGCCGGCGCGGATATCCAGTTTAAAAGCCACGTTGACCAGGCGAAAGGCACCTGCATCTACGAAGTGGCCATCCCCTGGAACCGCCTGGCCCCCTTCACCCCGAAGGCCGGCAAATCCTTCCGCTTCACCTTCGCGGTGAGCGATGCCGACCGCCAGCCGGGCAAAGGCTTCAACTTCCTGGAATGGACACCCGGCATCGATTATGGCAAGAACCCGTTTGAGTTTGCGACGGTGGTGCTGGGGGGACGGTGAGAGGAGGAGGCAGAGAATGGTGAGCCTAACCACATTAGAGGTGCTATCGCAGTTTGATGATATCCTGAACCGTGTGTCACATGGAAAGGAGCGAATCGAGGTAACGCGCGATGGCAACGCGTTGGTGGCGATAATTCCCATTGCAGATTTTCGATTACTGGAAGAATTGGAAGACAAGCTCGATATAATCCTTGCGCGGGAAAGACTCGAATCGTATGAAAAAGGGCAGGAAAAAGCGCTCTCTTTCGATGAAGTGAAACAGCGGCTTGGGTGAAAAGCAATCAGAAATGAATTCGGCAAGTATAGCGACCTTGGCCTTGGACCTTGGACCATGGAGAAGGTAATTCTCCCTGCGGGGAGTATTTATCCACACAAGCAATCATCTGCCGGGCGACCGGGTGAAAGGAACGATTATGAGACTGCAGCGCGTGAGCAACGAACCGATTTTATCCCCGCGTGAGGACATCGCATTTGAGAAGGATGCCGTGTTGAACGCCGCGGCGATCTATGCCGACGACAAGTTCCACCTCTATTATCGCGCTGTCGCGCACAACCCCGGCGACCGTAATCGCTCCTGCATCGGTTATGCGTGGAGTCACGACGGCGTGCACTTCGAGCGCATGGACACGCCGTTGCTCGCTACGGGAGAGCGTCCGGAGGAGAGCAAGGGGCTGGAGGATGCGCGCCTCACGAAGATTGACGATACCTACCACCTCGTCTACACCGCGTGGAACGAGAAGCAGACGGAAATTTCCCGCGCCACCTCCACCGACCTCATCCACTGGGAGCGCCAGGGGATCATGTTCGGCTACGAGCAGATGGGCAACAACAAGAACGCCGCCCTCTTCCCGGAGAAGATCAATGGCGAATATGCGCTCATCCATCGCCCCATCGGCTTCGGCGCCTTCGATGACTCGGGGGAGAAGACGCCGCTGGACATGTGGATCTCCTTCTCGCCGGACCTGGTGCACTGGCACGACCACCAGGTGCTGATGCGCACGCGTCGCGATGAAGTGCCGTTCGAATGGTGGAAAATCGGCACCGGCGGCGTACCGATGAAGACCGACGCCGGTTGGCTGCTGGTCTACCATGCGGTGGACTATAAGCGCATCTACCGCCTGGGCCTGGTGCTCTTCGACCTCAACGACCCGACGAAGATCCTTAAACGCACCGACGAACCGATCCTGGAGCCGGAGACCGAGTGGGAGTTGAACGGCGACGTCAACAACGTGGTCTTCACCTGCGGCACCGTACTGCGCGGCACCGAACTGTGGGTCTACTACGGCGGCGCAGACAAGTACATCGGGCTGGCGAAGGGCGATGTGGCGGAATTCCTCGGCGTGCCGGCGCAGCAGGCTGCCCTGGCGGGAGCGTAAGCGATGAACCAGTTGCCGCGCCAGCAGATTCGCGTCCGCCCGCTGGCGGAACGCGAGAGCCAGTTGTCCATCGAGCGCATTGCTGTGTCGCCGGATGGCGCGCCGCCGGTGCTTGAGCCACGGGAGACCGAGCAGGTGGCGCGGCTGGTGGAGCGCATTCGCGCGGCGCGGGCGGCGGGACGGCCCGTGATGCTCACCTACGGCGCACACCTGATCAAGAACGGGCTGGGGCCGGTGGTCATTCGCCTGCTGGAGCGGGGGTGGGTGACGCACGTGGCCACCAACGGCGCCGGCTCTATCCACGACTGGGAGTTCGCCTACCTGGGGCGCAGCAGCGAGGATGTGCGCACTAATACGGCGTGCGGGCAGTTCGGCACCTGGGACGAGACCGGGCGCTATATCAACCTGGCCCTCGCGGTGGGTGGGCTGGATGACCTCGGCTACGGCTGGTCGGTAGGGAAGATGATCACCGAGGAAGGCCTGGCGCTGCCCGGCCGCGAGGTGGTGCGCGAGGCCATTGCATTGGCGGCGGCACAGCCGGTGGCGACCGAACGACTCGGCGCGTTGGCCGACCTGCTCACGCTGATTACCACCTTCGACCTGCCGGTCGGTCACCTGGATATCCCGCATGCATATAAGCAGTACAGCGTGCAGCATGCAGCCTACCGGCTCGGTATCCCATTCACCGTGCACCCGGGCATCGGCTATGACATCATCTACACCCACCCGATGAACAGCGGCGGCGCGCTGGGCCGTGCTGCGGTGCGCGACTTCCTCACCTACGCCGGCAGCGTACGCGAGTTGAGCGGTGGCGTGCACCTCACCATCGGCTCCGCCATCATGGCCCCGATGATCTTCGAGAAATCGCTCTCCATGTCCAACAACCTGTCGCTGCAGGAAACCGGCCAACCGCTGGCCGACTACTACCTGGCCGTCAACGACATCCAGGACGGCGGCGGCTGGGACTGGCGCCAGGGCGAACCCCCGAAAAACCACCCCGCCTACTACCTGCGCTTCTGCAAAACCTTCCACCGCATGGGCGGCACACTGGATTACCTCTGCCTGGACAATCGCGCGTTTCTGCTGGCACTTTGTCTGAACCTTGATTCACTTGATTAGAGGATTGAAGGATTGGCAGGCGAATTAGCGCAAGCCCGTACGTAGTCAGCTACGCAGTGGAACGGAGTAGCGTCGTGAATAGGGGAGCTTGCCAGAGGAGCGATGATTAGATGGTTATAAAAACCAGACTGCGCTTTCGATGGCATCACATCATTATCGTGTGTGTGCTCGGATTTCTGGCTTATGTCGTCGTTCAGAACCTTGATCCCATCCAACAGGTGTGCACCCTCGCGCGGGTGCCGTACCCACCTGGGAAGATACTCCATAAAACGTTCGCCAACGGCCCCTTCGCCGGCAGCAGTGCGATAGCCTTTACGGCGTCCAGGAGTGAAATCGAAGCCTGGATTGCTCAATGCAAAGATATCGAACCCAAAGGCGGAGTGGCATACACGCCCAAGCACTACCTCGTCAGTTTGCACCCTGAAGATGTGAGACAGTCATTGGATGCTGGAAAATACGATGAATTCCACCTTGTCAATATCGAGGGTGGTGGGCCTGTCGGGGACGATGAGGCAAAAAGAACCGGTTACGAGGTCGCACAAATCCTTCCGGCCTTCCCCTGGTTCACTCCCCATATCACCCATGGCGTCCGCTATAATATTCCGTGGAATAAGCACGAAGATTACGGGACGATCTTCGTTGATTGGGATACGAACACCGTCTGGGTGACAGGGAGTCATAACTAGGAGGCTGGCCTATCACCGACGGCACTCCGCTCGCGCTGCGTGCCTGACTACGAACGGCGGACGAATTTACGCAAGCCCGTTCGTAGTAAGCTACGTAGTGAAACGGAGTAGCGTCGTCGATAGGTAAGCCTACCGACGACGCCACTCCCACACCCCCATACTCCCAAACTCCCCCACTTATTCCACGACCACCATCTGATGACACACCATCTGCGGCACGGTGGTGGTCATATAGCCGTTCTCCACGGTGAAGGGGAGGTCGGTGTTTTGCGGGGCGAGGTAGACGCGTTTCGGGTCACTCGCGACGCGCAGGGTGACGGTGATGTCGTGGAGCGGCAGCAGGTCTTCGATGACCTCGATGTTGGGGCTGCGCTTCACCGGGGACGCGTAGAGCAGGTGGACGATGGTGCGGCCTTCCGGCTCCTGGCGCATGGCTGTCTGCACGCCTTGCGCGGGGAGGTTAGTGACCAGCGTCGGCTCATCGAGCAACTCGCGGATGCCCTGCAGGATGATCTCGCGCAGCACGTTTTGCCCGTATTCCGCATAGAGGCCGAAGGCGGGGAAGGCGAGGTAGGCGGTGTTCGCCGTGCGCACCATCGCCGGGCCGGCGGTCTCCTGCGTGTTCGGCGCGTGCTGATGCGAGCAGAAGTGCAGGTAGTCGCGGTTGAAGAAGGGATCCTGCCGGTCGGCAAGCACAGCGGCGCTCGTCGGTTCCAGCACCTTCGCCGGAGAATACATCACGAAGGCGGCGGACTCCCAATCCGCCAGCGTGAAGCGCGGGACGATGTATTCCGGGCTGAAGGTCGTCTCGCCGCCGTACTTGGCGCCGAAGTCGAGCACGAATTCGCCCTTCGCTGTATCCAGCGCGCTCTCCCAGGTGGCGAAGATCTTCCCGCCCTGCTGCAAATAGGCTTCCAACTTCTGCCGCATGGCGTCGTCCACCGGGATGACGTCGGGCAGGATGATCACCTCGTAGCGGGTGAAATCGCTCTCGCGGTCGAGCACATCGTAGAGCACTTTCCCTTCCTGCAACAGGCGAATGGCGCCGGCGTCGGTCATCCACTCCGGTCGGTTCGATTTCTGCGGCGGCAGGCTGCCGCGGAAGGCCTCGGTCGTCAGCACGCCCACGTCGGCCAGGCTGGTCACGTCATGGCACCATGCCTCTTTCGCCTCCACCTCTGCATAGGCGGTGCCGATGAGCTTATAGGTGGCCGGGTCGAGCTTCCCGTAGGGGTGCATCTGGTCGCCCACGGCGATCTTCGCCCCGTTGGCGATGGCCAGTGCCGCTTCATAGCGCAGGGCGTTCGGGTGCTTATACCCGCCGAACTCGCCCCAGGTGGTGTGGAACTTGCCGGTCATGCCGAGGAATTCCTTATCCAGTCCATGCACGTAGCGCGCGGAGAGCGGGAAGTGATCATACCCCCAGCCGCCGGTAGGCAGCGATTCCAGTTCCAGGTGGGTGTTCACATCGGCCAGCTCGCGGTCGCCGCGGGTGATATGCCCGCCGTTGTGGAAGATGAGCACATTCGGCTTGATGGCGCGGATGGCGGCGTTGATGCGGCTGGTGTAGTTGAGGTAGGTCTCGCGCCCCAGCGCCAGCCGGGCGGCAGGATCGCGCGGGTCCAGACCGCGCGCCCGCAGTTCAGCGACGCAGTACTGGCAGGCGCAATCACGCACACCGACGATATCCAGCCACAGCCCTTCGAGATCGTAATTGCGCACCACCTCTTCGGTCTGGGCGATGAGGTAATCGAGATAGGGCGAGCGCATGCAGAGCTCATGATAGCCCGCCGTCAGGCTGCCCACCCAGCCGGTGCTGCCGTCCGCGTTCCGGCGAATCCAGTGCGTGTGCGTTCGCGCCAGCTTTTCGTCCAGCCCGGCGGAGATGTAGACGGGCGTCTTCACGCCGATCTCATGCGCCGCCTCGAGCATCGCGCCGAGCAAATCGAAGTTCAGGCTCGGATGCTGCTCGCTCAACGGCACCTGCGTCGGGTAATAGCACCAGCCGTGATGACACTTGGCGAAGATGTTGATCGAGTTGACGTGCCCCAATTGCAGCATCTGCTGAAAATGCGCTTTATCCCAGTCCTTCCCCACGCCGGGAATGGCCTCGGAGGTGTGAAAGTCCAGGTGAATGTGACGAAATGGCAGTTTATCCATCGGTGTAATCCTTCCGCAAAAACCAGTGTCGTATAATTGATGACCGGCAGAACTATTCGTCACGTACACGGCACTCCCTTCTGATCAACAGAAAAATAAGTTTCATGGGGGTGAAAAGCGCATGCTGATTTGACGAAAGCGCCGTAAGTCCATTATTATCACACGGCCTGGATTACCAGGTTTTTTATCGAATGAAAATGCCTGTGGACGACGTGGGTGCTGGTCCAATATTCCGCATTCCGCAGTCCGCAATCCGCATTTTGAGAGGAGAACGGTGATGGCGGAGTATCAGTATGATGTGGCCGTGCTGGGCGGCGGGCCGGGGGGCTATGTCGCGGCGATCAAGGCGGCGCAGCACGGGTTGAAAACGGCGCTGATCGAGAAAAAATTCCTGGGCGGGACTTGCTTGAACGTCGGATGCATCCCCACCAAGGTGCTGCTGGCGTCGGCGGACATGCTGAAGAATTTCAAAAGCGCGCGCGATTTCGGCATCACCGTCGAGGGTGTGAGCGTCGACTTCAGCAAGATCATGGGGCGCAAAGAGCGCATCGTCAAGCAGCTCCGCAGCGGTGTCGAGTTCCTGATGAAGAAGAACCAGATCACCGTCTACAACGCTGCGGGCACGCTCACCGGTCCCCATACCATCGGCCTGACCGGCGAAGGGGCGGACGAGATCTCCGCCGACAACATCATCCTGGCCAGCGGCTCCGTGCCCTCGCGCCCGCCCATCCCCGGGCTGGAGGGCCACAACGTGGTCACCAGCGACGAGATCCTCTTCTGGCCGGATATCCCGAAGTCGTTGATCGTCATCGGCGGCGGCGCCATCGGGCTGGAGTTCGCGTTCTTCTTCAATCAGATGGGCAGCAAGGTGACGGTGCTGGAAGGCCTGGCGCATATCCTGCCGCTGGAAGACGCGCAGATCGCTACAGAAATCGCTGCCAGCCTGAAGCGCCAGGGGATCACCCTGCAGGCCGATGCGCTGGTGCAGGCCATCGGCGATCAGAATGGGCAGAAGACGGTCTCCTATCAGGTGCGCGGGCAGGAGGACAAGGGCGTGCAGCAGGCGACCGCCGATGTGGTGCTGGTGGCCACCGGGCGCTGGCCATTCACGCAGGACTGCGGCTATGAAGCCCAGGGGATCACCATCGAGCGCCGCGCGGTGAAGGTGAACGACAACCTGCACACCGGCGTAGCGAACATCTACGCCATCGGCGACGTCATCGGCGGTGCGCTGCTGGCGCATAAAGCCTCCGCGGAAGCGGCCGTGGCGGTGGACAACATCACCGGCCATGCGCGCGCCATGGATTACCGCGCCATCCCCACCGCGCTCTACACCACCCCGGAAGTCGCCGGCGTCGGCCTCAACGAAGAGACCGCGCGCGCCACCGGCCTGGAGGTGCTGGTTGGCAGCTTCCCCTACCGCGTGCTCGGCAAAGCGCTGGCCATCGGCGAGCGCGAGGGTATGGTGAAGGTGGTCATCAATAAGGATGATGGCGTGTTCCTGGGCGCGCAGGCCGTCGGCCCACACGTGACGGATATGATCGCCGAAATGACCATGGCCGTGCAGAACCGCCTCACCGCCGAGCAAGTCGTCCGCACCATCCACCCGCACCCAACCCTCTCAGAAGCCTTCCACGAGGCCGTCGAAGTGGCGCTGGGGCACCCGGTGCATATTTAGGTTTTTATTCACCGCAGAGTCGCGGAGGCGCAGAGGTAACACAGAGGGGAAGAGTAGATGCACTAGTTTCGGTGTCTGTCCCCAAAACTCTTTTATAATTACCGGCTTTATAAATGACCGTATTTCGGGGACAGACACCGAAACTCCCTACCATTGATAGCGTTTGAGATGTGAGTTAACAGATAGCTAACATGAGAGGTGGAGTTTCGATGTCAGTCCCCGAAATACTACCAGTTCTCTTATTTCCCCTCCGCGTAACCTCTGCGCCTCTGCGGTGAAAGAGGAAAAAATACGTAGAAATAAAGAGGATTTGCCTCGCCTTCGGTTAATCCATTCCCTGACTTTTTGTCGAGATGGAGTAATTACCGATGCGAAAGAATCCGACCTTCTGGAACGCGAATGAAGCGGGGCGCAACTGGCACCTCGATGTTTTTTTTGGCCTGCATTACGACCTGCATGCCGGACCGGACGATACCGAGCTCGGTGCCGCGTTGACGAATGAGCACCTGCGCGCGGAATTGGCAAAGGTGCGACCGGATTGGGTGCAATGCGACTGCAAGGGGCATCCCGGCTATACCAGTTGGCCCACCGAAGTGGGCACCACCTCGCCCGGCGTGGTGAACGATGCCCTGCGCATCCACCGCGATGTCACCCGCGAGTTGGGCATTCCGCTGGTAATGCACTACTCGGGCGTATGGGACTCCCGCGCCATCGAACTGCACCCGGACTGGGCCTGCATCGGCCCGGAGGGCGCGGCCACCGGGAAAGAAGGCTTTGTCACCGGCGGCACCTGCAACCTCAGCCCGTATACCGATGAACTGATGATCCCGCAACTGCTCGAACTCATCGACAAGTACGACGTCGACGGCTTCTGGGTGGACGGCGAGAACTGGGCAACCAAAGCGTGCTACTGCGAGCGCTGCAAAGCGCAATTCACCGCCGAGACCGGCATCACCGCCATCCCGGCATCGCCCACCGAGCCGCACTGGATGGCATGGGCGAACTTCCACCGGCGCAACTTCGAGGAGCACGTGCGCAAGTACACCGATGCGGTGCACGCGCGCAAGCCGTCCTGCCTGGTGTGCAGCAACTGGATGTATACCGTCGGGCAGCCGGAGGAGATCAATGTCCCGGTGGACTATCTCAGCGGCGATTTCGCCTGGGTCTGGAGCACCGGCAGCGCCATTCTCGAAGGCCGCTTCATGGATAGCCGCGGGTTGAGCTGGAACCTGATGGCCTGGGGCTTCACCACCGCTGAACAACAGATGGGCGGGTGGACGTTCAAGCCGGTCGCTCACTTGTGCCAGGAAGCGGCGTGCGTCATCTCACTGGGCGGCGCTATTCAGATCTATAACAACCCGCAGCGCTCTGGCCACCTCACCGGCTGGCACCAGGACATCATGGCGGAGGTAGCGCGTTTTGCCCGCGTCCGCCAGCCGTGGTGTCAGGAGACCGAATCCGTGCCGCAGGTGGCCATCCTGCATGCCGCCTCGCACTTTTACGCCAATAATGGCGATGTGCTGATGGCTGTTTGGGGTAACGGCCATCAGCCGGTGGTCGGCGCGCTGCACGCCTTGCTGGAGAACCACTGCCAGGTGGACATTCTCAGCGAGCAGGCACTGTGCGAGCGGATCGGCGAGTACAAGCTGGTGGTCGTTCCTGAGCAGACCAATCTCCCTGATGCGGTGAAACAGGCCCTGGCCGCTTATGTGCGCGCCGGCGGCAAAGTGCTGCTCTCCGGCGTGAATGTCGCGACAGATTTCCCCGAACTGGCAGGGGTGAAAGCGGCAGGAGACCCGAAGGAAGGCTACTTCTACCTGCCCGTCGGGCGGGAGACGACGACGGTGAAAGGCCCGTGGCAACCAGTGGCGTTGGATGGGGCGTTGATGCTACTGCAGGTGATGAAGGAGCAGGACCCGGCATTCGCGGCCAACTTAACCAATGACTACGCGGCTACCCTGCACACCTTCGGCGATGGACGGGTGCTGGCGGTACACAGCGGAATCTTCGCCAACTTCGGCGCCACCCATTACTCGCGCATGCGTACCCTGGTTGGGGAGTGGGTGCAGGCGCTGGCACCGGATTTCCTGGTCACGCTGGACGCCCCGGCGCGCGTGCACCTGGTATTGCGCCGCCAGGGGGAGCGGCTCATCGCCCACCTGGTGAACCTGGGCACCGCGCACCCCACCGCGCCTGGTCAGGTGATGATCGACGAAGTGCCCCCCGCGGGCCCACTCACGCTGCGTGTCAATCTGGCGGCCTGTCCCAGCGCCGTCTACCTCGCGCCATCGATGGAAAACCTCACCTGGGATTGGCGCGACGGGCAGTTGACGGTCCACGTCACCAGCATCGGCATCATGGATAGCGTGGTGATCGAACCGTAAATGAGTATGGGAGTGTGGGAGTGTGGGAGTTTTTTACCTTCCACACTCCCATGCGCGTTATGGATGCCGTGTAATCTCCAAAGGTACAAGGTCGGAGATATAGTGCCGTCCCACCGCTGACAGGCACTCCCACACCCCCACACTCCCACACAATCCGGTCATCCCGTTTCCCCGAATACAAACCGCTCGCAGAAAAATCTTCCGTTATTTTTCCCTCCCAGGGTTTGATCTGCAAGACAGCGGGATATTCTATAAATGGAACAATTACAAATAAGGTGCCGTGGAAACAATGGTGAACACGGCACCCTGGAAAGGGGAAGACCATGAACACGCGATTTACTCTTGCGTTAAGCGTAACCCTGATGACGCTGGCTGGCGCCGTCTTCGCCTATCCCACCCTTGCCGGTCCGACAGGGCTGGCCGTGTTGCCGACAGCCGAGGTGATCACCGCGGGTCATTGGCAACTGGCTGCCGATTACTATAACACGCAGGACTCCGCCACCGGAGTACGCGATACGGTGCCGATCCGCCTGCTGTACGGCATCGCGCCCAACTGGGAAGTTGGGGTTGATGGCTGGATTGCGAAGGTCAACGGTGCCAATGCCGACACCTATGGTGGCAACCTCAAGTACCAAACGCCGCTCCGCCTGGCGGGATTCGACCTGGCCATCGGCGTGATCGATCAGGTGACGAAGAAAGCCGCCGATGAAGGCTTCAGCAAAGATGCCAACACCTTTGAAGCCTACCTGGCTGGCACGCGCGAACTGATTAAGCCCACGGCGGGCATGCTCGGGGTGAACGCCACCCTCGGCGTGAACTGGACGAAACTTGACGCGGGCATGGAGAAAGGCGAAGGGTACCGCTTCGCCGGCGGCATCGAAGTGAAGCCGTTCAAAACCCTGTCCATCGCCGCGGAGCTGCAGACCAAACGCGCGCAGGTCGGCGATGACAAGGCACTGGCTGCGGTGACCGCCCGCTATATGCTGAACACTAACCTCCAGGTGGAGGCCGGCTACACCAACGCAGGCTTCAACTACGGCGGACTGACCGGAACTCCCGATCACAACTTCTTCGCGGGGCTGGCCTTCGAAAAGTAACGTGTCATGACCAGAGGCGCGACGCAAATGGCCAGGGCATCCCGGTCGGGATGCCCTGGCCATTTGTTTGAATAGGCTCTCCTATCGTCGTCCCTCACCCCCGGCCCCTCTCCCAGGGGTAGAGGGGTGATAATATCCGCACCCGCTACCATCTATAGGGTACTCCCCTCTACCCCTGGGAGAGGGGCCGGGGGTGAGGGATGACGTTAGAACAGGTAGAACCGAAAAAATATCCTCCCATCACCCAATGCTCAAAAGGATTGTTGCCGTCTCCCTCGTATAATGGGAGTTGATCACAAGCCCGAACGCAACGAGCGGTCGGGAGGTCATTTTTTGATGGGAGATGCTCATGTCAATTAAAGTTACCGTGATCGGCGCCGGCAGCGTCGGCTTCACGCGCGGGATTTGCCGCGACATTATGTGTGTGCCTGAATTGCAGGACACCGAATTCGCGTTCATGGATATCAACGAGCGGAACCTGGACATGGTCTACCAGCTCATGAAGCGCGATATCGAATGTGCCGGTCTGCCGGCGAAAGTCAGCGCCACCACCAATCGCCGCGAAGCGTTGAAAGATGCCGATTACATCTTCAGCTTCGTGCGCGTGGGCGGGTTGGAAGCCTTCGCCACCGACATCGATATTCCGTTGAAATACGGCGTGGACCAGTGCGTGGGTGACACGCTGTGCGCGGGCGGCATCATGTATGCCCAGCGCACCATCCCGGTGCTGCTCGACGTCTGCAAGGACGCCGCCGAAGTGAGCAAGCCGGACGTGATGCTGCTCAACTACTCCAACCCGATGGCGATGAACACCTGGGCGTGCAACAAATACGGCGGCATCAAGGTCGTCGGCCTCTGCCACGGCGTGGAGGGCGGCCACTACCAGATCGCCAAAGCGCTGGGCTTGAAAAAAGAAGAAGTCGACATCATCTGCGCCGGCATCAATCATCAGACCTGGTATGTCAGCGTGAAGTACAAGGGCGAGGACATGACCGGCAAGATCCTCGAAGGGTTCGAGAATGATCCCGAGCTAAGTGCGACCGAGAAAGTGCGCATCGATATGCTGCGCCGCTTCGGCTACTACAGCACCGAGTCTAACGGCCACCTCAGCGAGTACGTGCCCTGGTATCGCAAGCGCCCGGACGAGATCGAGAAGTGGATCGACCTGGGCTGCTGGATCAACGGCGAGACAGGCGGCTACCTGCGCGTCTGCACCGAGGGGCGCAACTGGTTCGAGCACGACTTCCCCAACTGGATGAAGGGCGATCCGCTCACCTTCCGACCGGAAGACCGCGGGCACGAGCACGGCTCCTATATCATCGAAGGACTGGAGACCGGGCGCTGCTACCGCGGGCATTTCAACGTGGTCAACCGCGGCTGCATCACCAACCTGCCGCAGGATGCCATCGTAGAAGTGCCGGGCTATGTGGACTACAACGGCATGAGCATCCCCATCGTCGGCGATCTGCCGCTGGGCTGCGCCGCGGTGTGCAATGCCAGCATCAGCGTGCAGCGCATGGCGGTGGAAGCGGCCGTGCATGGCGATGACACGCTGCTGCGCCAGGCGTTCATGATGGATCCGCTCACCGGCGCGGTGTGCAACCCGCCGGAGATCTGGCAGCTTGTTGACGAGATGCTCGTCGCCCAGGCCGAATGGCTGCCGCAGTACGGCACGGCCATCGAAGCGGCGAAGAAGCGCCTCGCCGGCGGCAACCTCATCCCGACAAAAGCCTACGCTGGCGCCGCCCGCCTGCACACCAAGTCCGTCGAAGAGATGGAGCTGGACCGCGAAGAGGCCCGGAAGAACGCGGCAGAAGCTGACAAAGCGAAGGAGCGCCCGGCGGCGGAAACGGTCGAAGCGTAAAGAGTGGATGCAGGATTCAGGATTCAGGATTCAAGTTGCTATGACCGCTACCGGTTGCTATTGTCGACAGTCCTTGAATCCTGAGTCCCAAAGCGATCAGGTAATGTATCGAATGGGCAGGAAACGGTGTTGTCCTGCCCATTCCTCTTTCCCTCTGCGTAACTCCGCGTCTCTGCGTCTCCGCGGTGAAAAATATTTATCACCCCACTTGTCCCCGTACACACCCACAACGGCGATTTTTCGGCTATAATCGTAGGAAGCAGGTGTTTGCCGATGGCCTCTTCGCGCGATTATCTGAAACGGTTGGAAGCACTTAACGGCGGGCCGCTGCGCCATCAGGGCGAAGCGCAACCGGACGTCGAAGAAATTCGTCGCCGGATGGAGCAGAAACGTGCGGAAAAGCAGCGACCGCCGGAACCCGAACCGATTCACTACCGCCGCAACCTGCCGCATACTGCTGAGAAAACGCTCCCGGCGAGCACCGCCGGACCGGCGGTGAAGCTGGAAGACGGCGCACCGGGCAAGGAAGTCATCGTCGGGGCGTGCGGGTGCGCCTATCGCATCGAGGCGACGTTGCGCGAAATCGAGGGCGCGGAGAACCTGTTGAGCGAGACCTTCCAGGAGCAGTTCCTCGATCAGCGCTCGCACATCCAGCGGTATCTCACTTCTATCGGCCTCCCCGCGCCATTCCAGCCAGAGGATATCCTGGTCTTTGACATCGAGACCACCGGGCTCGGGCATTCCCCGCTCTTCCTCATCGGCACGTTGAGCTGGGAGGACGATGACCTGGTGGTGCGGCAATATTTCGCACGCAGCTACGCCGAGGAAGCGGCAGTCACCTCACTCTTCATCGAAGAAGCGCGGGAGAAGCGCCTGCTCGTCTCGTACAACGGCAAAAGCTTCGACCTTCCCTATATCCGCACCCGCGCCGCCGCGTGCCGCCTCCCGTTCACCCTCGCCCCTGCGCACTTCGACCTGCTGCACACCGCCCGCCGCATCTGCCGCGGCAAGCTGCCGAACTGCCAGTTGCAGACCCTGGAGCGCCACATCTGCGGCCGCACCCGCTTCGGCGACATCCCCGGCGCGGAAATCCCCGATGCCTACCACGACTACGTCCGCACCGGCAACGCCCGCCGCATCGTCCAGATCCTCAAGCACAACATGCTGGACCTGGTAACGCTGGCGGAATTGATGACACGGTTGCCGGTGGGGAGATGATGTGCGGTATAATTGTGAGGCTTCCCTGTCATCGACGCTACTCCACTCCGTTACGTAGCTTACTACAAACGGGTTAACGCATTTTCGCTCGCCGTTCGTAGTAAGGCACGTAGCATAGCGGAGTGCCGTCGTCGATAGTAAAAGGTTATCAAACGGGAGGCTTACCTGTCGGCGACGCTACTCCACTCCGTTACGTAGCTTACTACAAACGGGTTGATGCATTTTCGCTCACCATTCGAGAGCAATACATATCGACGACCATGGACTTCAACGCTTTTCTGGACGAAATACGCGCGAATCCTTCATACGCAGACCAGATCGTCTACGTACATGAAGACGCGCCTGCTGAAGCAAAGTATACCGATCTCACACAACCGCTGCATCCGCAAGTCCAGGCCTGGTTGCATAAGCGGGGAATCGCGCGCCTTTATTCGCACCAAGCGCAAGCCATCGAAGCGGTGCGGGCGGGGCAGGATGTACTGGTGGTGACCGGTACGGCGTCGGGAAAGTCGTTGTGTTATCAAGTGCCGATTCTCGAGATGCTGCAGGGGGATGCGCGCGACCATGCGCTACTGCTCTTTCCCACCAAGGCGTTGTGCCAGGATCAATTTCATGGCTTCAGCAAGGCGCTGGGGGCGGTCGGGCTCGGGGGGGTGCTGGCGGGGGTATATGATGGCGATACGCCGTCTGCCGTGCGGCGCAAGCTGCGCGACCAAGCCTCCGTGCTCTTCACCAACCCGGACATGCTCCATGCCGGGCTCATGCCACAGCACGCGCGCTGGGCGTCTTTCCTTTCACAACTGAAGCTGCTGGTGCTCGATGAACTACATGTCTACAGTGGCATCTTCGGCTCGAATATCGGCAATCTGCTGCGGCGCTTTTTCCGCCTGTGCGCGCATTACGGCTCATCCCCGCAGATCATCACCTGCTCGGCCACCATCGGCAATCCGGGGGAACTGGCGGAAGCGTTGACCGGGCGCGAGATGGCGCTCATCGACGAGGACGGCAGCCCGCGCGGCAAGCGTACCTATGTCTTCTGGAATCCGCCGCGCATCCGCGCCACGCAATGGCGGTCGCGCCGCAGTGCCAACGTGGAAGCGCATGAGTTGATGGCCATGCTCATCCAGCACGGGGTGCCGACTATCACCTTCTCCAAGGCGAAGATGACCGCGGAGATGATCCATCGCTATGTGTGCGAGACGCTGCAGCGCACCGCCCCGCAGTTGATGCGTAAAGTCACCCCCTATCGCGGCGGATACCTGCCCACGGAGCGACGCGCCATCGAGGAGCGCCTGTTCAATGGGGAGTTGATGGGGGTGAGCACTACGCGCGCGCTGGAACTGGGCATCGACGTCGGCGGGCTGGATGCCGGCATCATCGTCGGCTATCCCGGCACGCTGGCCTCCTTCTACCAGCAGTCCGGGCGCGCGGGGCGTGCTACGGAGGACGCGCTGGTGTTGCTCATCGGGCTGGACACGCCGGTGAACCAGTACGTGATGAGCCACCCGGAGTATATTTTCGGCCGTCCCATCGAGCAGGCGGTTATCGACCCGAACAATCCATTCGTCATCACCGGTCATCTGCGCTGCGCCGCCCACGAGTTGCCGCTGCCGGCGGCAGACGTGCCGCTCTTCGGTCCCCATGCCGAGATGGTGTTGCGTGTGCTGCAGGACAATCTGAAGGTGCGGCAGATCAACGCCTGCTGGTATCACGCGGCGAACGAGATCCCGCAGCATGAAGTGTCGCTGCGGAGTTATGCGGACGAGAACGTCGTCATCGAAGATGTCGATACCGGCGCCATCATCGGAGCGGTGGTGAAGTTCGACGCGCCGCCCATCCTGCACCCGGAAGCTATCTACATGCACCAGGGCGATACCTACCGCGTGCTGACGCTCGACTTGCAGAAGAATATCGCGCGGGTGAAGCGCGAGGAGGTGGATTACTACACCCAGCCGCTGGGCGGCACGGACGTGCACCATATCGACCACGGCCTGCGCGAGAAGGCGTTTGGCACCGGCAGGGTCTACTGGGGTGAGGTGACGGCGTACTTTCGCAATTTGATGTACGAGAAGATCCACTTCTATGAGATCGACGCCATCTCGCGGCACGGGTTGGACCTGCCCATCTTCACGCTGGAAACGATGGGCATGTGGATTGTGCCGCCGGAGCCGCTGATGGATGCCGTGCGCAAGGCCGGGCTCGATGCGCACAGCGGCTTACGCGCCATCGGCTATGCCACGCGCATGATGCTGCCGCTCTTCTTCACCTGCGACACGCTGGACTTCTCGCACTCCATCGGCAGCGTGAACTCGCCCTGGAACGCCATCTTCATCTACGAGCGGTATCCCCTCGGGCTGGGCTTCACCGAGAAAGCCTACGAGCACCTGCACCGGGTGCTGCCCGCCGTGCTCGCGCATATCAGGCAGTGCCCCTGCGCGGATGGCTGCCCCTGCTGTGTGGGCAAACCGCTGCGCGGCTATACGGTGTGGAACGTGGAGCGTGGTGAGTCCGCTATCCCCAGCAAGCAATCGGCGATCATGATCCTGGAAGGTCTGCTCGGGGATGGCAGCAACCTGGAGAACGCTGATGCCACAGCATTGACCGAAGGCGATGCCGCGGACGCCCACCGCCTGGAGACGATGCTGCGCCGCCGGCTGGAGCGGATGCGTGAACCGCAGCTCTTTCATCCCATCGCGCCGAAGGTGGAGACGAAGGTGCCTGACGCGGAAAAGGCGGAGGAGTTGCCGAAGCCGGATGTGGAACGGCGCCTCGAACGGCGGCAGGATTTTCATAAAGAGCTGCGCAAGCGTATCGCCGCGCACAAAGAGCTGGATGCCTTGCCGCCCACCACGCCTCGACCCGGTCAACCACCAGGCATGCATACCCGCGGCGGAGTGAATACGCCGGCGGATTATCCCGGGAAACCTACCGGGGATACGCCACCGCCTGCGCCGCCACCGCCGCTCGCGATGGGGGATGTGCTGGCGAGTAAAGCACGGCGACTAAAGAAGGGGCGAGATACCGGGGAATAAGGATTCACAATATAATAATCGGGCTATAATCTCCTTGTCCTGATTGTCTTCGCAAAGCAGGATGGGTCACGGTTGGTTGGAAGGCGAGCAACCGTGATCACTGATCGCAGAAATCACAGCACTACCGAAAGGACAACTGATGCAACGATTATTATTGTGTATTCTCGCGCTGATGCTGCTGGCATTGGCGTTCTCCGGCTGCAATGGCACCTCCACTAACAGCATTGTGAGCATTACCGGGAAGGACGATGTGAGTGGAACCTGGCAAAATGACAGCACCAGGTATGTGATCAGCGCGAGCGATGTGGTGACGTACGCGCGAATGGTGGACTCGACCTGGAAACAAGTCGATGATGCCTTGCTGCAAGGAGGAACTGTGGCCAAGGCGTTGAACACAGTAACCGTTAGCTTCCCGACCTTAACCGGCGGGGAAAATGTCTTCACCTATTCTTCCGGGATGGATGGGCATCTGTATATCACACAAAATCAAAGCGAGCCGATGGATACCGGGTGTATGCGCGTGAGCAATTAACTTACCCCGGGATAGCCAGGTGATCGAGGAGAGATGATGAGTTTGCTTCGGACCAGGCGCCTGCAGCGGCAGGTGGATTTTTCGCAGTTTTTGAAGGTGCTCAGGCGTGAAGGCACGCCGGCTTACCTGCCGTTTTACGAGCACGTCGCCAGCTCCGGGTTCATCGCCACGCGCACTGGGACCGCCTTTGATACGATGCGCATGAACGACCCGGGCTTCTGGGAGATCTACGTCGATTTCTGGCTGGGCATGGGGTATGACTGCGTGCCGATGGAAATCCCGTTGAATTGCCCGCTGCCGGAGGGGCATGGCGAGTTGTCCGAGATGAGCGAGGCGAAGGTGGTGATTCGCTCGCGGGAAGACTTCGAGGCATTTCCCTGGCCGGATGTCTCGACGCCCATCGACTTCTCGCATTTCGAGACCGTGGCGCGCCTGCTGCCGGAGGGGGTGAAGATCGTCGGCGGCGTCTGCGCCGGCCCGTACGAGTGGACATCGATGATGCTGGGCACGCTGGGCATCGCCTACCTGCTGGTGGATGATCCGGAACTGGTCGCGCTGGTCTTCGCGAAGATCGGCTCGCTGCATCACAGCGCCGTCCGCCAGCTCGCCACCATGGAGGCCATCGGCGCGCTCCGCCAGGGGGATGATCTCGGTTTCAAAACCTCCACCTTCCTCAGCCCGGAACAGCTCCGCGCCTACGTCTTCCCCACCTATACGAAGATGGCGGCGGAAGCGCATCATAACGACAAGCCGTTCATCCTGCACTCCTGCGGCAACCTGGGCGAGGTGTATAACGACCTGATCGATGTCTGCAAGATCGACGCCAAGCATTCCTTCGAAGACATCATCCTGCCGGTGAATGAGTTCAAGCAGCAGTATGGCCGCCGCATCACCCCGCTGGGCGGGCTGGATGTTGATGTCATCTGCCGCAGCACGGAAGACGAAGTGCGCGCCTACGCGCGCCAGAAGATCGAGCAGTGTTTTGCGGACGGCTACTGGGCTCTCGGCACCGGCAACTCCCTCACCAATTACATGCCCGTCGAGAACTACATCGCCGTGCTCGAAGAAGGCCTGCGCGTAACTGGTTAATTTATTTTCACCGCGGAGACGCTGAGACGCAGAGGAAGTGTGGGAGTATTGGACTGGCATATTGAGTAAATGCCGGCTCGATACTCCCTACTGAGCACTCCCTCCCTGCCTCTGTCTTCGGTGATTACTACTGATCCGCTCATTGATCACTCAAAAGTAAGATACCGTCAGTTGCACCGCATTTGCCTGGCCTGGAGCGCGAACCTCCTGGTGAGCGGATGAGAGAACCGTGAACAGCACTATAATCCGCTCACCAGGAGGTTCGCGCTCCAGGCTGTCACCTGTAAAATTATCAATGAGCATCTCAGTAAAGAACAGGTCTTCGCTTTCGCGCCGGTCAAATACTCCCATACCCCCACACGCCCAAACTCCCACACCTTTCCGCGTCTTCGCCTTGACGGCGGGGTGCGACATCTCTATACTATATCGGTTTGTGACGGATAGCCGTAGCGAGTTCGCTCCCTGTTGCGGCAGTCCCGAGGCTACAACGGGACACTCTGATGTCGCAGACCCCATTTCAACTTTCCCGCCGAGCGGGATGCAAGGGAGTACCAATGGCATTGGTATCAATGAAAGAACTGTTGGAGGCCGGCGTTCATTTCGGTCACCAGACCCATCGCTGGAATCCCAAGATGAAGCGCTACATCTACGGCGCGCGCAACGGGATTTACATCATCGACCTCCACGAGACTCTCCGCTGCATGGAAGAAGGTTTCGCCTTCATGCGCGAAATTGCCGCGAACGGCGGCCAGGTGTTGTTCGTCGGGACGAAGAAGCAGGCCCAGGATGCTGTGTACGAAGCGGCACAGCGCTGTGGCATGCACTTCACCACGCACCGCTGGCTGGGCGGCATGATGACCAACTTCAACACCATTCAGCAGCGTATGCGCCGCATGCGCGAACTGCGCGAGATGGCGGCCAACGGCACCTTCGAGCGCCTGCCGAAGAAAGAAGTGTCCAAGCTGCGCGAAGAGCTGGAGAAGCTGGAGCGCGTGCTGTCCGGGATGGAACACCTCCGCAACGTGCCCGATGCGCTGTTTGTGGTGGACGTGAAGAAAGAGAACATCGCCATCCTCGAAGCGCGCCGCCTGGATATCCCGGTCATCGCCATCGTCGACACCAACTGCGACCCGGATATGGCCGATTACGTGATTCCGGCGAACGATGACGCCATCCGCGCCATCCGCCTGATCGCCAACAAAATGGCTGACGCCATCATCGAAGGCCGCCATGAGTACGATGCGAAGATGAGCGAGATCTATGGCGAGCAGGGCTACACGGCTGATCTGTCGCCGTTCCGCCCGCTGCCCGAGCAGGTTGTTACCGAGCCCGAGACCCTGCCGGTTGGCACCGCGGAAGTCGAAGAAGAGCAGGCTGCCGTAGAGACGGCGGAGTTCGAGTTCGAAGATGCGCTGGAATTCGTCGAAGAGGATGAGCCGATCATCACCGAAAAAGAGAAGTACTTCGAGGTGGCGAAAGACTACGGCGCCATCGGCGAGGAAGATTAATTTACTTCGAATGAGTTGTCAGTGATTAGTAATAAGTGATTAGTGATGCGTCCGGTCAGTGTCGTGAGAACGGCACGCTTCGCTCATCACTAATCACTCTTACTTCTCACTTCCTTCAAAAGGTTTGTGCTGCGGCGCATCGCCGCATATGAGGAGGACACTGTGGCTGAAATTACCGCCCAAGTAGTAATGGATTTGCGCCAGAAAACCGGCGCAAAGATGATGGATGCCAAGCGCGCCCTGGTGGAAGCCGACGGCGATTTCAATAAAGCGGTCGAGATTCTGCGTGAGCGTGGGCAGGCCGAAGCCGCCAAGCGCACCCATCGCGCCACCGCTGAAGGCACCATCGCTGCCGTGCAGGCGGGCGATCACAGCGCCGCCGCGCTGGCTGAAGTCAATTGTGAGACGGACTTCGTCGCGAAGACCGAGCAGTTTAAGGATCTCTCCCAGGCGCTGGCCGGCTGGGTACTGAGTCAGGCGAACGAGAACGTGACCGTCGATGATCTGGACGCCGCACAGACCGGCGCGATCCAGGCTGCGGTTTCCAAAACAGGTGAGAACGTCCAGTTCCGCCGCGGCATCAAGTTCGCTTCAGCCGACGGTGTAGTCGAGAGCTACATCCATCTCGGCGGCAAGATCGGCGTGCTGGTGCAGGTCGATGGTTCCAACGCGGAAGCGGTGCGCGGGCTGGCGAAAGACCTGGCCATGCAAGTCGCCGCTGCTTCGCCGGAATTCCTCTCCCGTGAGGATATTCCGCAAGCGACCATAGAGAAAGAGATGGAGATCTATCGCAACCAGGCCTTGAACGAAGGCAAGAAAGAGGAATTCCTCGACAAGATTGCCACCGGCCGCCTGGAGAAGTATTTCAAGGACACCTGCCTGGTTGAACAGCCGTTCATCAAGGACCCGGACAAGACGGTGAAGATGCTGGTGGAAGAAGTCGCAAAAGCGAACGGCGCCACCCTCACCGTGAAGCGCTTTGTCCGCTATCAGCTCGGTCAGTAATCGGCTGATACAGGTTGGAAGCCGCGAGCACCCGGAGCATCCCGCTCCGGGTGCTCGCTATTCATATGCCTGCCAACGCTTATACCACCGTGAAAAGGCGGACTGGCAGGAGAAGCCCAGCGCGGCGGAGACCGCTTTTTTACTGTACCCGCTCTCCAGCAGCTTCCGCACGCGCTGCAGCCGGCAGTAATCGATGTATTCATGCACCGTTTGCCCGGTGTGCTCGCGGAAGAGCCGCAGGAAGTGGAACTTGCTGTATCCGCTGATGCGCGCCAGGCTCTCCAGGCTGACGCCATTGCCCGCCGTTTCCTGGATATGCTGCTGGATGGTGGCGACGATGCGGGATTGAAACGAATCGCGATCTTCATACACCGGCTCGGTGTAGCCCGCGCGGATGAGGGCCGTGATCAACATCGAGATGACAGCATATATCCGCATGCGCAGGTACTCCGCGGGAAAGCCGGCGTCGTCGCGCAGCCGGAAGAGATCGTTCTCCGCGTGGAGCTCCGCCTCACGATGGGACAATAGATAGTTCCATTCGCCCGGCCAGAGATACTCCCCGCGACGGATCGAGAGCAGACGGGCGACGAAATGATCCCGCATGACAATGAGCCAGAGATGCTCCATACCGGTAAAGGAATCCGGACAGTTCAGGTCATGCGGCTCGAAGGAATCGAAGAGGAAAATCGTGCCAGGCCGGTACGGGTACACCCGCCCCAGATAGCCCAGCTGTCCCTGTCCGCTGATGATGAACAGGATTTCCCGGTGCGCATGCTCATGCGAGTGCTCGACCATCCACGCCTGGTGGTGCGGATGGTCGATGGCTTCCACCTCCGGAGCCATCAGCGAGCTGATCACCTGCCACCGTTCCGGATGCAACAGGCTATCCAACTGTGCTTCGGTGAAAAAGCGGTTCTGCACTCGTCATCTCCTCCGGTGTAACTATTGTTACAATAGCGCAGTTTTGCCCTGTTGGCAATCGGAAAAATCGTGTGGACAAAGAAGGTCTAACACGTGCGGTGAGCGAAGGTGAATCATGGATGATCCGGCAGGCGGAAAGCTACTGCCGGTGGCCATTTACGTGGGGAGGAAATAGAAGTGTCCGTAGTTCCGGATTCGCTTTCACAGTCGGCTGTCAGCACCGTTGTATCCGTCAAATTCTTACCCGATGCGCATACCGTCGAGGTGGCGGCAGGCACGAGCATTCTGCACGCCGCGCGGCAGGCCGGGGTGGTGATCGATGCACCGTGCGGTGAGCGCGGGAAGTGCGGCAAATGCCGCGTGCGGGTGGTCGACGGTGAGGTGAGCGCCCCGTCGAATGAAGAATTGCAACTTTTGCGCCCGGATGAACAGCAGAAAGGGGTTCGCCTGTCCTGCCTCACGCAGGCGCTGGGCAACATCATCGTGGAGGTGCCGGAAACCAGCCGCAACCTGGCCCACCGGAAAGCGACCGCGGAGCTGCGCCGCGCGATTACCCCGGCGCCGTATACACAGAAGGTCTGCGTCACGGTGGCGAAGCCCTCCATCGAATCGCGTGACCTGCGCGACGACCTGGCACGGCTCCGTGAAGCGATGCCGCTGGTGGCCACCGCCGAACTCGACGCTGTCCGCACCCTCAACCACGCGCTCACCGAAGGGAAGTATGCCGTCTCCGCGGTAACGGCCGGCGACCGGGTGATCGCCGTCGAGCCGGGCGACACCAGCCAGCTCCATTACGGCCTCGCGCTGGATATCGGCACCACGACGGTGGTGGGCTATCTCATCAATCTGCGTACCGGCGAGGAAGCGGCCATCTGCGCGCAGCCGAATCCGCAGGCCGCCTACGGCGCCGACGTCATCTCGCGCATCGAATATGCACAAGGACAGCAGGCGAACGTGGAAACGCTGCGCACGAGCGTGACGAAAGCAGTGAACACCATCCTCCACACAGTGGCCAGGGATGCCGGCATCCAGGCACAACAGATTTATGAGCTGGTGATGGTGGGCAACACCTGCATGAGCCACCTCTTCCTCGGCATCGACCCCATTTCGCTCGGACATGCGCCGTATACGCCGGTGATCACCGATTCAATGGACGTCGCAGCTGCAGACCTGGGCCTGGCGATGCACCCGCGCGGGCGCGTGCGCACGTTGCCGAATATCGCCGGCTTCGTAGGCGCGGATACCGTGGGCGTGCTCGCCGCCAGCGATCTGGAAGGGCGCACGGGGCTGCACGTCGCGGTGGATATCGGCACCAACGCCGAGGTGATGGCCGGCCTCGATGGCCGGGTGATTGCCTGTTCCACTGCCGCCGGCCCGGCTTTCGAAGGGGCGAAGATTTCCCAGGGGATGCGCGCGCAGCCCGGGGCTATCGATGGGGTGACTATCGGGCAGGACCTCTTCATCCATACCATCGGCGATCAGCCGGCGCTGGGCATCTGCGGCTCGGGCATCATCGACGCGCTCGGTGAGCTCCGCCGCGTGGGCATGCTGGAGGCCAGCGGGCGCTTTGCCGATCTCGACGACCTGCCGCACCTGCCGGAAGCCTTACGCGCGCGCATGAGCGAGGACGGCGTGGTGCTGGCCTGGGCGAAAGACAGCGGCACCGGCAGCGATATCGTGCTCACCCAGCAGGATGTGCGCGAGGTGCAACTGGTGAAGGCGGCGATCTACGCCGGCATCGTGACGCTGCTGGATAAGATCGGGCACACTCCCGATGAACTGGATACCCTGTTCATCGCCGGCGCCTTCGGCACCTATATCACCAAGGAGCACGCGCTGGCCATCGGCCTCATCCCCAACATCCCCGTGGACAAACTGGTCTTCCTCGGCAACGCCGCCGGCATCGGCGCGAAGATGGCCCTCATCTCGCATCACGAATACACCGGCATCTGCGCCGCCGCCCGCCGCGTTGAATACGTGGAACTCGCCGGCGACGTCGACTTCCGCGACAATTTTGCCATGGCGATGATGCTGGCGCCGGGGTGTGAAGAGGACTGAAAATAGCTGGTAAATAAAAGCGGTCGGTGAGAATCAATCTCACCGACCGCAAGTAGCTCTACTAAATGCCAAGCTCCTTCTTCACTTCATCCCAAGGACGAGTTCCTATTTCGTTCATTTCTTCCAACGCTTCACGGGCTTCACACTGATCGATCAGCTCTTCGAGTCGTTCGGTCGAAAAGACTATCGCCGGTTCTTTGCGAGGAAGAATCAGCGGTGTATGCTTCCAATTTTTCTTGCGATTTTCAAATACCATACCTTCTCAATCGAAGTGAATAGCTTCCCTCACATGCTATTTATCAACCGAAAGAATGCGGCATCAATTTCGGTTGCATCGACAATTGTGCGATGTTCCCATAACACATTGGCGCTGGTTGATATGTCCAGCATCTCCAGATCACACTCACCAGTCTCCCATAATGTGAGTCGGGCAAGATGAGTTGTATTCTCAATATCGACAAAGAAGCTGGGTATTTGTGTCACAACTCGCTCAACTATTTTGATTCCCAATTGTTCGAGAAGAGCGGCATGTATATCGAGCCATTGTATTGCCAGATCAATCATATATTTTCACAGCGTTATAAAAATAACCGCCGCACCACCTCCGCCCGCGCCGGTGTGTCCGCCCAGGCGGCGTCGAAGCAGAAGGTGTAGCGCATGTCGCTGGGGGTCACTTTGTGCAGGTGTTCCAGGAAGTTGGCGTTGGTGCCCCAGAGTGCCTCGCCTTGCGGGTCCAAGCCGACGTTGTAGACACATTTGGCGCCGAAGGCGTCGTAGAGCGCTTCGGTGCGCGTGCAGGGTTCGGCGTAGTCGAAGCCGAGGATCGGCGCGCCGGAGGCGGCCAGTGCCGGCAGATGCTGTTCGAACTCGCCGCAGCAGTGGATGAAGGCGCCGCCGAAGGCCTCCGCCACCCGCTTCATGTACGGCAGCCCGAACTCTTTGTAGAGCTCAGGCGACATCAGGGGCATCAGATCTTCGGTGAAGACCACTCCCAGGTCGTCCGGCAGCCACAGGTACGGCCAGCCCATGCCGCAGAGCGGCCCCATGCCGGCGATCATGGCGCGGAACATGCCGATGATCTGCTCGGTGACGCGCTCCAGCAGCCGGTGCACGGCATCGGGATCGGAGATCATGCTGCAGAAGAAATCCTCCTGCTCCCACAGCAGCGCCGCGGTGCTCAGTGGACCCTGCATGTCGATGGCGCGGCACCAGATGTGCTCGGTGCCCAGCCGCTCCTTCACGCGCTTCGCCAGCCGGATGGCGCGGGCGACATCGCAGCCGGCCGGGTCAGACGCCACCACCCGGTCCACGTCCTCCGGCCCGTGAATGACCGGTTTGATGAAGACGCAGCCGCCCTCGGGGTAGATCACCTCGCCGCCCCAGTAGCGCGCGGTCGAAATGGTGCCGAAATCCGGCCCAAACCATGGCAGGTAGTCGTCGGAGAGATCGGCGGAGGTGAGGATCTGCATCACGGCATTATCGACGATGTTAGCGTCGCCCTCAATCTGCCGGACGACATAATTGCCGTTGTTGATCATCAACACGGCACGCGGGCCATCGCCGGCCCAAAAACGGCGCAGTTTCGCCTCGCGCTCGGCGAGCAGTTCCGCCGGATACAGTTCATCAAAGGAACGAGTGATCACCAGTATTCTCCTGTAATATAGTCCAAAGTGTAATGACCGGGGTCCATTGTCTTCCGCCTGAGCATAACATGCCGCGTGCGTGGAATCAAGCGGTGAGCGCATATGCGGGAAGATGAAAAGTTGGCGATCAACATGCGACAAATTCGCCACTCTGGTGTCTAATAAACTACTAACCGGTTAGTGATGCGACATAGGCATCATGCGGTCAGGCCGGTGTTGCACGAAATCTTTGTGAGCCTCTTGCGCCATGTGCCTTTCCTGCCCATTCGAGGAGAGGCATACATTCGTGTGACCAATACCAACCGGTGTGTCGAGGGAATGGTCCATCCGAGAGCGTCAGGACCACAGGCAGGGCGTGATGAAATTTGTTACCGTATTACTGCTGGGCGTGTTGCTGCTGGCAGCCAACCCCATCCTCGCTGACGAGGCGAAACCCGCGGACGCCAAGAAGCCCGAGGTGAATTTGCACATCGTCCCCTCTCCCAACGGGTGGTCGGTGCACGCGATCAGTGTCGATGCACATGAATTGTTCTCCAGCTTCGCCGCGCAGACCAAGTTGCAGATCATTGTCGATGATACGGTGAAGCGTCTCATCACCATCCACATCCTGGACAAGCCGGCGCGCGAATTGCTGAATAATATTGTCGATGCCTATGGCTTCTCCTGCGCGGATGTAGATGGCGTGACGATCATCTCGGAAGGGATCCCCAAATCGCCCTCCTCGTATCTGCTCTCCGATATCGCCTCGGTGACGACGAAATATGTCGACCCGAGCCAGGCGGTGCAGTTATTGCCGGTGTTCCTGCAGGGGCAGGTAAAGATCAACGGCGATGGCAACGCGGTCGTCCTCTCCGGGCCGAAGCCGGTGCTGGACAAATTCCGCCGGGATATCGAGCAGTTCGACATTCCGGCCGCACAGATCATGCTGGATGTGAATGTCGTCGAATTTACCGATGTCGATACCGATACCTTTTCCGCGATGCTCGGGTATAGTAACGGGAAAATCGGCATGACCACCGATGCGCTCACCGGGCAGATGACCTTAAATGCGCTGACGACCTTGCCGACGGATTTTACCGCCCGATTACAGGCGCTGGTCGAGACGCAACATGCGCGCGTGCGCGCCAATCCGCGCGTTGCCACGTTGAGCGGTCAGGCGTCCAGCATCTTTATTGGCCAGCAACAGTATTTGAGCACCCCGGTGAATATGCCGGGGCAAGGTAATTCGAATTACATCGATGCCGGCGTCTCGCTGTCGATGACCCCGCTCACCGGAGGCGAAGGGGAAATCATCCTCGATCTGAATGAGGAAATCAGCACGCTGAGTGCGCCGGATGTGATTACCGGGCTGCCGACGAAAACGACGCGCACCGCGCGGACCAATATCCGCGTACACGACGGGCAGACGGCGGTCATCGGCGGCTTGCAGCAACTCGAAACCCGCTCGGTGGAAAAGGCGATCCCCATCCTGGGCGGATTGCCGATCATCGGGAAACTGTTCCGCTCGAGAGCGACGGAGAAGACGAACGTGAATCTGGCGGTCTTCATTACCGCACGCTTGCTTAGCAGCACCGGTCATCTGCCCGCCGCGGATGAGAAGGCGATGAAAGCGCGCATGGGCATCACGGGAACCATGGAGCAGAAAACCCCATGACATGCCGGTTGCTGATGGGTTTGGTGATACTGGCGCTGCTGGTGCCGGTGGTCTCCCACGGGCAGGATGGTACATGCCGGATCAAGGAGATCAGCGTCGAGAAGGTGACGAATGGATTGCGTATTCATCTGAAGCCTGACGGGCTGATGGGCGTGTCGTATTCGGGCAACTTCTGGTCGTTTTCGTCAACCCAGCGTTTCAAGTTTATTCTGAATAAAGTGACCTGTGGGGCGGATGCCGTGGTGGATATTGGGATCTACCCCGTGAGCCACCTGGAATTTACCCGTCCTGCCAGCAACACGGCGGACCAGGTCTACTGCACGCTGGTGCTGTATACGCCGTCACGGCTCACGGCCTTTCCGGATCAGGGAGATGAAAGCGGGCGCCAGCCAACCGACAAACCGCAGGTGATGGTATCGAAAAACGACGAAGAGATGCTGATCGCGGTGGTGAACAACCACCCGCAGGAACCGCCGAATACCTTGACCGGTGATGGCGCCATGCCGCGCTTGAGCGTGAACGGCTCAGCGCAGCGCGTCTCACTGGACGTTGTCAACACGGATTTCCACCAGGTGGCGGAAGCGCTTTCCAAGCAGACCGGGGTGCCGATCTTTGTGGATGAAATGGTGCAAAATCACGTCACGGCGCACCTGGAAGCGTTGCCGCTGGCCCGTCTCTTGCATGTGCTGGCCGGCGGGTATGGGCTGGCGCTGAATTGGCGTGATCAGGCGTTCTATCTGAGCACCGGGCAGAGTGGGAGTGTGCCGTCGTATCGCGCGGGCACGGTGCGGGTAGTCCCGTTACAATACATCATGCCGGCGACGATGCTGACGATGTTGCCGGATGCCATGTTGCCGTTCGTACGCGTTGCCGGCGATGCACAAGCGCTGGTGCTCAGCGGCTCACCGCAGATTGTGGACAAGATCGAACACGATATCCGGACACTGGATCAGCCCGGCTATCAGGTGCGTATCCGTGGCCGGGTCATCAGTTGCCAGGGGAGCGCGGATGACCTGCGGAAGGTCGCGGCAGCGTTCACCAGCGGGAGCACGCATGGCGAGAGTGATGGACTGGGGCAATTGCGCATCACCCAATGCACGGGAACAGTCGATGATATCCTGGCAAATCTGGGGATGCTGTCGAGCACGTTGCAGGTCCGCCTGGAGTCGATACCGGAAGTGACGGTTATCAATGGCAATCTCGCGAATCTGTTTGTCGGGCAGGATGTGTATTACTGGCAATTGGTCGGCAGCGGCACACAGACGCTGGATCTGTCGATGGTCAGCGTAGGGTGCAAACTCTCCATCAAACCGAAAACCAGCGGAGAATGGATCACCACGTCCTTGACACTGGAAGATAACTTTTTATGCGAGACCAACGCGCTCGGGCCGGTGATGGCCAAGCAGACGGTCAATAGCACGCTGCGCCTGCGTTCCGGCGATACGCTGTTGATCGGCGGGTTGCAGTTGCGTAATGCAGACCGGCAACACGGCCGGGTGCTCCCGCAATGGGTGCCGGGCGGCGATGCCCTCTCCCGGCATCTCGCCTCAGATGCACAGAATGAGGTCTGGGTACTTCTTCAGGCAGAGGCCATGCGTGCCCAGCCAACCGTACGCCGCGATGCAGCGGAGGGAAATAGACAATGAAAGTATTGGTCACATTATCAAAGTTGGCGATGGCGTGCCTGGTGTGGCTGGCGCTTACCTGCGCCATGCCGGGGCACGGCCAGGCCTACTGTTATCTCCGCGATCTCAGTATCGATCCGTTGAGCAACGGCGTGCAGATCAAAATCAAGGCAGACGGCATCCTCTCGTGGAACTGGGAGAGCGGCAGTGAATCAGCCGGTTGGGGCGATGAGCTCTCGCAAGTCTCCATTCGCTTTCCCTCGGCACGCCTCGGGATCGAGAAAACGCTCTACGACGTCGATAAGACGCCGGTCAGTTCCGCCAGCCTGGTGGTGCCGCAGGATGCGCCGGATGGCCGCGGGGTGGTGCTGTCCGTCATTATGACCGAGCCCTCCCAGGTGAGCGCCAGCTTGAGTGACGACCGCCAGTCGTTCATGCTCACCATCAACAGCAAGCGCACCGTTGAGAGCATCAACCGTGATCCGGGCGCCGCCTCGCTGAAGAACGGGACCTTCGAGGTGACGGCCGCCAACGGCCTGCTCAGTGTGAAGGCGGTGAAAGCGAATATCCACCAGTTGATCGCCGACATAGCCGGTAAGAGCGGCCTCAATATCGCCGTCGATGACGCCGTGCGGCATGAGGTTAGCCTGAATATCCAGGATCGCAAGCCGCTTGATCTGATCACCAGCATCGCGGCGGCCTACGGCCTGGCACTGTCGTCGGTCGGGAATGTCTACATGCTGAGCGAAGGTGTACCTGCCGACCTGCCCACCTACCAGCGCAGCGGCACCACCTCATTCCCGATGAAATACCTGAAAGCCGGCGACGCGAAATCGCTGCTGCCGGCGTTCCTCTTCAAATACGTGCATGAGAACCCGCAACAGAACGCCGTGGTGGTCACCGCGCCGTCGCAGATGCTGCAGAAAATCGGTTCCGACCTGCACGCGATTGATGTCCCGCCCTCCATGGTGATGCTCGAATGCGCCGTGGTGGAATTGACCGATTCCCGTGACCTGGATACCGGCTTCCAATGGCAGTACCAGAATACACGCTTTGATGTTGGATCGAATAGCGGCACCGGCGATATCGGTTTCCACCAGAGCGGCGCGGCCACCGCGATTGTCCCGACGCCGCAATTACAGGCCTGGCTACAGGCGCTGGTGACCAAAGGCAAGGCCCAGGTGCAGGCCCATCCCTCGCTGGCCGCCATCAACGGCAAGGTGGCCGAGATCTTCATCGGCTCCCAGCGTTTCATCAAAATGCAGATCAACCAGGGTGGGCAGACGCAGGTACAGATTGAGACGGTGCCGGTCGGCGTGCGGATGAGTATTCAGCCATGGACCAGCGGCACGCAGGAGGTGACCTTCGGTGTCACCGCCGAGGTTTCCAATATCGTGCAAATCGACCCGACGACCGGCATTCCCCGGCTCAGCCGCCGTACCTGCGGCACCACGGTGCGTACCCATGACGGCGATACCATCATCATGGGCGGGTTGGGGCAAACCCAGGACGAAGATACCGCGCGTCGCGTCCCGCTGCTGGGCCAGTTGCCCATCATCGGCTCGCTCTTCCGCAGCAAATCGAAAAGCGCGAGCAAAACCGAACTCGTCATCCTCATCCGCCCCCGCATCCTCGATGCCAATGGCCGCCTGCCGGAAGCCGAGGATACGGCCATCCGGAAATCGTTCCTGGAACCGGGCGATCTGGGGTATGTGGCACCGGAGAAGAAGTGAGTGAGCCTCGGTGGCTGCCTTCGCGGCAAAGCTGGTTGGATATTCGATAAACAGGTTGCGATTGGCACGTCGGCATATCCGAGAGTGCTCAGCCAAGGCTGTCACCGCGTTTCTTGGTACCGGTCAGATACGCGCGGTGGCAGCCTTGACCGGGCGTTATCAAATATACCGGTGTGCCGATCGCGACCTGCGCTTCTTCGTCTTAGACAGGCGCTGCCGCGATGGCAGTCCCCGACCGGCTACTTATTTCGGTGGCAACAGCGCCAGTATCTGCCGGGTAAAGGCCGCGGTATCCAGTGTGTGCGCGAGTGGATAGCCGTGCTGCTGGAGTTGTTTGCTGATCTGCACGACGGTGGGCGGAGCGAGGTTGTACTGGCTGAGGTCATGCTCGTAGAAGAGTTCGGTGATGGTGCCGTAGAGCTCCAGGCTGCCGCCGTGTCGCATCACATAGCCAACATCGGCGAGACGGCTGACCTGCTCCATGTCGTGCAGCGTGCTGATCATGGTCATGCCGGTTTCCTGGTGGAGGGTCTGCAGGAATGCGGCGATCTCCAGGCGGCTGGTATGGTCGATGCCTTCCATCGGCTCATCCATCACCAGCAGCTCCGGCGAGAAGACCAGGGCGCCGGCCAGTGCGACCTTTTTCTTCTCGCCGCCGGAGAGATAATGCGGCAGCCGGTCGCGCAGGTGCGCGATTTTCAGCGCGCGCAGGATGGTCTCCACACGTCGAAAGGTTTCCTCCCGGGAGAGGCCGAAATTGAGTGGCGCAAAGGCGACGTCGTCGAAGACGGTTGGCCCCAGTAGTTGCTCATCGACATTCTGCATCATTGCACCGATACGCATGCGGATATCCTGATACCGGCGCGCCGGGTCTTCGCCGAAGACCGTCACCTGGCCTTCCGTGGGCCGTAAAATGCCCAATATGTGCTTCAACAAAGTGCTTTTTCCGGAGCCATTGGGCCCGAGCACCGCCACGCGCTGCCCGCGCTTCACGATAAATTCCTGTCCGCACAGGTCGACATGGCCTCCACCGGCATAGACGTGCTTCACACAATGCACATCAACAATGACGTCATCGGACATCTGTTTCACCCAGGTAGTATACGCGGTTCCGGAAGCCGCGCAGTGTCAGGCCATCCGCCGTTCGTTCACTGATGTCGATGGCATGTACCAACACATGTCCGAGCGCCATGCCGAGGGTACGGAGTGCCGTGAGGGGATGCCGCCAGTTCAGGCCACCGCGCAGGTGCAACGCGATATGCATATCGTTGAAACTATCGAAGATGATGAAGATCGATCGGTAGGAGTAGAACAAGGCGGCGACCAGGAAGGCGGGCAATACCCACTGCAACGTGCCGAAGATAGCCGGGTAGCTGGTACTGAGGAAAACAGTGATAACGGATGAGGAGATGGCCAGCACCCGCGTGGCTAACAGCAGCGCGGCCGCCAGGGTGAGCTCACCAATACTCAGGTAGAGGAGCACCAGGAAAACGACGGGATACAACGTAAGGGCGAAGAACAGGCGGAGCGGGATGTGTGCCGTGCTGATAATAATGATCATCGCCAGCAGCACCGCGACATCCAGCACGACATATTCCACACTGATGAGTGCGGCGACGATGAGCAATAACGCGATGAGCTTGCTCCAGGCCGGCAGACGATGCAGCCAGCTTTGCGAGTGCACGGAGAGATAATCGATGTAATAGAGATCCATGCCGCTTACTCCCCACCGCCGAATAATTCCGGATTCATGCGGTTGAGATAGCTGATGATCACACTGGTCAATTTTCCCTCGATGATCCATCCAATAGCGCCGATGCCGAACATCAGCAAGGCAAGGCGCGTAAGGTCCAGGTGGGTACCGGTGACGCCGGGTGCAAGCTCCGTGCCGGGCGCGAGTTGCGCCGTCTGGAGCGTACGGTTGATCCAGGGGGCGCCAAGGGCCACAATGCCGAAGCCGGCGGCGGTGCCGGCGGCCAGGCCGCACAGGGTGGCGAGGAATCCGGCGGGCGCCAGCGGCACCCGGAGGCGGGAGCACAGGCGGAAAACCGCATACCCGACCAGCATTTCGGTGGAGATGGTGAGGGTGTTGAGCCCCACCACGGTGATGCCGCCATGGCCGAGGAGTGACAACATCACATTCACGATGAACGCGGCGAGGACGGATAATTGTGGCCCGAGGATAATGGCACTGGCGACGGAAAGGTTGAAGTGATAGGAGACCACCGGGATCTCGATCGTCATCACCAGGATCATGAGCGCGGTGAAGATCCCCAGACGCGCAAATTGGCGTGGTTGAACAGTCGCCTGCCCACCATGCCAGAGTAACGCTACCAGCAACACGGCCAGCCCATACCCCGCTGCCCAGAGCCAGAACGGCAGCACGCCATCAGGAAAGTGAATGTGTGACATTGCCGTCTATCAGTGTAGCATGTGTGCCGATGAGTATTCGCGCATGAATGCACGCGCATGTGTGAGGGACGCACAACGGGTAATGCGGAACGCGGATTGCGGAGTGCGGAATGTTTGGCGGGCGCTGTTGGAGTGTTAACCAGCAACTCGAAATTGATTCCGAGTGATCAACCGGCGCCAGGGACCATGATGTATTTGAGCATGAGTATGATGGCTATTGAACGGCCGGCAACGAGTGCTCTTTGAAGAAGCGGATCAGGTGGTCGCTGGCGTCATCCGGCCAGATGTGCCCACCGTGGTGCAGGTGCCAGATGAGCGGTTGGCCGGTGGCGCAGGGCTGGTAACTCAGGTACTCTTTATCGTCTTTGTTCCACGGCTGGGTATTCTCGCCGCAGCCGTTCAGGCAGCGGATGAAATTGCGGGCTTTGAGCGCCAGTTCCACCTTGACGCTCTCGTCTTTCGTGCCGTGGATGATCAACATCGGGCGCGGCACAGCCGCGTCCTGGATATTCTCCGATGAGCCGGCTACGATACCGAAGGCGGCGAAATATTGCGGGCGCATGATAAAGAGGACGTAGGAGAACATAGCGCCGTTTGAGGAACCGGTGGCATAGATGCGCGTCTTGTCGATCTTATACGCCGCGCACAGATCCTGGAGCAAGGCATCAATGAAGTAGACATCGCGATCATTGTCGCGTCCGGTCGTAGGCTGCCAGGCGGGCACCATTTTGCGCAGGCGGCGGCTGTAGGTGGGGAGCCCCTGCGGATAGACGACGGTGGCTTCCGGCCATTTGTCGTGGATGCCGGAGAGCCGCGCCATGCTCCGCGCGGTGCCGGTGAAGCCGTGAAAAACCAGCACGAGCGGCGAAGGGGTGGTGAAGGCGTGCTTGCCGGGATAGACCAGCGCCGTCCGTTTCACCCCGTTGACCAGGATGGTCCGCGACACGGACGCCGCGGAACCGGCAGCCCCCGCAAGGAGCTGTCCCAGCAGGAGAACGACGATCACAAGCATCCCGCGTGCCGGCATTGAGTACCCTCCCATATCTCTGTGTATCCTCCTGAGTATGCTCTGAGCGACGTGTAATTGCAAGAGATATTCGTAAAAACCACAAAAGCCACGAGGAATTTTGCCATCGACGGGGAAATGAATAGCACGCAGTACTCAGATCGTTGTGCCCGTGAAATGCGCAAGGGGCAGAGAAACGTACAATGCTGTTAAGTCTCTTGCCAAAAACGGGAGTTTTTACGAACCGCCGCTATTGATGGAATGGGCGCAACATCGATAATGAATAAACATGACTGCGATACCGATATCGCGTCGATATACCTGGCTGTCATGTGCGAAGAAATTGTTCCGCGAGTATCCGCCGCCAGATGGTGGTGCAGACTGGCGAAACATTTTCTAAGGATTATGAGAGGGAAAAACATTGCATAGATTCATGACGTTTGTGAACGGTAGTAATCTCTTTGGCGCCTTCAAACACCTTGAAGTCTTTGTTGACGACTATGAGGCGCTCTTCTCGTACCTGTTCGAGGAGACCGTGAAGCGATGGCGAATGACCGTCGATGGGGCGGTGCGTCCGCCGGCACAGCAAGTCCGCATCTACTGGTATGTTGTTGATACTATGGATGAGTGGGATTTGCAGAACCCGCGGACACGACAACATCTCTACGAGCGCTTCCAGGATGACCGTGAGATCAAAAACCGCTGGATCTCCGAGGCGGTGCGGGCACTGGCCGGCACCGGGGCGGACCAGAGCAAAGTCGAACAGACGGCGTTCACCATGTGCTACGACGACTTCAAGAACTGGTACGACAAGAAACAGATGATCTTGAGCGGCATGAACCGGTTCTACCATGCCGTGGAAGCCTCGACGGATTTCATCGAGATTCGCCGCAGTGGTCGCTGGAAAGTGGACCTGTTGCGCAAGACGCTGACCGAGAAGGGGGTCGATGTCGGCTTCGCGGTCGATATGCTCGCCTTCCGGCAGTATTACGATGTGGCGGTGCTGGTCTCCGCCGATGTCGATGGCGTGCCCAGCCTGGAGTATCTGAAGAATTCCGGCGCACAGGTGGCCGTGGTCGATTTTGTGCGCGGGCCGCTGATGGAAGGGAAGGGCAAAGGCGCCACATCACGCCTGAAGCTCACCGCGGATTTTGTGATCCCCGTCTACGAAGCAGACCTGGTCAAGAGCGGCATTGCAACGCGCGGCGAAGTGGATACCTACCCCGTGCGAGAGGCGACCAGCTAGCGCTGTTCTGTGCGAGAACCGCAGAGCATCTGCGCCCATAGCACACTGAGAATCGCCCTTGCTCTCCTTGCGAGAGCAAGGGCGATTCGTGCTTTCGTGGTGAAAGGCGACTCCCTGCCTCATCCACGCACAATTATTCCTCGAAGAACAGCAGCACAATCCCGATGAAGCCGAAGATGGCATCCGGCGCCCAGGCGGCAAGGATCGGGTCGAGCATCTCTTTCACCGCCAGTACTTGCGCCCATTGCTGGGAGATGATGAAGAAAAAGGCCACCACCACCGAGAGCAGCAGGCCGACATATCCCCCGGAGCGCCCGAAGTGAATCGACAGCGGGATGGCGATGAGGATGGCGACCAGCGGAGCCAGCGAGATGGCGAGTTTGCGGTGCAGGAAGAACACCAGCGACTTCGGCGTCAGTGAAAGCGTATTCCCGCTGATGCCGATGCCTGCGCCGCGCACGCTTTTCAGGAAAGAGAGCAACTGCACGAAGGTGAGCTCTTCCGGCCGCGAAGGCTGGTCGGAGATATAGTTCCAGACATCCCCTTTCATGTCGATGTAGTTCTGCGCGCCGTCCAGCGTGCCGTACTGGGTGATGTCCAGGGTACGTGTACCATTGCTGCCGAATTTATAGATAAGCGGCGGCTCCTTCGTCGCCGGGTCCGCCTTGAAAAACCAGCGTCCATTATGATTTTCCGCCCAGGGGATGACCAGCAGCGTGATGGTGTTGGCGTCTTTTTTATAGACCAGTACCTGGCGCAACACCTGTTGCTTCGTATCCACCTCACCGACATAGAAGACGTAATTATCGGTTTTGAAGAAGACGTCCTGCTGCACCACCGCGGTCGGCGTGCCCCAGGTGAGTTGCCGGGTCAGCAGTTCCGCCTGGTGCGTGGTGCGGGGAATGACGGTTTCCTGCAGTGCAAAGATGCCCACGGCGGCGAGGAGGCCGAGGATGATATACGGCACGATCGTCCGCTTCAAGCGCATGCCGGCCATGCGCAGGGCCAGGAGCTCGCGGTCGCGCTCCAGCCGGTTGAGCGCCAGGGCGGTACCGAGCAGCAATGCCCCGGGAATGGCCTGCAGCAACACCTCCGGCAATCGGTACAGCAGAATCTGGCCGATGATGTGCGGCGAAGCCCCGCCATAGAGGAAAAGCAACACTGAGTACAGCACGTTGCCAATCAACAACAGCAGCAGTATCATCACGCCCACAACGGCGGGAATCGTCATTTCAGCCAGGAGATAGCGGTCAATGCGGCGCATGTAATAAGGTTGACTCTCTTCCAATATGCCCATTTCGGGCATGACCTATTCTCTGTTGTTCGACAAGTTATGCGTGGCTCCTGTTCAACACCAGCAGGGGGCGATGTCGCATCGGGGTGACATCCAGGAGGATATCCTGGTGGCTGAAGTATTGCAGGCCGGGTATGCACATTCTGGAGGATCTCGACCATGACACCGCAGGAGTTGAAGACACGCATTGAAGAAGAGCTCTGGGAAGAGGATGCGCTCGATGCCAGCCGGATTCGCGTGGCCGTGCGCGGCCATGATGTCTGGCTGGAAGGGGAGGTGCCCACACCGGCCATGTATGACCTGGCCGAGCGCATTGTGAGCCAGATTGGCGGGGTGGGGGATCTGACCAACGCGCTGGTCTGCAGCGAGGAGCCCTATGACATCCGCAGCCACCGCGATGGCATCGACCTGCGCGCCGATCCCTCGACCGACTTGACGCGCACCGGACGACTGGCGGCAAGGATTGGCCCCTTTGGCGCGGAATGGGATGAAGCGACCGACATTGAAGGTGAGGGGTCCGGCGGTCCGGTCGGCGGCGATGTCGGCGAGCCCGAGCATCCCGGCGACATGACCGAAGCCGCGCCGATGGCCGGCGACCTGTTGCACGCGGAAGAGCCCTGGCGGTATCGAACGGCAGGGGAGAACGCACATATCGGCAAAGACGCGGTGTTGCCGCCGGATGAGGATGAAGTGTGATGGTAGGGTTACGTCTATCGGGTAGGGAACGCCACGGCGGGACGCTCCCTACCTGATGAACACAGGGATAATCACTACTCCGTGCTGTCCATCGCCTGTATCTGCGCCCCAAGGGAAATCAGTTTTTCTTCAAACTGCTCATACCCGCGGAGGATGTAGTGACGGCCGTCCACCAGGCTCTCCCCGTCCGCAGCCAGTGCAGCGATGGTAAGGGCGGCGCCGGCGCGCATGTCCGCGGCCTGCACCTGGCGCCCCTCCAGGCGGGCCACCCCTTCGATGATGGCCTGCTGGCTGGTTTCCAGTTTCACCTGGGCGCCCATGCGGCGCAATTCGTGGACGTAGTTCAGCCGCCCGTCATAGATGGTTTCATTCATGATGCTGCGCCCGTCCGCCAGGCACATTAGCAGTACCATGGGCGGTTGCAGATCGGTGGGGAAACCGGGATAGGGGGTGGTATAGATGGTTGTCGCGAGCGGCGGTGTGGCATAGCGGACGCATACCGCCTCGGTTTCGCGCTGAACATCGTAGCCCATCTCCTCCATCTTTTCGAGCAGTGCCTCCAGATACGCCGGTTTGATCGGGCTTACGCGCACACGCCCGCAGGTGGCGGCGCCGGCGATGAGAAAGGTGCCGGCCTCAATGCGGTCGCTGAGGATGGTGTGCTCACACCCATGCAGGTGCCTGCGGCCTTCAATGACCAGCCGATTGGTGCCGACGCCTTCGATCTGGGCGCCGGCGGCCTGCAGGAACTGGCAAAAACTTTCCACTTCGGGATCGGCGGACGCATTCTCGATGATCGTGCATCCCTCCGCCAGGCACGCCGTCATCGCCACATTGAAGGTGGCACCCGGGCTGCGATAGAACGGATCGAGCGTCACCGTGGTGCCGCGTAACCCGTTTGGCGTGGTGCAGATGACGACGTCGGAGGCTTCTTCCACCTGGATGCCCAGTTGTTGCAGGGCCTTGATCACGTAATCTACCGGGCGCTTGCCGATGGAGCAGCCGCCGGGCAACGGCACTTCAGCACGCCGTAACCGCGCCAGCAACGGACCGAGTACATAGAATGAGGCGCGCATCGCCGCAGTCAGGTCACGATCTGCCCGGCAGGAGGTAAGGTGCGCCGCGTTGATAGAGATCGTATGATCGCGATATTCCACGTTGGCCCCGAGCAGTGCCATCAACTGGCACATCTTCTCGATATCGCTGATCTGCGGCACATTATGCAACACCACCTCGTCTTCCACCAGCAAGGTCGCCGCCAGCACCGGCAATGCGCCGTTTTTGCTCCCACCGAGCGTGACTTCACCGAAGAGCGGTTTCCCGCCGATGATGTTGAGTTGGTCGGGCATCTCATCTTCTCCCGGTATTTCGAATTGAACTGCGATTTACCTTACCCCTCTGCCCCCTTCCGACGAGGGAAGGAGGAGAAACGGGGAGGTGGGCACGCTGCACCGTCACTCAGTTATGTACCCCGGCGCAGCAGAAGATTCCGCATCGAAAGATGACTAATTTCGATAAGCCCAGAGCATCCAGGACATGACGAAGTTACTGGCGTACAACAGGATGATGCTCCAGACCACCGCGGTGGTCGTGGAACGTCCCACGCCTGCAGCCCCGCCTTCGGTGGCTAGCCCGACTGAGCAGGAGGTGATGGTAATGATGATCCCGAAGACCATGGTCTTCAGCAGGCCGCCGGCCAGGTCGTAGGCTTCGAGGAACATGGTCGCCGAATTGATGAAGGTGGTGTAGGAGACGCCGGAGTTAATCGCCACCAGCACTCCGCCCGCCAGGCCCATCACGTTCGCATACATGGTGAGCAGCGGCAGCATGATTACCGCGGCGACCAGGCGGGGCGTCACCAGGTACCGGGTCGGGTCGGTGGCCATGGCGCGCAGGGCATCGATTTGATTGGTGATTTTCATGGTGCCGAGTTCGGCGGCAAAGGCGGACCCGATGCGCGCGGCCACCACGATGCCGGTGAGCGTCGGCGCCAGCTCGCGAGCCATCGAAACGGCCACCACGCCGCCGACGAACTGCCCGGCGCCGAAGATGACGAACTGCCGCGCGATCTGCAGCCCGAAGACCATGCCGGAAAAAAGCATGGTGATCATGACGATGGGCAGCGATTCGAACCCGACCAGCGCCAATTGGTCCCACATGCGCTTGCCGGCATGGATATTCCGCGTCCCCATGCCCAGCACGGCATCCCATAAGATGAGCGCGCCATTGCCCAATGCCGTGAAAGCGGCAATCAGACTCCGTCCGAGCACACGTATGAGGTTGAGCAATAGCATACTGTTCTTATCATTCGCCGGTTACGAGTGAGATGCCTGCCGCAAGAGTATCGTATACCGAACAATTGGAAAATTCGTTGGGATTGCCAGGCGAAGATGGCGGAATATTCATGTGTTGTTCGCTGAAATTAGCTGACAAAAAAAGCCCGCCCCCGAGTTTTCGGGAGGCGGGCTTTGTCGACGATCTCGGCATTATAACGAATCGCGTTCCTGCAATCCGGTATGGCCGGCAGTCGTGCCGTTGAAAATTTCGTTCGCGCTCTTCCCACCGAAATGGACGGGGTCCATCTGGAAGTTTTCGCGAATTTTCGCTTCCATGTCCTGTTCTTTCTTGATCCAGGCCTTATCATACCGCTTTTGCACCAGCTCATCATACAGGCGGATGGCATCCTTGTCGTCAGGATTGATCTCTTTGCACTTCGCGTACGTGTCGATCGCCTTCTGGAAGTAGGCTTGATCCTCGGTGATTATGCCGATTTTCTTATACACATACGCCAGACGCAGGCCGTAGATGCTGGCATCAAATTTCTTGGACAACTCGGGATCGTAGTCCTTATTTTCCTTTTTCCGCTCATCCACCGTCAGGGGCTGGAATTTGCCGGAATAAAAGACCTTCTCCAAAGGCGCGATGGCTTCAACATAGTTGCCTCTGCGCTGGAGATTCAGCCAGGCCAGGTCGAAGAGCGGGCGTGGTTTATCCGGGTTCGCCGCGATGGCGCGTTGATAGACTTTCTCCCCATCGCGCAGCCACTTGTACTTCTCACTATACGTTTTAGCATCGGCGTTGAGATTCCACGCCAGGTGCCATCCGTAGACCGACCAGGCTTCGAGGAAGGACGGGTTCAGTGTGACGCAGGATTCGAAGGGGTTCACCATCTCATAGATCTTCCCCTTATGGAACATGACGTCCGCGTAGTTCCACAGGATATTCGCCACCAGGTAGCGCTGCCCGCCAAGCATGGCGAACATTGCCGGGGTGCCGCCGCCGCCGCGCAGCACCACGCTGAAGAAATCTTCACCGGTGCTGGTGCGCGATGGCTCGCGCCACTGCCAGGTTTTCGGATTGCAAATATAGTTATCCAATGGCCAGTGCGCGAGAAAGCACACCAGGGCCAGGATGATCAACACGACTGCAGAGCGCTGTCGGGCACGCATACAAAGCCCTCCTTAAAGCTCACGATAATTGAAAATGAGTGTCGCCAACGCCAGGGCAACCACCATATACAGGGCGCTGTTCCCCAGCGGCAGCAGCACCTGATGGGCGTCGAATTTCAACACATTTTCCGTCACAATCGCATAGCGCAGGTCCATCGCCTGGAAATTCGGCAGCAATTTCTGCACCAGCAGGAAGGGCACATTGGAAATACCCTGGGCATGCGAACTGGACAGATCCCACAGGAACTGCGAGTAACTGCCGACAAACCAGACGACCATGGAGACGATAATGGTACCGATCCAGGACATGAAGGTCGAGAAGAAGATGATCAGTGCCGACAGGACCACGGTCATGGCGAAGATCATCACCACGGCCATCACCAGGCGAGTGTCAAAGAGTTTGATCTTCAGCCAGAAGAGGAGGAAGAACAGGACGGACAGCAAGCCCACCGTGATGGCGTTAATGCCGACCGCGCCACAGAATTTGCCCAGCACAAACTGCCAGCGCTGTACCGGTTTGGACAGCACCGGATACACCGTGCGGTTATCGACTTCGTTCGGGATCATGGTGAACCCGGTGAGAATGGCGATGACCGCCCCCATGATGGTGATGCCGGCCAGGCCGGAGTCAATCAGCATGCGGCGCACCTGCGCCGGTTCGAAAGCGCTGGTGGACATGGATGCGACGATCAATAGCGCCGCCATCACTAACAGCACATTAAGCACGACACCGCGCAAAATACCGGTGACGGTATTTCCGGCGATGAGAAAGATTGGCCGAAACAGCGACATAACGACTCCTCGAGAATAAAGTAATAAATCGCGCCTGAGCTACAGCGAGTTGGCGCTATTTCTTGCGTGCGCCCTTCTGGATCGTTTCCGCCGTGCGCTTGAGTTCTTCTTCGCCGACCGCTTTCAGGAATTGCCCTTCCAACGTCGACTGCGGTCGGGTGATTTCCACCAGTTGCCCGCCGTTGTCTCGGACGATCCCCAGCCCGCGATAAATCTCGTCCAGGTTCTCGACGCAAATCGTGACCACATCGCCATGGACGTCCGGGGTGAATCCCGCCGTTTTCAACGCGTTGACCGCGTCGCGAGAGAGTTCGGTGGCCACGAGTTGCCACATGTGGCTTTCCGGCACAAGCTCATCGACCGGACCGACCGCCAGCAGGTTGCCGCGGTGCAGGATAGCGACGCGATCTGCCACCCGCTCCACTTCGGAGAGCAGGTGCGAGCAGAGCAGGATGGTGCGGCCTTGCTTCTTCTGATCCAGGATGAACTGGCGGGTTTGCACGGTACCCAGCGGGTCCAGACCGTTGGTCGGTTCGTCCAGAATGAGTAATTCCGGATCATTGATCATGGCCTGGGCAATGCCGATGCGCTGGCGCATACCACGGGAGTAGACGCGGATGGGAATGTCCGCCCCGCGATCATACAGGTCGACCATTTTCAACAGGTCGTCGATGCGCGGTTTCAACACATCGCTCGATATGCCGCACAGCTTGCCATAGTATTCCAGCAGTTCACGACCATCCAGGTACTCGTAGAAATACGGGGCTTCCGGCAGGTAACCGATGCGTGCCTGGGCTTCAACATCTCCGGGGGGAAGCCCGAACAGCAGTACTTCGCCTGATGTGGGAAACAGCAGGTTCAGCAGGATTTTCATCGTGGTGGTTTTGCCTGAACCGTTCGGGCCGACGATGGCAAAGGTCTCGCCCTTGTTGATTGACAGCGTCAAATTCTTCAGGGCATGGATCTCATTGCCGAGCATCAGCCGGTAGGTTTTGCACAGTTCGCGAATTTCCACCACGGGAGAGGTGGCGTTGTTGTTGATCACCTCTGGGGCGGTCGCCGTTGCTACCATAAGATGATGGCTCCTCGATAATAATGGTGCACTGACATAAAAGAGGCGGCATATCTGCCGCCAAATACTGCAGCTAAGTATAGGTTGGCCCTTGGTCAATGTCAAGGCGAGTAAGCTCGGTCGCGATCGACGCGGATTTGCACAACCTATCTGCTCTTACCCGTCGAATGACCCCTGTAAACTGTTGCCGAGAAGGATTTCCCCGTGGGGGAGGCCAGATACTGGCCGGCGAGGATGGCGATGGCTGCCCCTGCGCCTTTCATCACGGTCCCTCTCACCAGGATATGAGAGTATTGTTGCGGGAATATGTAGCACACCTGCAGATTTCATGAACTTGTCCCCCGCTCCGTGATGTACCGGGAGGCCAGGGAAAGCGGAAGAGCCCCACTCTAGAACAACGGCCAACGACGATGTAAGAAGCCATCCCGTATGGCTTCCCAATTATTTAACACATTGTTGACGATTCGGGTGATGGGGGCGGTGAGTTGCTCTTCGCTCAGTGGGCTCTCCACGTCAATGGCGATGGCTTGCGGTTCGGTAATGGGAGCGCCGATTTGGGCAAGCAGCGTACAGGTCGCGGCATCGACTTCCGAGATGTCGGTGACGATGTGATTGACGATCTGCTGGGCGTAGACTTGATACAGCTTGCCCACATGTGCGACGGGGTTCTTGCCGGCGGTGGCTTCCAGCGTCATTGGCCGCATGGGCGTGATCAGCCCGTTGACCCGGTTGCCGCGGCCCACCTCGCCGTCATCGCCTTGCTCTGCGCTGGTGCCGGTCACCGTCAGGTACACGTTGCCGGTCTCGATCCGGTCGCCGGTATTCACCATCACGGTCACCTGCCGCCGGGTGATGGTGGCGGCCAGCGCGTGCACTTCACCGGCGATCGCCTCTTTCACCGCCAGGTAGGTCGCCAGGTTCGGCGTCTCCGCCGCGATGAAGGCGACCGAGATCGTCAACTGGATCTGCTCCTCCGTCCGGAGTCCCATCACTTTGATGTCTTCGCCGATCTGCGGGTACCGGCGTTTCATCGCCGCACCGTTCAGGTCCTCCTCGACGGATTTCACGAGACGCTCCAACTCGCTGAGCGGCGCCGTGGCAACGGCAAATGAGCTATCATTCGCCCGCGGGACGTGCGTAGTGCTGAACAGCGCATGCAGGTCCGGGCTGCTCGGATTGATACGATAGTCGACGATGAGGTCGCCGGGGAGGCGGAGGTGAGGGAGGGTGCGCCCCATCCACGCCGTCACCTGTTTGAGCGCGATGGCGCCGACGGGAATCAACTGCTCATCCGCGGTGACAGTTGCACGGCCGGAGAGCAGCAGATACATCGGCGCGATGACCTCGCCGGACCCGAAAGCGGCATGTGCCCGCCCTCCTACCAGCAGCGCCTTGTCCGTGTTATGGTGCAGGATGGCGCCGAAATGCGCCAGGTAATAGCGGCTGAGCGCCACCGAGAGCTCTTCCGCGGCCCCATCACAAAGCGTATCCGGGTGCCCACGGCCTTTGCGCTCGACAATTTCAATTGGCGCGTGCTCGACACTGACCGTTTTCTTGCGTATATTGATCAGACTCACCGTTATCCCCGCTGTGATCTATTTATGGATTGCGTGAACTGCTGCGCCCAGCCCCGCCACGCCGTAAACGGCATGGCTACAGGATCAAGCACGCTGAAGCGCGCTAGTATTGTCCCAGCCGGGTTCACCCGGCTTGATGAGGTAGCCATGCCGTTTACGGCGTGGCGGAGCTGGCGACGAAAGATGATACAATCCGTATTGTAAATCCTTTCGTGCGCTTCGTGTCTTCGTGGTGAATACAAACTCCCTCTCGACAGCAGGCAGCGGATTTGCGATGATATAGAGACGAACTTGTTTATCAATTGGATGTGCTATGTCAAAAAATGCAACTGCCATAATCAATGCCCGTGCGGTGAAACGCTTGAAGCAAGGGCATTTCTGGATTTATGCCTCAGATGTCGTTGATGTGGAACACGCGACTCCCGGCGCCACGGTGGCCATCGCGGATGAAAAGGGCCGTCCATACGGCTACGCGTTTTATAGCGATACCTCGCAGATCACCCTTCGCTGGTGCGCCGGCGTCGGCCCGGCTCCGGATCGCGACTTCTGGCGGCATCGCCTGCTCGCCGCGGATCAATATCGCCGGCAAGTCGTGCACAACACCGATGCCTACCGGCTGGTCTACGGCGAGAGCGATCTGATCCCCTCGCTGCTGGTCGACCGCTATGGCGAGCATTTCGTCATCCAGACGCTTTCACAGGGAGCTGACCGCTTGAAGGAGCTCTGGGTGGAACTGCTGCAAGAGCTCTATCGGCCGGCTTCGATCAGCGAGCGCAATGATTCCAGCGTGCGCCAGCATGAAAATCTGCCATTGCAAAAAGGGGTGATTAGTGGGGCATTGCCGCCGGAAGTGCTGATTCAGATGAACGGCATCACCTTTGCCGTCGAGATTCTCGGCGGGCAGAAGACCGGCGCCTTTCTCGATCAACGCGAAAATTACCTCGCGGCCTCGCATTACGCGCGCGGGCGGGCGCTGGACGCCTTCACCTTCGCGGGCGGCTTTGCCATGCACATGGCGCCGGTGGTTGAGGACGTGCTGGCCGTGGATATCTCGGAAGAAGCGTGCGCACTGGCGCGGGAGAACGCCGCGCGCAATCACCTGCAGAATGTCGAGGTGGTGAAGGCCAATGTCTTCGACTACCTGCGCGAGCTTGACCGTGCCGGCGAACGCTTCGACACCATCGTGCTGGACCCGCCCGCCTTTGCGAAGAATAAATCGTCGTTGCCCGGTGCATATCGCGGGTATAAGGAGATCAACCTGCGCGCGCTGCGCATGCTGAATCCGGGGGGCTATCTCATCACCAACAGTTGCTCATTCCACATGGGCGAGCCGATCTTTCTGGAAATGCTGGCGGAAGCCATGGCCGACGCGGGCCGCCCGCTCCGCATCATCGAGCAACGCTCCCAGGCCCTCGACCACCCGGCACTGCTGGGCTTGCCGGAAACACGCTACCTGAAGTGCGTGATATTGCAGGTGTTGCAGTAACATTAGCGCATCCGGACGGGGACTGCCCTCGCGGCAAAGCTTGGTTCAAAGCATGAGGATAAAGTAGCGAGTGGCACCCTGGATTGATTGAAAATGCCCGGTCAGGGCTGTCCCCGCGCTGATAGAACGGTTGCAGAACGCGGGGACAGCCCTGACCGGGCACTGGTGAACGTACAGCTACCGATTCGAAGCGCACTGATACGACTCTTAGCAAGCTTTACCGCGAGGGCAGTCCCCGGGTGAGGCGCTTTTCGAGGGAGAAACGAATGGATTGTGCAGTCATCTCCGGCGGGGCCGGATTTGTCGGCTCGCACCTGGTGGACGCGCTCATCGCCAGGGAGATGCGGGTGGTGGTCATCGATAATCTGCTCACCGGCAACCCGGCGAACCTGGCGCATCTGGCACAGGACGCGCGGCTCACCTTGCTGCAGCAGGACTGCACCAGGCCGGTAACGGTGCCGGGGCCGGTGCATTATGTGCTGCACTTCGCCAGCCCGGCCAGCCCCACGGATTACCTGGAGCACCCGCTGGAGACGATGTTTGCCGGCGCGTATGGCACGCATCAGCTGCTGGAACTGGCACGCGCGCACGGGGCGCGGTTCCTCATGGCCTCCACCTCGGAGGTATATGGCGACCCGCTCGTGCATCCGCAAACGGAAAGCTATTTCGGCAATGTCAATCCGATTGGCCCGCGCTCGGTGTATGATGAGGCGAAGCGGTATGCCGAAGCGCTGACCATGGCCTACCATCGCTCCTGTGGCGTCAACACCGGCATCGTGCGCATCTTCAACACCTATGGCCCGCGCATGCGCCTGCATGATGGCCGCGCCATCCCCAATTTCATCTACCAGGCGTTGACCGGCCAGCCGCTGACGATGTATGGCGATGGCGCAACCACGCGCAGTTTTACCTATGTGAGCGATCTGGTCGACGGGGTGATGCGCCTGCTGATGAGCGAGATCCACGAGCCGGTGAATGTGGGCAATCCGACGGAGTATACCATGTTGCAACTGGTGCAGCAGATCCTCGAAGTGACCGGTTCGCAATCGCCGATCGTCTTCCAACCAGCCATGCAGGATGACCCCAAAGTGCGCAAGCCGGATATCACTCGCGCGCAAACCCTCCTGGGCTGGCAGCCGACGGTGGAATTGGCCGAGGGGCTGGTGCCGACGGTGGCGGCATTCCGGGCGGCGCTGAACGGGGATAGTGATAAGTGATTAGTGATTAGTTCGGTTATCGGTCACCTGCACTATAGGAGTGAGCGAGCGGTAAGTAGTGATTGCTGATCCGCTCATTGATCATTAAACAGGTGACAGCCTGGAGCGCGAACCTCCTGGTGAGCGGATGATAGCGATGGTGGCGAAAATACAATCCGCTCACCAGGAGGTTCGCGCTCCAGGCCGGGGCAAATACGGAACAACTGGCGATTATTTTACTTTTTATAAGTTATCAATGAGCAGATCAGTAGTTATTAGCGAAAGGTGTCCGGCAACAGCACTACTCACTAATCACTTATCACTAATCACTACTCACTTCTCCGCCTGCATCCCCACCTCGGCGATGGTGACGCCGCCGCCGCCTTCGTGCTTCTCGCCCTGGCGATAGCCGCGCACGGCTGGGTGGTGGCGGAGGATGTCTTGCACGACGTTGCGCAGGGTGCCGGTGCCGAAGCCATGGACGATGCGTACGCGCTGCAGCCCCTGCTCAAAGGCGTCGTAGAGGTATTCTTCGAGTTGGCGTGCCGCTTCTTCGGCGCGTTTGCCAAGCAGGTGGATTTCCGGATCGACGCGCGGCAGGCTGTTGTTGCCGGCGCCCGTGGGGGGGCGGAGGTAGGCCGTCGGCGGCGGCCCGGCCGGCTCCAGCTCATTCACCGGCACGCGCACGCGCATGATGCCCACCTGCACATCCACCTGGGCGTCACCGCGCCCGGCTTCCAGGGCAGTGCCGCGGCAATCCAGGCTGCTCACATAGACCGCCTGACCCGCGGTGACCTCGTGCAGGGTCGGGCGCGTGGGCGCGGCGGGGGCGGATGGGGCTGGGGAGACAGTATCGACTTCCGCGGCCAGCGACTGCAGCGTGTCATGCATCTTCTGCCGGGCCTTCGCCACATTCGGCGTGGCGCCAGGGGTGGCGGAGTCACGCGTCTCGCGGATGGCGGCGCGCAGTTCATCCAGCAGCGCGTTCGCCTCCGCGCGCGCTTTCTGCAGCACTTCCTGGGCCTTCTCGCGCGCTTTCACCAGCGAGGCCGCCCGCTTCTCGTCGAACTCCTGCAGCTCGCGCTTGAGCTGCGCGGCGGTCTCCTCCGCTTCCTTGCGCGATTGCGTGGCCGCGGCGCGCTCCCGGTCGAAGGCGCGCCGCGCGCCCTCCGCCTGTTTGATGGCGCGCTCGATGGCCAGCGGCGTCTCGCCCATCAGCTCCTTCGCGTGCGCGATGAGCGGTTTGGGCAAGCCCAGCCGCTGGGAGATGGCGAGCGCGTTGCTGCTGCCGGGCAGGCCGCTGAGGACGCGATAGGTGGGGCGCAGCGTTTCCAGGTCGAACTCGACGCTGGCGTTCACGAAGCCCTCGGCGTTCTGCGCGAACAGTTTCAGCTCGCCATAATGCGTGGTGGCGATGGTGCGGCAGCCGCGCGTCTGCAATTCGAGGAGGATGGCTTTCGCCAGCGCCGCGCCTTCCGCGGGATCGGTGCCGGCGCCGATTTCGTCGAAGAGCACCAACGCGCGCGGCTCCGCCGTCTTCATGATATGCACGATGTTCGTCATATGGCTGGAGAAGGTGGAGAGGCTTTGCGCGATGGACTGCTCGTCGCCGATATCGGCGAACACCTGGGAGAAGATCGGCAGGCGGCTGCCGTCCGCGGTGGGGATATGCAGGCCGCTCTGCGCCATCAGCGCCAGCAGCCCCACGGTTTTCAAGGTGACGGTTTTGCCACCGGTGTTCGGGCCGGTGATAATCAGCGTGGTATTCCCCGCCTCGCCGAACGACACGTCAATCGGCACCGCCTTCTCGCCCAGCAGTGGATGGCGCGCGTCTTTCAGGTCGATGATGCCGTCCTCGTTCAGCACCGGCGCGGTGGCATTGCTGGCTTTCGCGAAAAGGGCGCGCGCGAAGATGACATCCAGCCGGGCGATGGTGCTGAGGCAGTCGAGAAATTGCACCGCGACCTTCGCCACCACTTCGGTGATGGCGGTGAGCACGCGGTAGACTTCCTCTTCCTCCTGCCGTTCCGCCTCGCGCAGGTCGTTGCCCAGCTCGACGACGGACATTGGCTCGATGAAGACCGTCTGCCCGCTGGAGGAGATGTCGTGGACGATCCCCTTGAAGCTGTTGCGGTTCTCCGCGCGCACCGGCACGCAGAAGCGGCCGTTGCGCATGGTGATAATCGGTTCCTGCAGGGCATCCAGCGCGGTGGGGGAGGTGATGATGTGCTGCGTTTCGCGGCGGATCTCCTCGCGCAGGGCGCGCACGCGGCGGCGCGCACGATCCAGTTCCGGGCTGGCGCTGTCCAGCACTTCGCCGTTCGCGGCAATGGCCTTGTCCACCGCCTGCTCCACCGCGGGAAATTCCCCGAGCAAGGCGCCCTGGGCTTTGAGCAGCGGGAAGCGCGTGCCGGTGATGGTGAAGTAGCGGTGCAGCCGGCGGCAGCCGGCGGCGGCATCCGCCACGTCCAGCAACTCCTGCGCGGTGAGCACCCCGTGCTTGTCCGCGCGCTGCAGCGCCTCGCGCACATCACGCAATCCGCCGAACGGGGCCGCGCCGCACTCTTCGAGCATCAGGCACGCTTCCCCCGTCTCCGCCAGCCGCGCGCGCACCAGCGCCGCGTCTCGCACCGGCTTCATCCGCGCCACCAGCTCCTGCCCCAGCGTGGTCGCCGCATGCTTCATGAGCATCTCGCGAATTTTATCGTATTCGAGTAATCGTAGGGTTCTTGGTTCCATAATATCTGACTGCAGGCTATGCTGCAGAGTCATTATTATACTCCGTGATAGCACGGTTGACCACAATCGCCGTGATGCAATATTACATCGCCACCACAAAAAAAGCCGGATGGGATGCATCCCACCCGGCTTATCAAAAATAGTGGCCTTCGCAGTTAGAACAGCGGCGGCAACGTCGCCATCCCACCGAAATCGGTCTTGTCTTCAGCCATGATGGTCGCCGTGACGAAGATCATGGTTTCGGAGTTGTCCGTACTATGCTGGCGATAGGTGAAGAGCAACGGCCCGATTACAGGTATATTACTCAACAGCGGTGAGCGAGTTCCTGCGGTTACTTCATTATCTGATACAAACCCGCCCATCATAGCGGTTTCACCACTTTTTAAGCGTATGAGCGTTTGAATCGTTACGTTTGTCGTACCGAATACATTTCCGCTGCCACCTCCAGGAACCGGCACACTGGTTGTAGTGGGAATGGTAAGTATTGGTGTAAGTTGCATGGTCACGGTGTTATCCGGATGAATCACCACGTTATTGACAGTCATGCCTTCCTGGAAATCTTGGGCTGAGATTGCAGTATCTGTTAATGTACGACCGAAAACATCCTGCGTTTGGTTTGTTGTAATGAATGGAACGGTCGTATCGAAGATGACAGTACCCTGGACCTGGTTGTTCTGCACGATGAGTCGTGGCGCGTTAATCACTTTATTCCAGGACTTGGACAATAATGATGATAACGCTGCACGAATATTTCCTTTCATGTATTGAAGAGAGAAGTTACCCGTGTTGCCACCATTTTGCGAAAGCATTGACAGGGGCATGCCGCTGTATTGGAGACTGGCACCAAGCTCTTCAGCATCTTTAACGCGCATATCGACAAACATCGTCTCAATCATGACTTGCTGTACGGGCTGGTCAAGTAGCTTGATTAACGACGCAAGTTGGTCGATATCATCTTCACTTTTCGCACGTACCAATACCGAATTGAGACTGGTAATCCCGATGATGGCTTCTACACCTTCAGGAATGAACTGTTTCAGTCCACCGGCAGCATTGTTAGCCCCAGGTGCGTTCGGGTTTCCAGGCGTGGTGCCCGGGGTTGGAGTAGTCGTCGGGGTGGTAGGGAAGCCGCCAGGCGTCGGGTAGGTTGGCGTAGTGGGGGTACCGATTCCGCCAGGCGTCGTCGTGGGGCCAGGGAATGGGCTAGGGAACGGGTAGGCACCGATCTGGAATGCGTCGGTCGCGCTGTTCTGGCGGGAGAGATTGCCATAAACACCAGTCAGCCATGGAGAGTTGCCTGCCGTTAAACTATCACTAGCCGAAGAATTTGGTTCGACTGTGACCTGCTGTGGTTGTCGGGTGGAAAACAATGTATCAATACGTTGATTCAGCACACGGCGCCGTGAGATTTCGATGGAAGGGTCTACACCACCATTGATCATATACATCAATTCACGGCAGTTCATGAACTGCAACTCGATTTTTCGCACAACCGGCTTTGCTGGCGGGGTAGTAGCGGCAGGTGCGACGGGCGCCTGAGTCAATGTGGCCGGCTTCGGCGTTGGGTTTGTCCAGGTATCGCGCACGGCCGCAGGAGGCGTATCGATCACCGGAGTGGGCGGCGTGGCCTCGATCACCTTGGCCTGCGTGATATAGTATGTATCACCGACTTTTGTTAACGACAGCCCTACCGATTGCGATAACGTCTTGATGACCATTTCCACCGGGGTAGCGGTGGGGAAATCCGCATTGACCAGGGGATCCAGGTCTGTTTTAATGACGAGCTTCATCCCGTTCTCACTGGCCAGATTGCTCACCAGCTTTTGAAACGAGACATTGTATAAGCATAACTTGATGCCGTCCTGACCGGTTTGATCCGCATGTGCCGGCAGGAGCGCCAACAAACAGATCAACATGATGGTCCACAATTCCCAACTCTTGCCGAGCAGGGTACTTCTCATGCTAGGATCCTCCCTGTGTGATTTCTTACAACTGCGAGCGCAGGGCACTTCAAGACACTCTATTCGCTGTCCGGTGTCGGGTTTCCTGCTGCTGCGATATTTTTTACCAGCTTCACGTGACGGGGGCAATTCGAGGAACGAAAATTCTCACCGCTACCCGGAGAGCATCCGGGTCTCCCCGGGTAGCGCGTACAGGTCAATGCATGGCGTGCTATTAGTGATAGGGATAACTGGAGGTTGTCCCTGGCCGATAGGCGCCCGTGGTGCCGTATGGGGAAGTAGAACCATACGGGGAGGTAGTACCGCCGGTGGTTCCATATGGAGACGTGGTGCCATACGGGGAAGTGGTGCCATACGGAGAGGTGGTGCCGCCATACGGAGAGGTGGTGCCTCCGTATGGGGAGTTGGTGCCATACGGGGAAGTGGTGCCAACGCCGGGCACACCGGGCGCACCACCGCCAGTATTGTTTTCATCAAGATCCAGTTCGACCAACTGCCCGCCTAATGCCGTGGTAAGCGCTCGCGTGCTCACGTGCATAATTTTGATTAGCCGGATGTAGGTGGTCTCTTCGGTCGCCGGTGCGCCACCGGGGCCGGGTTTGCCCTGCTTCTTCATGATGATCGTCGGTGACGAGGTATTATCGCCATGCGACGTCGTGGTGGTAGAGGGCGTGGTACTCGCTGCCGGGGTGGCGAGAATGGGCGGCGTATCGGTGGTTGTCGGCGTGGTGGTGGGCGGGGCCATCAAGGGCACTGCGCCACCGGTGTCGGGCACACTGGACGCGCCGCGGCCATTGATGCGATATTGATACCGGTTATCGCCCAGCGGGTCTTTCTTATAGCTGTACTCGGTGCCGAGCACGGCATCGAGCGCTTTGTCGAACGGTGTCTGGATGAGCTGCAGGCGGTTAATGCGTCCCACCACACCATTGCCGATCTGCAACTGGTAGCGCCCGCCGGTGGTGTTGAACATGGCGGCCAGTACTTCGTTCAGATCAGCATCGCGCAAGCTGATGTCCATTTGCATATCGGGGCTGTTTAAATCGCCCGCGATGTTGACCTCCTGCGCCCTGGCACCAGAAAGGATGCCCCCCAGCAGGAATACGCACAGGCTTGACAATACGGCAAACCGACGCATAGTTTTCCTCCTTCAACGGTGGTAAAGTGACCCACTCACCCACTTATCATGATACCACATGCCCTGCGAAATCACAATCAAATCGCATAGCAGTGAGATCGTATTTTTTATTGCACCACAAAGACACGAAGTGCACGAAGAGATCTTCTCTGCTTCGCATATCTTCACAAGCGCGCTGGCATCGTCCTCTTCGTCGGGGACAGTCCCCGATTAGTGCGCGCCCCAGGTCGGCGCCATAGGGGAAGGCGTCGCATCTATCGTGGTGGTGCGGCTCTTCCCGGTGTAGTTTTCCAATCCCTGCAGCTTTAACTGCTGCTCATTCTGATCCTGATCGACCATCACCAGGGTATCCTGGGTGATCGACTTCACGGTGAGATTCCCTACCTGATCGCCGACGTGCACGCTATGGGAAATCCCATCGGCATCTTCAAAGATGGCCACGATTTGCCCGTTATTGTTATAGATCCATCCCGCCAGGCGGCCAGCCGGCGGCGGCAGCGGATGCGTTGCTGTCGCCGTGACGGAGCCAGGAGTTCTATACCGGTCACGCTGCGGCGTCACTGATGGCACCGTCATCACCAGCGCCAGGTCCGGGATCTTCGGCGGCTTGGGCGCTCGATACGGCGGCGGCCCACCCTGGAACGGGTCGAACAAGCCGGCGGTGGACAGCGGCTTCGGGGTAATGGCCGTCGGGCGTGACGGCGGCTGCAGGCCCACCGGCGGCGGGGGCGGCGTGGGTTTCGGCGGCGTCATCGCCACAGCGGGGTGCTGCCCGGGCGCCGGGGGAACCGCATGTGGCGGCACCGTTGCCGTCGGCGCGCCGGCATGCGGCGGCATGCCCGGTTGTGCGGGTCTCGCCGCTGTCGGCTGGCTCGGTGTGGGGCGTGAGGCGGATGGATTATTGGGCGGCGGATTCGTCGGTGATTCCGAGCTGCCTCCGTGGAAGGACATAAACATAACGAAGGCGACGATCAGCAACGCCAATACGCCGGCCATTATGCCGATTTTCACTTTGTTATCGGAACCCATAGCCTTTACCTCACTGGACTATCTCACCAGTACTATTAGACAGACCCTCCCCCGAAAAAGTTCCGCGGGGAGGGCACCAATTGCTTATTTCGCCAACCCTTCCGGTTTGAACACGAAGAGGACCGGGGGAATTTCGTCCGTGATCGTGTTTTCGTTGGGACGAAGCGCTTCGATTTGCGGTGGATGGTCCACAATCTCTTTTGCGGCCTTCACTTCATCGATGGCGGTGGGCCCTTTCGGGTCCCACCCACGCGTCATGAAATAGGCGGTCGCGGTATACGGCATGGTGAGTGCCGGGTTTTTCTGGGTATGCAGCGGATGATTCCGGTTCACGGTGATGTTGACCTTCCCCCCGGTATCGATGATGAGCGGGAAGAAGCCATACCCTGTCTGGCGATTGATCTTCTCCAACAAGCTGGCATAGCCCAGCGCGAAGAACTGCTGGGAGCCGAAATTGATGGTCACGAACTTCGCCGACGGCAGCGTATCCTCATACCCCAGCGTGCCGGAATAGCTGAATTTCGGCGTCTTGTCCGCGGGGAAATGGAAAGAGTTCGCCCATTTCGACAACTCGGTGATCAACTGCCCGGTACCCATGACTTTGTACCAGTAGCGCAAGCGTTCGCGATCATCTTTGAAGCCGGGCGCATCCTTCACGTCGATGATATTCGGCATCTCGGCCTGGATTTCATGGAAGGTGTAATACCCGTTGAAAAAGGTACGGGACGCGTCGACCTGACGCTGCATGCTTGCCTGGTATTCCGGTTCGGCTTTCTTCACCGCATCCCGGGCACTCATCCAGGCGGCTTGCGCCGTTTTTTCCGCTTCGATCTGCGGTTTTAAGAGAAAATAATAGAACGCGAACCCGGCGCCGATCAGCAGTATCAGCGCGACCGGTACGAGATAAATGGCCTTTAAGCGTCGCATAAGCTATTCCTCAATCGTTGACACATACCCACTGCACGGTGATCATCATTTCGCCGGGGCGCCGGGTGCTCCGCCCGGTGCGCTGGCGCCTTTATACGGGATATACAGATCGCCCGGCGTCTTCGGTGTCTCGCCTTGCGGGAGCGGCGGCTTATCGGGCAACGCCGATTTAATACTGCCGGACACCTGCAGGGCCACCTCCTGGTTCAGAGTGGGGGATTTCGGCGATGAGGCGGGCTGCGCAGCCGGCTCCAGCTTCATGCCGGTATCCTTCATCTTGAAATAGAAGTTGACGAAGTTCATCAACCCCTTGATTTTCCCGTGCATGGTCACGCTACTTTTATCCAGCGTCAGATCATCGAACCAAGCGGCCGGCTGCCCGCCAACCAGTCCTGCGACTTCCTGCAGACAGGCCACCATTTGATGGTTGTATTTGAGAACGGCGTCGCGCTGGAAGAAGTCGTTATACGGTTTATAGGAATTCTGCTTAGCTTCAGCGGCATCGGCTTTCGCTTTGGCATCCGCGATCTTCTTTTGCCGGGTATCATAGTAGCTCTTATCGTTGACGAACCAGGCCGCCTGGGCTTTGAGGTCGGTGTAGGCCTTGAAGACGATTCCGCCTTCAAACACCAGGGCGACGACGAATACGATAATCAACAAGCGGATTCGGCGATACTCGATAACATACTGTGGCAATAGGTTGAGTTTAATCACGATGGATGCCTCACTCAATCATATCTCGCAACCCCAGGCCGATACAGACCGGCAAGGCGGGTGCGAGGTCCTGTAAATATTCCTGGGGCTGGCGGAACGCCGAGAGATCAAGTGCCGATACAGGATTGGCGACTTGCACTTCTAACCCGATTTCATGGCTGAGAAATTCAGCCAGATTGGGGAGACGGCTGGTGCCGCCGTACACCACGAGGCGCTGCACGGGGGTTTCAGGCTCACGGCTGGAGTAATACTCAAGCGACCGGCGAATTTCCGCCACCAACTCCAGCAATGTCGGAAGCATGGCATCGAAAATCCGGTGCTCGAACGAACTGTCCTGGGAGCCATACTCATCATGGTCGCTGATCTCCCCGGAATAATACTGCATGGTGGGCTGCTGGGCGAAGGGATCTGTCGGGACCAGGGGTTCCGCGGGGACGGCCGGTTCCAGGCTATCGAGGCCCAGCAGGTTCTGCGACGGGGCAAAGGTCATCTCCGGGGTTGTTTCCGCGGTCGGCGGCGTGAGGGCGATCCCTTCGTGCGCATCGAGATCGAGGGTGGGGCGCGACAGCGGCGCCGGCATCTGGTTCTCCAACTCGGAACTGAGATCGAACACCGGCCCGAAGTTCAGGCTGGGCGCCGGCTCACTGCTCAATGACGGCGGGGTATTGTCGACAAGCGGCGTTTCCGGCACGTCATCATCCACCTCTTCGCTATCCAGCCGGAAGGTCGGCACCGGGTGCTGCTCGTCGTCATCATCGTCGCCCAACTGCAGGATGGGCACTTCGTCATCGACGTCGTCGTCGAACTCAAAGGGGATGGCATCGGCGGTGCCGAAGAGCGGGGCATCCGGTGACGAGGAGCCCGGTACGGTCTCCGGTGTCCCGAAGCCCATCACGCCCGGCGTCTGGAATTCTTCATCGAGCGAGAAGAGCGGGCGGCCAAGCGGGCCGGCATCCACCGCCGGCTCCATGCCGGGGGAACCGAAGGTGTCGTAACTGCCGAAGAGCGCGTCGGGATTCTCCGCATCCGGCAGGGCGCCGAGGTTGGGGGTGGGGTCGGCACCGGCCAGCGCCGAGCCATTTTCATTCAAGGACAGCGGCTGCAGGAAAATACAGCCGTACTCTTTCTTCAATTCTTCCGCTTCATCGAGACTGCGCCCCATCTGGTCAGCGATCGCCTCGGTCAAGGTGTTGCCGGCGATCGGCACGGAGCGGGTGAAGATGATATTGCCGCGGTCGACGATGCTGATATCCGTGCTCACCGCGCCGATATTGACCAGCGCGACAGTGCGGTCATAACCGCCGGATTCCCCCTGGATATCGACGAGCGACCGGATGGCGGAGAGAATCTCGACATCCATGGCGATCGGCTGCAGCCCGGCGGCATTGAGCATCTTCAGGTAAGCCTTGATCAGCTCTTCCTGGGCGACCGCGAGCAGCACCTTCATATTGCTTTCGGATTCCGGCAGTTCATCCGGCTCGACAATCGGGGCGTAGTCCATCACCACTTCGTCGGCGGTGAACGGAATATGCCGTTCCACCTCAAACTTCATGGTGTCCGCGAGCTCTTTGCGGCTCATCTTGGGAAGATCGATGGGGCGGACTACGACGGACGATTGCCCGTTGACGGCGATGATCACCTTCTTCGTGCGAATCTTATTGATGTTGAGGAGTTCTTTGATCGCGCGTCCCAGGCCCACCGGATCGAGAATCTGGTTGGTATTCATTACGTCAGTGGGGGTGGGACGCACTGCCACGTTCAGCAATGAGATCATGCCTCTGTTCATCCGTATTTCCGCGGCTTTGATGAAGCGAGACCCGATATCAAGCGCCAGAACGGTATGGTCTTTCAGCTTAACGCCTTGCCGTGCAGCCATTAATGAGATACCTCGAATTCTAGTATAGCACAGGGGGTAAGGACTCGACAACTTATCGGGTCATGCCCGAGTACGCTCCATCTATCACTGAATACACTCCATATATAATTAGCGACAAGGAATCTCATACCTTCTTGGGGGGCAAAGGTATTTTCACAAAAAGCGATACTTCACATTGCCGTCTACCTTATATTCCACCTCCGGGGCGATAATCCTGCGAGTCCCGGACCGGCAAGTGTCAAGTACTGTTCCTATCATACGGCTAAAATCGGAGAAATACAAGAGAGTCGATAGGCAAGATGAGTCATCGGGTCGTTGTGATCAGTCCGACGCGGCAGAGCACGGCAGACGGCTGGCGAGAACTGGTGCGTCCAATTCCGCCACGCCGTCCACGGCGTGGGAGCAGCCGCTGCGATCACGCAATCCGTCCAGATCACAGGTGGGGAACGTCGGTGAAACCGGGGTGTGGCAAAATTTATGTCACAAAGATTAAAATGTCAAAAAATCTATTGACAGATAGTTACGACTTTGCTATTGTAACCATTCGTGCGAAGGTTCCCGGGACAACGTGCATATCATGTAGACTCGCTGACGGTGCCCTGTAGACTATTATATTTACAGTAAGTCATCATAGTGAAGCAGGTTTCTTCATGCGACGGCATGAGGCTCTTGCTTCACTTTTGCTCGTCTACACGCCCGTTTCACATTGTCTTCGCGTAATCCCGGTTTCACGAGTCCATTGCGGAGGTATCAATGAGACCTGTCATCCGTGTCAAGGGACGCTCCCAACAACACCACGAAGAAGCTATTCCTAACCTGATTGAGATTCAACGCAACTCGTATCTGTGGTTTCTCCGCGAAGGGTTGCGGGAGTTGTTCGACAACTTCTCGCCCATCGAAGATTTTACCGGTACCTTGCGACTGTCATTCAGCAAGTACACGCTGGGAGAGCCTAAATACTCCATTGAGGAATGTCGAGACCGCGATGCTACCTTCGAAGCCCCGTTGAAGGTGCAAGTCCAACTGTTGAATACAACGACCGGCGAGTTGAAAGAATCCGAGGTGTACCTTGGAGACTTGCCGATCATGACCGACACCGGCACGTTTGTAATTAACGGTGCGGAGCGCGCCGTCGTCAGTCAGCTCGCCCGTTCACCGGGTGTGTACTTCAAAGATAACATCGACTATTCCGGACGCATTCTCTATAGTGCGCAGGTGATCCCCAGCGAAGGCGCCTGGCTCGATTTCGATACCGATGCCAATGGCGTGGTCTCGGTGAAGATCGGGCAGACGCATCGCTTCCCGGCGACGACGTTGCTGCGCGCCATGAGCTCGATCAATACCGTGCCGGGCAGTGAGGAATTGCGCACGAGTTTCGATACGGATATCATCGAACTCTTCGGCAAGCCGCAGGAACTGGAGAGCCCCACCAGCGACCAGTTGACCGGCAAGCGTGCCTGGGAAGATGTTGTCGACCCCAGCACCGGCGAGGTGCTGGTGGAACACGGCATGCGCATCGACCGCGAAACCGCGCGCCGCATCGGCGCGCTGGCGCTGCCCCGCGTGGTGATCAGCGAGATGAGCTCGCTCATCGAGTCCACGCTGGAAAAAGACCCGACGCATAATGAAGATCAGGCGTTGATCGACATTTACCGCCGTGATCGCCCCGGCGACCCGGTGACGCCGGAACTGGCGCGCCAGCGGCTGGCGGGCATCTTCTCCGACCCGCGGCGCTATGACCTGGCGCGGGTTGGCCGCTACATGATCAATAAGAAACTCGGGCTGGCCATTCCGGAATCCATCACCACCTTGACGAAAGAAGACGTCATCAACATCCTGCGCTATCTGGTGCGCCTCGATGAAGATGATCCGGTCGCGACGGTGGATGAGATCGACCACTTGATGAATAAGCGCGTCCGCAGCGTGGGCGAACTGCTGCAAAACCAGTTCCGCCTGGGCATGCTGCGCATGGAGCGCATCATTCGCGAGCGCATGACGAGCCTGGATCCCGAAGGCATCACCCCGCAGGCCGTGATCAGCACCAAGCCGATTTCCGCCGCGATCAAGTCCTTCTTCGGCTCCTCGCAGCTCTCGCAGTTCATGGACCAGACGAACCCGCTGGCCGAGCTCACGCACAAGCGGCGCCTGTCCGCGCTGGGGCCGGGCGGGTTGAGCCGGCAGAGCGCGAAGCTGGAAGTGCGCGACGTGCACCACTCGCACTACGGGCGTATCTGTCCCATTGAAACTCCTGAAGGCCCGAACATTGGGTTGATCGGCTCGATGGCGGTCTATGGTCGGTTGAATACCTATGGATTCCTCGAGACGCCATACCGGCGGATCGTGGATGGCCGTATGACCGGGGAGATCGAATTCCTCACGGCAGATGAGGAAGAAGGTCACCATATTATTCCGGCGACGACGATGGTCGACCCGGAGGGCAATATTTCCCCGGATAAGGATGGCAAAGTCATCTGCCGGTTCCGCTCGTCCTACCCGCGCGTGGTCCCGAGTGAAATCGACTATATGGACTTGTCGCCGAAGCAGACGGTGTCGGTAGCGACCTGTCTCATCCCGTTCCTGGAAAACGACGACGCCAACCGCGCGTTGATGGGCTCCAACATGCAGCGCCAATCCGTGCCGCTGGTGCGGACGGAAGCGGCATTCGTGATGACCGGGCTGGAAGACCGCGCGGCGGTCGACTCCGGCGCGGTGACTGTGGCGCGCGCCGCGGGCAAAGTCACGGAAGTCGGCGCACATTATCTTGAAGTGCTGCGCCCCTCCGGCGAGGTCGATTCCTACCGGCTGATCAACTTCCTGCGCTCCAACCAGGCCACGTCTATTACGCAGAAGCCGCTGGTGAAGCCCGGACAATACGTCCGGAAGGGTGAACCGCTGGCGGACGGCCCGTGCACCAGTGAAGGGCACTTGGCGTTAGGCCGCAACATCCTGGTGGCATTCATGCCCTGGGAAGGCTTCAACTACGAGGACGCCATCATCCTCAGCGAACGGCTGGTGCGCGATGACGTCTATACCTCGATCCACATCGAGAAGTACGAGATCGAGGCGCGCGAGACGAAGGTGGGGCCGGAAGAGATCACCCGCGACATCCCCAACGTCGGCGATGAAGCGTTGCGCGACCTCGATGAAGACGGCGTCATTCGCGTCGGCGCAGAGGTGCACGCTGAAGACATCCTGGTCGGCAAGGTCGCCCCGAAAGGGCAGGAAGAGCTGACGTCGGAAGAAAAACTGGTGCGCGCCATCTTCGGGGAGAAGGCGGCGGAAATGCGCGACACCTCGCTCCGCGTACCACACGGGGAGAAGGGGAAAGTCGTCGACGTGAAGCGCTTCTCCCGCATCAAATCCGTGTGTGAGCGCTGCCATACCGAGTACCAGTTGGGCAAAGCCGAGACGCGCAACTACTGCGACCGGTGCGGTGGCGAAGTCAAACGCGTCCAGGGCGACGAACTCTCTCCCGGCGTAAACCAACTCGTCCGCGTCTTTGTGGCCCAGCGCCGCAAAGTGATGGAAGGCGACAAGATGGCCGGACGCCACGGGAACAAGGGTGTGGTGGCGAGGATCCTCCCGCTGGAGGATATGCCGCACATGCCGGACGGCACGCCGGTGGACATTGTCCTCAACCCGTTGGGCGTGCCCTCGCGCATGAACATCGGCCAGATCATGGAGACCCACCTCGGCGTCGTCGCCAAGGCGATCGGTTGCAGCTTCGATAACCCGATTTTCGAAGGTGCCACCGAAACGGAGATCCTGACCTACCTGGGCCTCACCATGCAGCGGGCGCGCCGCCAATGCTTGAACACCTATATGTCCGAGGACCTGGGCTTGCCGTTGCCGACCATCAACGAGAATCTCCGCGCCGAGAGCCTGATCCGCGAGATCACCAAATTGAATTTGAACGATCTGCAGCTCCGCATGGAAGAGTTGAAGAACGAATTCGAACAGCGGTTGCTGGAGGCGGCGCAATTGCTGCTGCCGCAGATGAAGGATGAGAATCCGTTCCAGATGGTGACGGTGCGCGAGGTTTCGCTGGAAGATTGGCGCGCGGGCTCGCATGAGCAGAAGCTGACCTGGCTGGCCAATGAGTTGAAGATGCGCGTGAACTCGCGCCTCGGCTTCGACGAGACGACCGGCAAGTGCCTGATGTACGATGGGCGCACCGGCGATACCTTCAACCAGATGGTCACAGTCGGCTATGCGTATATGATGAAACTCGTCCACCTGGTGGACGACAAGATCCATGCGCGCTCCACCGGCCCATACAGTCTGGTGACTCAGCAGCCGTTGGGCGGTAAAGCTCAGTTCGGTGGTCAGCGCTTCGGCGAGATGGAGGTGTGGGCACTGGAAGCCTACGGCGCCGCGCATACCCTCCAGGAGATCCTGACGATTAAGTCGGACGACGTCATGGGCCGCGTGAAGACCTATGAATCGATAGTCAAAGGTGCGAACATCAACGAACCGGGCATCCCCGAGTCGTTCAAGATCCTGATCAAAGAGTTGCAATCCCTCGGGTTGCAGATTCAGGTGGAGAACGCCGAGGCCGAGCGGATTGATCTGGAACTCGAAGAAGAAGATGCCGTCCGCCTGGGTAACCGGTATCCTGGCTAACAGTAGTCAATCCCCCGCCGTGCCGGAGATGCACGGCGGGGCAGATGTTCGTGGAACAAAGCGAGGTGTGTTGTGGTAGATACTACGAATTTCGATCAAATCCGCATCGGGTTGGCTTCGCCGGAAGAGATCCGGAAGTGGTCTCGCGGCGAAGTGAAAAAGCCCGAAACGATTAACTATAGAACGTTCAAACCTGAGCCGGATGGGCTGTTTTGCGAGAAAATCTTCGGTCCCACGCGCGATTGGGAATGCCATTGCGGCAAGTACCGCAAGATCAAATTCCGCGGCATCACCTGTGATCGCTGCGGCGTGGAAGTGACGCGTGCCAAAGTGCGACGTGAGCGGATGGGCCACATTGAGCTCGCCGCGCCGGTGGCGCATATCTGGTACCTGAAGAACGTGCCCAGCCCGATGTCGCTGCTGCTCGACCTTTCCCCGCGCCCGCTGGAAAAGGTGCTCTACTTCGCCTCGTATATCGTGACGAAGGTGGACACCGAACTGCTCGCCGAGCATGCCGATACGATCCGTGTCGCCGTGGAAGAGCGCAAGTATCAACTGGATGAGCAACTGCAGGAGCAGGTCGCCCTCATCGAAGATCAAGCGCGCGAAGAGCTGGAGCAGAGCCCGGAGATGGGCGCCGCAGAGCGCAATAAACTCATCGCGAACCGCGACGAGCGGATCGCCTATGAGCGGAAGATCATCGAGGATCGCAAGGCGGAGTTGGAGAGCGCGCTACGCCTCCTGCTCGGCACCAATCTCGACCTTGCGCCGGGGATCACCGCGAAGCAGTTGCTCACCGAGCCCGAGCACCGCTCCATCGGCAACCTGGCAGACGAAGTCGACCTCTTCATCTGCCTCCGCGAAGGCGAGGAGAATGAGTACGGCGTCGAGACGGATGAAGCGGACAGCAACCAGACCAGCGGCGTCCGCGTGTTGCTCCGCAGCGACCCGCGCCGCACGCTGCTGAAATCGCAGACCGGCGCCGACGCGATCAAGACGCTGCTGAAACAGATCGACCTGGAAGAGGAAGGCCGACGCCTGCGCACCATTATCCGCGAGACCACCGGGCCGAAGCGGGTACGCGCGGTGAAACAACTCGAAGTGATCGAGTCGTTCCGCAAGTCGAAGAATCGCCCCGAGTGGATGATCCTCGACGCAGTGCCGGTGATCCCGCCGGAACTGCGCCCGATGGTGCAGCTCGATGGTGGCCGCTTTGCCACCTCCGACCTGAACGATCTCTACCGGCGTATCATCAACCGCAACAACCGGTTGAAGAAGATCAAGGACCTGCGCGCGCCGGAATCGATCATCAACCATGAAAAGCGCCTGTTGCAGGAAGCGGTGGATGCGTTGATCGACAACGGTCGCCGCAGCCGCCCGGTCACCGGCAGCAATAATCGCCCGTTGAAGTCGCTGTCCGATATGCTGAAAGGCAAGGATGGCCGCTTCCGCAAGAACCTGCTCGGTAAGCGCGTCGACTATTCCGGCCGCTCCGTGATCGTCGTCGGCCCGCACCTGAAGCTCAATCAGTGCGGACTGCCGAAAGAGATGGCGCTCGAGCTCTTCAAACCGTTCGTGATGAAACGGTTGGTCCAAAAAGGGCTGACCAATAATGTGAAGACGGCGAAGAAGATGGTGGAACGCATGCGTCCGGAAGTCTGGGATGCGCTGGAAGAGGTCATCCGCGATCATCCGGTGATGCTCAACCGCGCCCCGACGCTGCACCGCCTGGGTATCCAGGCGTTCCAGCCGGTGCTGGTGGATGGCAAGGCCATTCAGTTGCACCCGCTGGTCTGCCCGGCGTTCAACGCGGACTTCGACGGCGACCAGATGGCGGTACACGTGCCGTTGTCGACGACGGCGCAGGCGGAAGCGCGCATTCTGATGATGTCCTCGGAGAACCTGTTCTCCCCGGCGCACGGAAAGCCGACCATGACGCCGACCCGCGACATGGTGCTGGGCAGCTATTACATCACGCAGAAGGCCGGCAAGGATGCAAAGGGATACGGGAAGATCTTCCCGAATTCCCGTGAGGCGCTGCTGGCCTTCAATATGGGGCTGGTGGACCTGCACGCCGAAGTGACGGTGCGCATCAACGGCACGTTGGTGACTACCACGGTCGGGCGCATCATCTTCAACCAGATCTTGCCGCCGAAGCTGCAGTTCCTCGACCGCGTCATTGACAGCACCGAGATGGCCGCGCTGGTGCGCTCGTGTTACGAAGCGTACGGGCACGACCGCACCGTGAAGCTGCTCGACGACCTGAAAGAACTCGGCTTCAAGCACTCCACCACGGCGGGCATCACCATCGCGATGACCGACATGGACGTGCCGCGGCTGGATCGCGATAAGATCATCGCGCGCACCGAGAAGGAAGTAAACGAGACCAACCAGCGCTTCGAGGATGGTATCATCTCCGAAGGTGAACGCTCACAGACGGTCTGCGAGGCCTGGATGCGCGCGGCGGATGAAGTCGGACAGGCGATGTTGCGTAATATCGATTCGTTCAATCCGCTCTTCATGATGTCCAAATCCGGCGCGCGCGGTTCTACGCGGCAGTTGCAGCAGTTGGCGGGCATGCGCGGCCTCATGACCGACCCATTCGGACGGTTCATTGAGGACTTGCCCATCAAGTCGAACTTCCATGAAGGCTTAAACGTGCTGGAGTATTTCGTGTCCACGCACGGCGCCCGCAAGGGCTTGGCGGACACCGCATTGCGTACCGCGGACGCGGGCTATCTGACGCGCCGCATGGTTGACGTGGCTCAGGACGTGATCGTCCGCGATATCGATTGCGGCACCCTGGCCGGCATCGAGGTGGGCGCCATCCGCGACCGCAAGGAAGAGATCGAGGCGCTCGATCGGCGCATTGAAGGGCGCACGGTGGCACAGGATATTTATGATCCGATCACCGGGAAGATGATCCTTCGCCGCAACCAGGAGGTCAACCATCGCACGCTGCCGGCCTGTCCGGTTGACGAAGGTGTGTTGTTGCGCGCCTGGCATTGCCCGTCCTGCGAGACCACCATCACCGAGGGTGACCTGCAACAGGCCTTGACGCAGCTCACCCGCACCGAGCGCATCATTGCTGAAACGGCTGTGGTCGAGGCGAAGCAGGCAGCCACGATTAATCCACTCGAAGCGTTTGCGGCGGGCGATATCGAACTGCCGATCCTCGATGGTGAAGAAGAACCGACCCCCGATACGCTCGAGGCGTCGGAGGTCGAAGCGCCGGAGAAAGATTCCTTCGCGGAGATCTTTGGGATCGCTCCTGAGAAGGAAGCCGGTGACCTCAGCGACGAGGAGACAGCGCAGGAAGAAGCGGAAGATCGTGATGCCTGGGCGCTGGAAGTGGAAATGGCCATCGCCAACGAGGTCTGCCCGCACTGCGGCACCCAGCTCTTCGAAGTGGCTATTTGTGAAGACTGCGGCAGTCGTTTCCTCCGCAACGAACTGGAATCGCCGTTGACGCACATTCGCCGTGTGGTGGCGGAGGTCGAGAAGTTCCAGGATCTGGCACGCCGTGCACGCGCCAATCAGCAGTTGATGGATTCGATCATCGATCCATACACCGGCAAGACCGTCGTTGGCGCGGGGAAACGCGCCACACCGGCGCAACTCACCCAGTTGCAGGAGATCACGCGCAGGCTGCGCAGTGCCGGGGTGTTGGCCACTGGTAAAGTGCCCATTCGCTCCCCGCTCACCTGCGAGCTGCGCCAGGGGATCTGCGCCAAGTGCTATGGGCGTGACCTTGCGACTGGACGCTCGGTAGAAGTGGGTGAAGCGGCCGGCATTATCGCCGCGCAATCCATCGGCGAGCCGGGCACGCAGTTGACCATGCGCACCTTCCATACCGGAGGTATCGCCGGCCAGTATCTGACCGGTGTGGCCAACGTGAAGGAACAGCGCGTGCGCACCTTGCAGCAGATTCTGGATGACGTGAACCGTGGCCGCGTGCAGTTAGGCACGGAAGTCAGCGAGCGCGAACGCGTGCGGCAGATCCAGAAGATGGTAAAGGTGATGGAGCAGCAAGTCAGCGGTCTGTTGCGCGTTGTCGAGCTCTTCGAGGCGCGCAAACCGAAAGGACAGGCAATCATCACCGACATCGATGGGACCGTGGCGAAGATCGACACCCTCGGCGGTGGTCGAACGGTGGTCATCCACTCTGAAATGCCGCTGCAACCCGAAGAGGATATCATCGGGAAGCTGCTGGGTGTGGATGTTGCCGATCCGAACAGCGATGAGGTGTTGGTTGAGGCCGGCAAGGAGCTCACACCTCCGGTGGTCGCCCGACTGCGCCAGGCCGGTGTCGGCGGCGTGGTCATTGAAGAACGCTACATGGTACCGTATCGCGGAAGCCTGCGCGTTGAGGAAGGCGATCAACTGAAGGCGGGGAACCCGCTGACGGAAGGCCCGCTGGATCCGCAGGAGTTGCTCCGCATGCGCGGTCCGCGGGAAGTGCAGGAGTACCTGGTGCAGGAAATCCAGCGCGTGTATCGCAGCCAGGGTGTCGATATCAACGACAAGCACGTCGAGATCATCGTGCGCCAGATGCTGCGCCGGCGCAAAGTCACCGAACCCGGTGATACGGAATTCCTGCCCGGACAGGTGGTCGATCGCTTCGAATTCGAAGACGAGAACCGCCGCATCAAAGAGGCCGGCGGTGTGGAAGCCCAGGCCGACTGGGTCTTGCTCGGTATCACCGAGGCGTCCCTGGCGACCGACTCGTTCCTGTCCGCGGCGTCCTTCCAGAAGACCACCCGCGTACTCACCGACGCGGCCATCAAGGGGAAAGTGGATCGACTGGTCGGGCTGAAAGAGAACGTGATCATCGGGCGGCTGATCCCGGCCGGCACCGGCATGGAGCGTTATCGCAATGCGAAGGTGCTCTCCCCGGGCGGCGAGATCAGACTGTTCGAGCCGGAAGCTCTCGGCGCCGAACAGGACTTCGTGGAACGCTTGTTGGAAGAGTCGGATCTCGACCTGCGGCGCACGGAGGAGCAGGCGGAGGAAATCGCTCAGGCCTTCACCTCAATCGAAGGGATCGATGAGGAGGATGAGGAAGATGAAGACTTCACCGGATTCGGCGACAGCGCCGATCTGGGCGACTTCATGATAGACGATGAGCCGCATCCGTCTGATGACGCGGAGATCTAAGCCGGCGCATCATGCTCACGGCTAAGCACGAAGACTCCCGCTCCGAAGTATTCGGGGCAGGAGTCTTTTTCTGCTGAACATGAGCGTATCACAGTGCCAGTAACTGTGGCCTAAGAATCCCGATCTGCACCAATCACGAAGCGCCGGTCCATACCAGGAGTATAGACCGGCGCTTCGTGATTGTGCAGAAGTGGTAATGGACTATTTCGCGGCGATCTTCTCACGAACGTAGTTTACCATGCCGTCCGCATCGATGATTTCCTGCAGAAAATCGGGAAACGGCTCCGCATGGTACGTCGTCCCCTGGGTCAGGTTGCGGATGGTGCCGGTGGCCAGATCCAATTCCAGTTCGTCTTCGGGACGCGCATCATCGACAGCTTCCGGAGATTCAAGAATCGGTAAGCCCACGTTGATGGCATTGCGGAAAAAGATGCGCGCAAAATTTTTCGCCACCACCGCGGAAACACCGCAGGCCTTAATGGCGATGGGCGCATGTTCGCGTGAGCTGCCACAACCGAAGTTCTCACCAGCCACAATGAAGTCGCCCGGCTGCACACGTGCCACGAAGTTGTCGCCGGCGTCTTCCATGCAATGTTTTGCCAGCTCTTTCGGATCGGTCGTATTCAGATAGCGTGCCGCAATAATGATATCGGTGTCGATATGGTCGCCATAGCGGAGCACTTTTCCGCGCATAGTCATAAGTTGAACCTCAAATTCATTTCGGCTAATGCCGTGGTGATCTTAGACTAGCAGGTTTTTGCCCCGTCTGGCAAGGGTCAGTTCTAGCTGAACAGGCTAAAAATTACTATTCAGTAACTACCGCGAGAGAAAACTTGCGCTAACGTGCTGCGTAAATGAGCGTGAGATGTATCAAGGGGGTGCCCCGGATATCCGGGGCACCCCGTCCACACCGGAACGTTGTCACTTACGCATTACGCGCGTTCCGGCATAAACATACCTTCTTCATGCAGCCAATAGGCTGGCACTAACGAAGCGGCTAACCCTAACGCGCCAAACAGCACTTCGAGGCCGCTCGTTGTCGCGAGCACGCCGCCCGCATTCAGGCCGGCATACCGACCCGCGCTGATCATCGAAATGATGCCCCAGAGCAGGTAGATCACGCCGACGATGCCCGCAAACCAGCGGACGTTCCTGACATTGCGCACACCGAAGCCAAACCACAACGCCAGGACCGCCGTGATCAACCAGACGATCGACGTCCCGACCAGGGTGCCTGTCGTCCCTGGCCCAGAGACAAACCGAGGCGCCACTAAGCCGGCGATGCCCATGATGATAAGGATGATGCCGAGAAAGATCGAATACCATCGCGATAACATCTTCCTCCCTCCTTTCATTGCGGTTCATATCCGCCAATCCACTATTTTCCCACGCTACTCAAAATCCTATTCGACTCCTACAATCATCTGTGTGCTATTTTGTGAAGAGAAGAGGTCGAATTGCCCATGGCGCCGATACC